>Ga0315899_10006281_pt1 | contig 12802 bp, 9 predicted proteins | sample LakEriMetagenome_2_FD_203518 | JGI IMG/M metagenome (GOLD analysis project Ga0315899, IMG submission 203518) | Freshwater fungal communities from buoy surface, Lake Erie, Ohio, United States - Buoy 4 MA112 | ecosystem: Environmental > Aquatic > Freshwater > Lake | place: USA: Lake Erie, Ohio...
ACTTTGAACCTTGAGCCTAAACTATACCGTGAACCCGAAACACAAACCCTAAACCCCTCATTTTCCGTGTTCTAGGTGGTCCTAATCGTTAAACCCTACACCCAACACCCTATTCCCTAGGTGGTCCGAGCCGTTGCGTGTTGCGCCAATTGCCACAGCTTCGAGCAGAGGGGATGGGGTGGTGGAGGAGGGGAGGGCAGAGGGGGGAGGGCAGAGTGGGCAAGGGGACGGGGGGGCGTGGATGGTGGACGTTATGTTGAAGTTGTGTTTGCAGAGTCTGGGTGTGGTCGCTGCGAGGATAGGAGGAGGAGAAGAAGGGGGACGAGGCGTGCGAGGAGGAGCAGGAGCTGCGGCATCACAAGATGGAGGCGGTGGGTGGCTGAGCGAACGGGCAGAGGAGGTAGGTGACGAGGGGCTCGAGGCGCAGGTGGCAGAAGCTGAGGCGCGTGTGGCCTCATTGCGTGCGCACGTGGAAGATGCGATGAGCGCCCTTCAACGGGAGGAGGAGGTGAGGTACACGACCAACGCGCAGGTCGAATCCTTGCACCAGATCAGAGCCGATTCGCACCGGCTGGTGAAGGAGCGTGATGCCCTTCACCAGCGGTTGCCGACGGTAGAGGCGGTGTTGGCCGCGGAGCATCCTATACATCCGGCCATTGAGGAAGGGCGCGAGTGTGTAGTATGCTGGTCGAGGACCTCGGAAATCGCGCTTGTGCCATGCGGGCATGTCTGCCTCTGCCGAAGCTGTCCGCCTCTCTCTGCGTGTCCCATGTGCCGCGCCCAGGTGACAAGCTCGCTCCGCGTGTACCTGAATTGAATTTACCTTTTGTAAATGTGTTCTAATAAAGTCTCTATCGCTCACGCTTTTACTTTCTTTATATATGTATATATATATATATATCATGATCGCGCACAAGCACACGTTGGGAGCCGTCGGCATTGCCGCCGTCGATGTTTGGCGCGTGAGCGTCCGCTGCCCGGCCCAGGCCTCCCGTACCCTGGGCCTCGTTCATATTGTCTGCACCTCGGCCCGGCTGGCCGTGACGGGCGAGCTGAAGCGCCATTACGCGAGTGCGCGAGCACGCGCCCGGCCCCACTGACTGTTACTGTGGGCAGGCCCTTCAGGCCAGCAGCGCCGCCGCAGGCGCACGTCGCACAGAAACCGGCCGGTTTCCCGAACTGCCGCCCGCCCCGGCAGTGGACTCGGCAGACGGGTCGCCGCCCAACCCGGCGCCGCCACCCCGGGTGTGGCTGAGCGGGACGCTGGGCAACATGCCGGTGGTCCCGTATGTATGCAAATTGCACTTCGCAGCTGCAAAAAGTGGCAAAAAGCTCACCTTTTCCTCGTTATCTGCTAAAAAGACTGTCTTGTAAGCAGATAACGTATGAAAGTACATACATGTTGCGTCCTAACTAATCCACCCATTCCGTCCTGACGCTGTAAAGACTTCGTGGTTTTGCGTCCTGTTAAAATTTTGCTTCATGAGAGAGGGGACCCAAGGGTCCCCCCTTGTAACGTCCTTAAAATGTCTTTATTTATTTATTTAACGCAATCGCTTTATATTTTTACGTCCTGTTAAAATTTCGCTTCACGAGCGAGGGCACCCAAGGGCCCCTCCTTGTCGTCCTTAAAAATGTCTTTTTATTTTTTTTAAAAGCAATTACTTTACATTTTGTGTCCTGTTTAAATTTTGCTTCATGTGATGCATCGCGTCTGCACCATCAGCTCGACCCACGCCATGACCCGCAGCGCCGGTGCCCTCACCTCGCAGCTGCCGCCAACAGCGCCCGCCCCAGACGTGTGCGCTGGGCGATACCCGTGATGGCTGTTCCCCACAGCCATCACGGGGAATAAGAACCTCTCGCGCGCATAATCTCTCTCGCGCGCTGAATCACTTGATTTTCTTCTCTCACTCTTCTTCTTCTCTCCTCTCTCTCTCTTCTTCTCTTTATCTCTTGTGCGCGCTGAATCACTGCCTCTTCTATTATCTCTCTTCTTCTTTTCTCTCTCTCTTTCTCTCTCACTGCCAAACAAAAATCTCTCTCACTAACTGTATGTTCGGCAATACACGGTATACAACCACAACAATTACAATGTATCACTGGCAAGAGAATGAAAAACACCAAAAAAAGTGGAACAACTAACACCAACCAAGTTGCAACAAACTTGTCATCACGACACTTGCAAACGCCGTCCCCGTCGCAGTGGAGCTGTACGTCACGGTAGTTATCATATATATGTGAACCATTACACTCGTGTATACAGTCGTACTGCCCGCAAATGCAACTCTTTTTTATGCACCCGCATGACACTGCATCAAAAAGATGTGCATCGAAAAGAGTCTCCCACTTGCACTGTTCTGCGTAGCGCGCGTCTGGCTTCTCGCCAGGGTGGAGCGATTGCTGCTTGCACATTGACCGTGTTCTCGCGGTCCCGCAGAAATTCTCTGTGGGCAATTCTGTGACCAAGATATCAGTATCTCCAAAAACTGGAACTTGAAAATGAAAATAAAGGACGCCCATCAGGATGATGACGAAGATGATGATGACTTCTACTATCAGGATGATGACGAAGAATAAAGGAGGCCCCGCCTGCGCCATAGGCCGCAGACACGACGAGTTGCCCGCAGTCAAAATTGCAGCTTCATCCTTCGCCCGGATCATGACCACCGGGATCCCAGCACAGAACCCAGGAGCATCTGCTGTCAACAGAGCGTTGTCAGTGTTGACAATCACCAGCCCCCGCGCCCCAGCGCTTTCGACACGTTGCGTCTTCTCTTGAAAGGAGCATCCTCCCCGGCGTGCCACCGCCAGTCTACCTCTCAGCTGATCGGAGTTGACGAGGTCCGTGTCGGCCTCCCCTGGCACGCACAGCATCAACTCGAGTTCTGCGACCACGTCCTGCGCAGAAGTTTGCCCGCGCGTATGGGATTGAGCCGTGATGACGAAGATGAAGATGACTTTCGGGATCAGGAAAATGAGAAAGGTAGAAGCAGAGGAGGAATTCACGAGTGCAGACCCCAAGCGTAGAGGCGAAGGGGGTCGCTTCCTCGCCTTGGCTCTGGCTTGGGGTCTGCACTCGTAAATTCTGGCTCTGCTGAAGCTGGCTCTGCAGGCTTGCGGCGAGCTCCCCGTCAGTGCGCTCCTGGGCGATCAGATGATCCATATTTCTAATTTCCACGTCCTGAATCTCTACCTGAAGCTGTCTCTGCAGGCTTGCGGCGAGCTCCCCGTCAGTGCGCTCCTGGGCGATCAGATGATCCATATTTCTAATTTCCACGTCCTGAAGCTGTTCCTGCTGGCTTGCGGCGAGCTCCACGTCTATCTGAATGTGTCCTGGCAGGGTTAGGATAGAAGCACCAGGAATAATATTGTCAGGGTTAGGATAGAAGCACCAGTCCTCCTGTATACTGTGCAATCCCACAGGTATCGGAACCTGAGCCTGATGGTGCTCGCAAACCCGCCGACACGCCTCCTCCAGGCCCCCCTTGAGCGGCACACCCGCTGCAAAAATGCCCACTTTCTCGTCAAGCAGCTCCTGTGCAAAAGGGCTGTGTGCCCCCTGCGGGCCGTCCGACGCAGTTGCGTTGCGAGAGCACGAGAAGCATAATGCCCACTTTTTGGGCGCACTCGCTGCCGGCGGCTCCAGCGAGCTCGACAGCGCCGCTTGGTCCATTTCGGCGACTCGGCACGCATCTACCACAAGGACAAACGTGACCTGCCGAGGTGGGTCGAGATCTCGGGCCAGCATGTCGAGGTCCTCACGGCAATACTTGAAGATGTCCCGCAGAGGCAAAAACTCCGCGTCGGGGTCGCATGCAGGGTCGAGGTCTGCATCCTCGGGCAGCATATATACAGTTCCTGCCTTTTGCATGCCATGCCCCGAGTAGTTGATGTACACCGTCTCTGTCGGCATCTTTTGGAGTCCTGGTTCCTTCAGAAAGTTTCGAATGCCTCTTTGAATAGCTTTGCGATCAGGTATATCCACAAGGAGTTTCGCCCTGCAGCGCGGCAGCTCATTGACCCGCTCGCAAAGCGCTCGTGCATCACGCTGGGCATTGGGCAGGCATTGCAAGTGTTCGTACTTGCCGAGACCGATGCACAGCACGGCCGCGCGGAGGTTTTGCCATTTCGTCTCGAGGTCCTTGCGGCGTAGATCCAACGTTTTACGAAACGCAAATAAAAGATTGTTAGCCACGCACCTTGACTTTTTCCTCCCTTTCAAGAGCACCACCTGGGCTGGCCCTGTCTTTACGTCACACTCTCCACGTGCCGCCCCCATCAGATGCTAGCGGATGTCCTTGCTTCATGTCCTTGCTTGACACACCGGATAAACGCTAATGGGCGCAAAATGACAAATCCAAAGTCCAGAGTGTCACCCCAGTGACATACATAGTGTTACACGCTGAGACATCGGTATAGTATATACGGGCGTCGTATATGGGCGCCGAGACAGTTTTGTGGTTACAACATTTTCACAAAAAGAGAGAGAGGGTCGCAAGGAGGCGCAGGGGAACGGGTGTTGTTTATTTTAGACGCGGGGGAAGAGGAGGAGTAAGGCTAGACACAGGCTTGAAGTGAAAGTCATGTAAAGCGTAGTATCTGTAACTCTCTCTCGTGTCCAGCCGCACCCCCCACCGACGGTTTGGGGGCCCCTTTGCCAAGCAGTATAGATCATGTAGAGAGCTGTTGTGAGATATAGTGAATCGGCGGGACTCAATAGAAAAAGGGGCGATATCGAATGCAGGGAGATAGGCAAAGAGGCTGAGAGAAATCTCCGGCTCAAGAGCTAGTGGCCGTAAGACGTGAGATATGATCTCGCCAATGGAAAAGGGGCGATACCGAAGTTCTTGTTAGAAAGAAGATCAAAAAGATACCAAGGTTGCAGTTTGGAGATTTTACGCTATTTTGAATGGAATAAAGAGCAATTGGAGACCATAGAGTCTTCACTTGCGGCATGACGTGAGTGGTCGTGGCGCGTGGGGTTGGGGAGGGATCGTAGGGCGTTGTCGTCGCGTGGGGTCGGGAGGGCGTATGCCCGAACCCACGTCCGTTTCGGACTTCGCCAAAAGCCGGCAACCCAATTTGACATCTCTGAGACCCAAAACTCGACGGGCGATGCATTAAATGGTGGAGGCGGACATGAAGTTAGTCCTTCTTCTGCCACTATTTGCGTTTTTCGCACAATATCTGCGCATATTGAACCCCAGCTCTCCGGTGGTTCTACTGACGTTATTCTTACAAGACGTAGTAGTCTCTTGTCGCGAGCCTTCAAAAAAACGAATTCTCTTATCTGTCTACCACTTCGGAACTGGCCCATGAACGAGGGCATAGTAGGGGAGCTCACGACATTTTGGGCTTGACTTAGTCGCATTAATGCCAATTCTTCGGACATTCTTGCCAGCTCGTTCTGGAGCCCAAGTATTACTAATGCGTTTAATGCTTTTATGCTTTTAAACCCCCCAAGCCCTAGCGTCCCTGTACACGCCAAACCCCCATCCCTGAACAACGAAGATATCCAGCAAGGCGAGCAACGCTCACTACACACGAATTCAGGCCAAGTGCTGTGGTCCTTATGTGAGCAAGAGCTGTCAACTGGATATTAGAAGATCATGTGCAAATAATAATCTCTAACACGCGCGCGCGCAGGCAGTATATGTAGTATAGTATAGCATTAGAATCATTATGAGTAGTAGTATATCTACTATATTAAACCACTGTACTATGACTTTTGAGAACGTGTGCCTCCAACACGCGCGCGCGCAGGCGATTGCGATCGATGCGCCCCTGTGTGTGTGTGTGTGTGTGTGTGTGTGTGTGTGTGTGTGTGCTTGTGTGTGTGTGGGTGTGCTTACCATGAGCTCTTGCTCGTCACAACTCATCATCACACACAATCTGTATGTATATACACACAATGTATATGTATATATACACAAAATATATACACAATGTATATGTATATATACACAAAATATATACACAATGTATATGTATATATACACAAAATGTACACAATGTATATGTATATATACACAAAATATATATTTATAAGTAGAAGCTTACGCGAGAGAGAGATGGAGAGAGAAAGTTTAGTAGTTTAGTTTAGTTTAGTTTAGTTTAGTTTACCATGAGCTCTTGCTCCTCATAATCACACAAATGTTGTTGAGCCTCATTGTACCTGTATGCAAAGAGACGTGTCTGCAACTCGGCGCGTTCACGACAGGCTGGCACAGGTGGACTCTTGGCTGGGGCAATTTGGTACAGGCGCCACAGGCGTTATGACGCGACGAGCGTTCCACCCCGCGGGGATGAGGGGGTGTTGAGACGCTACAAGCATTCCGCCTTGGGGAACACATGGGCCGGGTGGGGTTCGATCCCCGTATGACGAAGCCTCAATACAAGTGCACCACAAAGTGGTCAATGCTGCACGAACTGTCATGAACAAGATAGCGTGTGAGGCTCGCGACTGAAAGAATCTGTTCTACGGAGGAAACATTCTAGGATTCATCAAGAATAGTTTCGACGGATTTAGTACAGAAAGTTTATTAGAGAACAGAAAAAGTCCCTCTATCTATCCAACTCTCACACGTACGTGTGACACGTCAATAAAGACACTTTATTCGACCTCTTTGGGACTTCACGGTCCTCTGGCTCAACCCTTCGATTTCTCTAGCTTGTGAGTGAGCCCTGATTCGCAAGAGCCAGGTCGAGTGATCACCGTCGCCGAGCGAGTGATCGTCGCCGCCAAGTGCCCACCGCCGCCGCAGCGCGGGGCCCTTCGCTTTCTTTACCGTACTTTTTCCCCCTTCGGTGGCAGTCCACCCGTGTCCCACCCTTCGTGCGACGTCTCTGTCCCTTCAAGGAGAACGGCAGATATCGGAAAGGGATAATCTCGGACCACCCGTCGTACAAGGGGGTCAGGAGATCGGTTTGGGATCCCGAAACCTTCGCCCGAGGGCGGAGGCAAGTCCCAAGGGGCGCGCAGTCTCCAGGGAGCGGCTAGGTGATTGGGATGAACCGATGGAGGTCTGCGCCCCCTTGTGTCCGCCAGGCGTGCCATATGGCCAACCGGACAGTGGGGGTATAGTACTCACCGTCATCTTCTGGAGCCCGTTGTGCCCAGAGGCGGTGTTACCCGACAGGGCGTTGTGCTCTCTCTCTCTTTCTCTCTCTCTCTCTCTCTCCTCCTCCTCCTCCTCCTCCTCCTCCTCCTCCTCCTCCCCGCTTTCAGCGTTCTTCTGCCGACACGACCAACAATCTCATTGACAGGGGCATAGATATGTTGTTCGCCATTTCCTTTTTATAGTTATTTCAAACACACACACACACACACACACACACACACACATATTGATATCGGTGTGTCGCAACCGAGCGAGCGTCTGACAAAAAGTTGATTTACTGGTGCTGTGTGCGCGACACTAGCGCGAGATACAAAGGACAGAACACAAAAGATGGCGCGTCAAGCCCGCACACATATTACAGGACACCGATCCTCCGGTTGTTCCTACTCCCTTCCCTGCCGGGAGCTGGCTAACAGGCTGGGCCTAGACCGCTTCACGGGGAGGTGGCTGGGCCAAGAAATCTTCACCCTAGAAGCTTCAATCGGCGTCGGCGGTGCAGGGGACGAGGCAAAGGCGCTGTTCTCCAGAGAGCGCGCTAGTGTCATCCTCCACATCAGGGTTCATGGCCAGCAGCGTCTTGACGGTGGTGCGGAAGCGCGCTGCGACCTCGAGCACTGTGTCGCCTTGCAATGCTCGGTAGACAACCCCCACGTACACGCGGTGAGAGGTAGAAATGATGGTGTCGGGGTCAGTGATGTACGCATTGCTGCTGCTGCCGTCGATCTTGGGCTGTGCGGGCGGGAAGATGGCGCCCTGCACGTTTCGCGTGAGCGCGTTGCCCCGCTCGAAGCTGTTGAGCGCCCACAGGCGCATCCAGTTGCTCTCGATCCCAAAGTAGCGCGTCATCCATGTGAGCGTGTCAGTGTCCTTGATGCAGTACTCGCATCGCTGCACCTCCACCTCCACGCACGCCTTCTGGCACACGCCCCCCGCACAGTCGCCGTCCGAGTGGCAACCCAACAGGTGCTTTGAGCCGCCGCGGCACACCAAGTCGGTCGGCGTCGACAGGACGCCTGCCAGGTCTCTAGCTGCAAAGCATATTCGAAAGATCTTGCCCTCCGTGCGCCGTCTCGGCACCCACACGGCGTGGAGCGTCGCAGCAGCCAGACCCTGAGGGATGCCGATTCCAGATGTGCCGCTATGCGCTGTCGTGGTCACATGCGGCAACCCCGTGTCCTGCAGCATGGCCTCCAGGGCGTAGGGCACATCACCCGCGTTGTTCGGGTCGACCAGCGCGTCACTCACCGTGAGGTGGAACTTGAACTCGCAACCCACGTAGGCCTTGACGGTCCACGGATTGCTGCCTAAGTTGACAAAGTCGCCCCCCCATTTTACCAGTAGCCTCAGCACGTCTATCAGGATGCACTGCTGCTCGCCGAACCAGCCCCGCGGCGTGGCGAAGTCTGATACGGTCCCGAAGCACAGATTGCTGTTGTCGCGAGCGACCGCACACACCTTGAACATGTGCCCTGCCGCATCCCCCGGTGGTGTCCAACTCACCGTGCGCTTGGCTCTGCTGCACCGACTCGCCGCGTTGTAGGCCATGGTTGCCTTCCAATCCTCGTCCGGATAGATGGCGCGGTCGATCTGATCGTCTACCTTGCACATGCTGTTCTCGCCCTTGCGCAGGATGCAGTCGTTGGAGCCGATCGTCATGCCCTTCGGAATGCCGGGCTCGGCCATGATGAAGATCTCGATCACGTCCGTCGGATTCGGGTCCTGTACAAAGAACTCACACCAGAGGGCACAGTCAAAGACAAGGCGCGAAGTCAGAGCGACATGTACGCCCGCGGTACGACGCGCGGCAGTGCATCTGGCTGCTGCACGCGGACACGGGGCGGCGACCTGCGCCAAAAACGTCAGGTCGCGCGTCTGATTGACGCGGAAGCTGATCTCCTTGTAGGCGGCCCTGACGCCAGTGGTGTCGACAAATGAGGACCACTTGTTGCTAAAGGGTGTGATGGTCCCAGTGGGGTCCGTGACAAAGACTGGCGGAGCTGCTATGAAGATGCGGAAGCAGTGCATGTCCGACGCCTGGTCGCCGTTGCTGTGGTCGCGGCGCCAGTGCTTCTTGTCGTCGCCGTTGGGGTCCGTGTTGCCGACCCACCGCTTGTAGACGCTGCGTGCATTGTCGTAGCCTACTGCGCAGATGACCTGGTCTATGTTCGTCAGCTTCTCGCGGCAGTTTGCCAGCTCGTACTCTGTGCTGTCGGGTGTCCCGATAGGGACCTGATCGATCCCGGTCAGATCAATGGATCTGCACTCATCACGCAGCAACAAGCCCCTCCTCGCTGCCAGATCTGATTCAAACACCACTGTCAATGACGCCTGCGCCTCCCGTACACTACCAGCGGGACAGTCGCACCACGGATCACTCCGGGGTGTTGTGCAGGAGCAGTACTCAATCACGCTTTTATACGGAGACATGACGCTCTTGCTCCGCCCCTGGCCTGCCATCGGGTCCGGGCTGTCCTGCGCGTCGTTATTGCCCTTTCGCCAAGCGCCGTAGCCACTGAAGGCGCCGCATTTTTCCTTCGCAGCGCTCGAGACAGGGACGGTCTCGGTCGAGAAGAAGTCCTGATTGCCCCCTCCACCGACATTGAGGTACTGGTACGAGATTTTGAGGGCGGTGTTTCTGTTGAAGCCCACGTCCTTGTCCTCTACAAAGATGCGAAATTTGAGGTCCTGGAGGTAGCCTCTGGAGACTGCGGACTCGCTTATCTTCCTGCGGACGTCGGCTGGCATCGAGTCCTTCACTGTGAGCTTGAGCTGCATGGGGAAGCCCTGGCACGCAGCGTAGTCATGGCGGTCCGGCACCAAGATCCCGTTGTCATCAAAGGACTCTCCTAGCGGTGTAGGCTCCACAAACTGGGGCTTCGTGCCCGTCACTTTTATCTTGATGCACAAGGGCATTGACGGGCACGACCTTGCCTGGGCCGTCTGCTGCGTGAAAACGTCGTAGGCCACGAAACACCGCACAACAATCTTGCCGATCATATGCGGTCTAAAAAATCCGGTCACAGAGTCCATCATTTCCGCTGGCTGGAATTTATACTTGAAGTGCGCATGCCCCTGGCATGCCGTGCCCGTTGTGCACGCAATTCCGGCGGCCGACTTGAGGTCCGCCATTGGAAGGTGATCGTAGCCAAGGGCATACTGAATGTCGACGCGGTTGGCCGCCTCTGCCGTCCTCAAAGTGGCACTGGTCCTGGCATCCTCGCCTCCCGCCGTCATTTGGAAATCGCGTGCGTAGAGATCAATTTCGCATGGACACCCATTCTTATCGCACGGGCGATAAAAAGGACACTCGTACACGGTATTCACCCGCAGATCCGTCGACGTTAAACTCGTCGTGAACACGGGCGGCTGGTTTTGAGTGCCCGAATTGCAGCTAAACATCGAAAATATGTTTTGCACAATTGCCTGCCCGCCGCCCGTCTCCTCCCTCGGCGCCCAGTTCAGCCTCTCATTGTCGATGTGATTGCTGGTTAACACGGGGTTGTCCACATCCGAAAACGGAAAGTCGATCGTGTTGATGACATGCTGCGTAAAAGATGACGTCGGAATGTCTGAAAAGGGGAAGTCAGGCTTGATCAGATTGCCCTGCTTACGCGCTGGGTCGCGGTCATAATCGAATATAAACCTGCAGCCTGACGCCTCCGTGGTCGGCACACCGCTGCTAGGAGTCGAAGCTTTCACAGATGGCCAACGTCGATCGCCCACGGGGCTTACGTCCTCAGCCACGCAATCGACGCGCATGCTTCGCACGCCTCCTGGGGGACTGTTCGTCCCACGCCTGCAGCAGTGGCTGCCAGATATTCTCAAAACGTCAGCACCCTACCACACGTGCTCCTCAAAAACACGGCAAATTGAGAATGGTTTACCTGTCCTGTGTCGGTGTGCACTGGACTACAGGGTTCACACCCAACGCAATATCAAAATCACCGCGGCCAAACTTGTGGCCATTACCGCCCGCCTTGAGCTCGGAATAGAGCTGCGGCGAGTACTGCGTCATCTGCTGCCCATCGTAGTCGAAGGACTGCACGCGAAAAGCCTGGTGCGGTGCAGTCAATTCCGGACGCGCACCTGGCTGATACGGATTATACCCAGTGTACACGAACGGGGCCCGCGCGTCGCTCGCATCAACCTTCGTGGCTGGCGTAATGGCAACCTCAATGATGTCTGGCAAGGACGTTGCTGGAGAGTAGTAGTTGTTTAGGCCCCGAGAACACTTGCGTGTGCTGGTTGGATCAAGGCTGCACAAAGGCACAAACGTTTCTAGCGCTGGCGACGCACTCCGTAGACACGCCTTTCCACTCCCACACCCTAGGACGCCGTCAAAGGATGTGCCCCAATTCAGCCAAAAGGCATCAGACGCCGCATACATGGAGTCTAGAGCTGCAATGCGGAACGCAGCTCCCGTGAAGCAGCCCTGCCCTGCAGAACACCTGGTTCTCTGCAGACTGCACTCGTTGAACATGCAGGGAGTACCAGCAGCGGCGCTCGAGCAGCCCTCCAGCAGCAAGCCAGTCCTCTGGTCGAGGTTGGCATGTCCCGTGCGAGGCGCAAGCCACGCCACGACTTCCGAAACATCCGAGTCTATCAGCACTGTGTGATGGAGAACGCCCGTCACGACAACAGAAGGGCCCGGCTTGCGCCCTACTGAGCTGGGGCCCTCGACATTTGAGATTGGTTCGGAGTAGATCTGCTGCACCATAAACTTATTTGGCACGCCAATCTTGCTTGTGCAGCTGGCAGAAGCATCTGGTCCGCACACCTTGGGCTTCTTGTCCGCGTCCCCCAAGTAGCTGCCAAATTCCAACACCGATGAAAGATGCGCATTGGCCTCGGACACGCACTGCGCATTCGGGTCCATGTATTTCGCATAGTACTTGCCGTTGACCTGCTGCCTTACCAGCTGGGCCACGCACAGCACACCAAACCTCTCTGCGACGCCGCAGCCGTCCTGCAGTTTCGGATCGCTATTGCACCGAGAAGCTGGTAGCGAACTCGTCATCAGAGTCGCACTCAATCTGGGGCACGAAACTTTGGTCACCTTTGCGAGGTTATCGCACCCGTTCACCGCCGCCTGGCCTCCCATGCCCGCCACAGCGCTGACAGCCCACGAGGTACGCAGCTCAAACGTGACGGTGCGCCGCGCGCCCCCGGACAGGAACTCGGGGTTCACCTCCCACGTCAGGGAGCCGCCCACAAGCCGCTGCATCTGCCCGCTGGCTGGTGCATTGCTCAGCACGTGCAGGAGCACCGTGACGGCAAGCCCGCGCGAGCGCCGTGAGCGGCCTGCCTGCTGCGCATGCGACATGCATGAGGAAGAGCGAGCTCGCCCGGCCTGGCTTTCGCTCGCCAGGCCGACCATAGCACCAGCTGTGCCCCGTTCGCGACTCTCCCCCACGCCGGCCCTCTCTGTGATGCCCTCGCGCCCGGGCCGCGCACCCGTCGCTGACCGACAGCGCTTTGCCAATAAAATTAAATGTCTTCAAAAAACATATTATCTCGTTAACAACATGGGACGAATCGAGAGTTTTCGAACGCAAAATCCCTTCGAGAGAAAAAAGATTCTTACAGCCTATCCCCGCAGACATGAGACTCCTTTTCGCAAAAGGAATTCCTTATTGCCTTTTGCCGAATCTCGATTCAGTCAACCATTGTACCAGTAA
>Ga0315899_10006283_pt1 | contig 12801 bp, 18 predicted proteins | sample LakEriMetagenome_2_FD_203518 | JGI IMG/M metagenome (GOLD analysis project Ga0315899, IMG submission 203518) | Freshwater fungal communities from buoy surface, Lake Erie, Ohio, United States - Buoy 4 MA112 | ecosystem: Environmental > Aquatic > Freshwater > Lake | place: USA: Lake Erie, Ohio...
TGACTCCAGCTCAGTCGACTCGTCGTCAGGCTCACTTGATTCTTGTTCATCCTCTGCCAAGCTGCTTCCATCCGAATTCTCATCGTCAACAGACATGGCAGATCCCATTATCAGATCCCCCTCCTCCTCCTCCTCACCCCCCTCTTGTACCCTGGCACTCTCGACCCCCGTCACAGGTACGCCCCCCTGCACGCCCGGAGTTCCGCTCGACAGAGAAGACGCCTATATGTATGTATGTATATACGTATGTATGTATGTATGTCTAATCAGTCCACCATACTTAAATAAAAACGAATGTATGTATGTATGTATGTATGTATGTATGTATGTATGTACGTACGTATTTATGCATGTAGCATGTATGTATGTAGATACACGCACACGCACACACACCCGTGACTGATTGCTACGGCAGCTTGCGGGGTGTGCATGATGGGGTCTGCGCTATGGTTGAGAGAGAGAGGAGTTTATGGACAATCAACACATGACTGAAGCCTGCGGTGTGCTTTACAGAAGCGTGATGCATGTCTACCGATGCCTGTTGCATGTTTGAGGATGCCAGCTGGATTGCTGATTCATTGCGCCCTAGCGTGTTGCGTCTTGCGTTCGTCGTCTCTTTCTCCTTGAGTCCCTGGTTAGTGTTCAGGGTTCAGGGTTCAGGTGTAATCCATGCGCATGTACCAACACGTGCGTGCACACACACACACACACATACACACACACACACACACACACACACACACACACACACACAAGCACACACACACAAGCACACACACCAACCAACACACACACACACACACACACACACACACACACACACACACACACACACACCGATGAGCCCAAAGAAAGATGACGTACGCGACCGGCCAGCTCGTCCTCTGCCGACACCTTGTCGTCTAAGCGAGGTCCTGTAGGTGCTGATGGCGCATTTTCCCTGTGTGCACGCACGCGCACCCGCTCCCGCGTTTCACACGCACGGGTACACGTAATGTAAGTTGTGTGTATTGGCCTCTTTTATGTGCTCGAATACAGAAACAGTGGATGCGTACACGCACATGCAGAGACACGCAAGCACGCACGTGCCAACCCAGCGACGACGCACGCACGCGCGCGCGCACACACACACACACACACACACACGCACACATACACCTGGTCCCTACAGCCGTAGCAGTGCGAGAAGTTGGTGATTTTCTTGCCGCCGCCGCTGCTGTTACTGGCCCCGGAGCTGTAGGCGTTGCTGCCTTTGCTAGTGCGAATGACGAAGACGTTTCCGAAACGACAGAGCTGCTATCGTCGGACACCACACTGCTCGAGTCCTCGCATCGCGTGTCGGGAGCGCCGCCTCTTAGTCGCAGCCCGCTGCGCTTCCTCGAGGGGCGCTTTGCGTCCTCACTGTGCTTGCCTGAGCTCTTGTGACGCACGGGCGACGCCATGCCGCGCGAGCTCTTCCCCTTCGGGACAGCGCGCGAGCCCCTGCTCCCGACTTCGTCTTTCGACTGCTCTTCCCCTTCGTCGTCGCCGTCCTGCATTCTTACGTCCTCCTGGTGGCTCTTGAGGGCGCGCGGCAGCACGCGTTTAGGCTTGTCCGGCGTGGCCTGCAGCCGCTGCCTGGCCTCATCGATGGCCTGCATCGGCTCCACGGTCGGCAGCGCCTCGGGGCGGCATCCGCCCAGGACCCACTCGAGCGCCTTGTGCTCGAGCTCGTTCTGCAGCAGCAGCCCCGGTGGGACAGCACCCGGGTCAAGCTTGACCGAGGCACGCAGGTTGGTGCTGTCAATGTTGCGCTTTTTGCGCTGGCGCTCCTTCTTGCTAGCGGCTTTGACGGTCTTCCGCACCCACGCGCGCCCCCCACCACGCAGGCGCAGCGCGCCTGTCACCCCGGGGGGCGGATCGAGGCGGCGCGCCCGCGGCTGGGCCCCCGGGACGAGCTCGAGGGGCGCTTGCAACGCGCGCCAAGCGCACCCTCGCACGTCGATCAGCAGCGTTGTCGAGCGCGGCCCTGCATACCCGGCGCTTCCTGCCACGAGCAGCAGCAGCGGGAGCAGCATCGCCGTCTGCACTGACCGGGCTGGGGCGGTGTGCCCTGGGACTTTGCCTGGGCACAGCCGGCGGCGATCGTGCGTGGCTCGCGCGGGTGCACGCGGGCACGAGTGCACGCGGCGCGGGGCGACAGCTTTAGACTTCACGAACTACAAAATGGGCGCTGCAGATCGGCGGTCGCTGGCGTGTTGCCTCATCCTGATGAGCGCTGTGCCCGCGGGCAGCCACAGTGCCGGCGCTGCGCGCTGGCCTCGTCACGCCGCTCCCTGCGCCTGCTGGTGCTGTGCCGGCCCCATCTGGCGGTGCTATGCTGACAGCACGCTGCACGGACACGCAGCGTGCAGCGTGCGACGCTGACAGTGGGGACTGTGGGCGGTTTGGCAGGCGCACGACCACTGCCTTTGCGTGGAATGCCCACGCGTCGCGGCCCGCGCGCTCCAACGCGCTCTGTGCCGCGTGCCGTGGGGGGTGGCCTGGCACACCTGGATCGCAAGTGTTGGGTCTGCGCCGCGCGCCAGAGGTCCCGTGCGCCCGTCTGTCGCTGCGGGTGCAGATGAAGAGTGCGGATGACGGTTGCAGGGCGCAAGTATTGGTGGGCGGGGTTCCGGCTGATCTCGACGACAAATCCTTACTCCAGGCCTTTGAGCGCTCCGACGATGACAGCCAGGTCACCGTGTGCATACAGGTGGACGGCACGGTCACGAACCGGCTGGACACCTTCCTGTCGCAGCGCATCACCATCCTGTCGCGGTCCTTTCTCAATCGCATCATCAAGGCGCAGTGTGTTACGCTAAACGGCAAGGCTCCCAAGCCGTCGGCAAAGCTCAAGAGTGGCGACTCCCTTGTCATCAACCTCCCTCCCCCCATCGCACCTTCTGTCCTGGCAGAGGACATCCCCGTCGACATCCTCCTGGAAGACGCCCAGATCGTGGTGCTCAACAAGCAGGCGAACTTGGTGGTGCACCCGGCGCCGACAGTGCCAAACGGGACCCTCGTGAATGCGCTTGCCTTCCACTTCCAAAAGCGCGGCGCCGGCCAGCTCTCTGCAGTCGGCTCCGAGAAGGCAAGGCCGGGCATTGTGCACAGACTCGACAAAAACACAACGGGTGCGATGGTGGTGGCGAAAACAGAGGGCGCGCACCTGTCCCTGTACGAGCAGTTCGCGGTGCGCTCAACTGACAAGCGTTACTTTGCTCTGGTTCATGGGACTTGGAAAAATGGCGCATGGTCAGGACTCATCGACGAGCCTCTGGCGCGACACCCGTATGACCCCATGCGCTTTGCTGTTTGCGCCAAGGGCGAGGGCAAGGCCTCGCAGACACGCTTCTTTGTGCGGGAGACCTTCGACGGTTACACCCTCCTCGAGCTCCAGCTCCTCACTGGGCGCACCCACCAGATCCGCGTGCACCTTTCCCACATCGGGCACCCCATCGTGGGCGATGACCTCTATGGGGGTCGCCCACTGGTGCTGGGGGACGTGATGCGCACGCAGGATGTGGCGACGCAAAAAAGGGGGGCCAAGAGCTCCAAGGTCCTCTTGCTCAACCGCCAGGCCCTCCACTCATCCGTCCTCACTATTACGCATCCCGTGTCCGAGGAACGCATCTCAGTGCACGCGCCGGCTCCGCAAGATATGGCAAAGGCGGTTGGTCTGTTGCGGCAGTTCAGGCTGGATCAAATCGTGACACAAAAAAAGTCGGGCGCGGCAGTGGATATGTCGCGCATTCTGCCCGTACTTGATGCCCAGGTCTCTTTGCGCTGCCATGGAGAGAGAGCGCGCGAGAGAGAGAGAGAAAGAGAGAGAAAGACGAGAGAGAGAGAGAGCAAGGCGTGTGAGCAAACTTGCGCATGCCAGCGCCGGCACGCTTGCATGCGTCCTTGCGCGTACGACACAGGAGCTCGGATTCAGACACTGACACAAATGCGCTTCGAATGTCGTACCCCTCTGCCCAATCCCTCGCCTTCTTGTACCCTCCCCCTTTCTCCCTTGCATGCTCCTTCTGGTCGTGAACCCACAGGCGCTTCAAGTTGAGGAGCGACAAGCAAGAGGCCTTGGGACCGAGGGCGGCGAGGAGGGGGATGGGGAGGGGGAGCTGTGTGATACTGACTCTGGTGGGCCTCATGTTGGTAGGCCTCATGTTCAAATGCCTGCGGACACGGCGGGGCAACGGGAGCATGACGCGCAGGAGAAGGGTGTGCGCAAGACGAAACTGCAGAAGCTGGAGGCGCTGCTGGATGATATCTTGTGATTCCCTCGCTCCCCTCCCCTCCCTTCGGCGCCTCTCTCTGTCCCACTAACACCAACCCACTTTCCCGTCTCCCCGGTAGCTCCGTCCCTCTTTTTGAAAGTCACTCGGGACTTTTGTGAAGAAAAATGCGGGCGACGAGATAAAGCTGCGAGGGTGGGTGAGGAGGATGTGATGGTCTCCGTGCACGTGGCCTCGCAAATGCGCGCTGCTGTGATTGTGCCGCGGCGCCCGCAGCTTCCAAGCAAGGGGGTGATGGTCTCCATTGCCTGAAATGAAATGGGACGAGAAGCACTGTATTGAAAACTATGAGCCTGGTGCGCCTCACACGGGCATGCTGAACAACCAGGCCCTTTCGCCCTTGGGAACGAATTCGCAAAAACGAGTTGCGCATTCCTGTGTCCACGCTTGCCATCGCATTGCGATGACCTCATGAGGCGAATCCAGTTGCCGCGCTGGCGCGCACGCCTGAACTCTCGAACACCTGAATACACATGTGAGCGGGCCGAGCGGGCGAGTGCTCACGAGAGCAGACAGAATCACTGTGGGCTGTTTCAAGGATTTTGCCACCTCTTCCTCCGAAGCCTCTTCATCTTCATCTCCTGCTCCTCCCGGGCCTCGTCTTGCTTGAAAGACGACCGCTGTCTTTCCCACTGCAGCCTTTGTCAAATCGCCAAACTGTAGTCTGGGCCACGCCCCGGAGGACATTATTTGCCAAGAACACCAACTCGTTGGGAAATGACGCAGCCGGCAAACGGTTTCTGCTGAGAACCAAGGAGCCCAGGCCCTTTACCCGCGGGCAGCGTTTGCGCCGAGCGCGCTTGACCGCTTCGTGCCGTGCTTCGTGTGTAGCGTTTGCAACGATCGAGCATGATCACGCTTAACTCTTCTTCTTCGTCATTTTTTCACTCTTCAAGCGTGCATGCACGAACTAAACATTTGAATATTTTTTGAAACGGCAAGGTTGCCAGAGAGCGCGGTCTGAGAAGCCGCGGCCAAGGGAGAGCACGGCAGGCCAGGAGGAGGCACGCCTGTGTGCGCCTTGCGCGACATTTGCGGCGGGCAGCGACCATGGAAGCTGAGCGCACCGACTGGGCGAGCATCGATGCAGAAATCGAGGCAAAGGTTCGCCGCCGCTCAGCACGCGCTCCTCGCGGGCTCGCCGGGCTGTGTTGTGCTGTGATCGGGCCTGCCCAGCAGCGGCGGCCTGACTTCCGGCGCTTTTTGCTGCGTGCGGCGGGCCACCACACCGCTAGGCCGCCAGCTCCCGTTGTCTGGGTGCACACGGCAGAGAGCAAGAGAGCGCGAAGAAGCCGGCGCCTCCCCGCGCTCTGCACGCGCCAACTTTTGCTGCGCTCGTGCACAACAGAGTCGTGGCAGCCACACCTTCAGCGCCTTCTGACCCGCCAACGCGCTTGCAGGAAGAGGGCTATCCACCCCCGGCCGAAATGCCCATCAAACAGCTCCAATTTACCCCGTTAAAAGTACCTCCGGCGCCGGCGGCGATAGTGAGCAATGCCTCTGCGAAATTGAGCGATGCCTCTTCGAAAGATTCCGTTGAGTCTGCCGAGGATGCAGAGGGCGGCGCAAGCTCCGATGCCGAGGTCCGCACCTGCTTTCCTTAGAACGCTGATGAACACGAGCTGGCACCTCGTGTTCATCAGTGTTAACACTCGCCGACGAGAGCGTTCGCCTGCCCGCACCGGCTTGCACAGTCTGTCTTTTTCTCACAAACACAATTGCGCTGGTCCGAATGCGTGTCTGCAGGCGCCGGGCGCCATCGCGGCTGCAGCAATGAACATCAACACTGTTGTTCGTGTCCGTCCCCTGCCGCGGGACTACGAGGGAGGCAGGACCCTAACAGTGATGGACGAAAGCTCTGTCGCTCTGTGTGCGCCGCCCCCGGATGCTGGCCAGCGTGACTATAAGGGAGATGCTCTTGCGGTGCAAGACAAAGTTGAGCTGAGCGAGCAGGACAAGTGAGAACATTGCACGCGCTTCCCACTCCCGCATGTCCCCATTTCCTGCCTCAGGACACTTGCGGTCATCACTGCTAGAGGTAGACTTTGCCAACTGCAGGTGGCATGCGAGAACCCACCGTTTTTCCTGACCATCTTGTGTCGAATCCTGCCTTCTCGCTGCGCCCATTACCATGCGCAGGTACAAATTCTCGCGAGTGTTTGGACCGGAGACGCAGCAAGAGGACCTCTACAAGGCTACCGCTGAGCCCATGGTCAAAGGCCTCCTTGAAGGCCAGAATAGTGCGTCTCCATCCCCTGCCTTTGTGCATGGCGCCGTTGGCTCTGCTGCGAATCTTGTGGAGTTGGCGTCGCGCAGGTGAGCACTGAGCAGCACTGTTGGTGTTCTGACTGGTGCGCACCCGCGCGCCGTTTGCACACCAGGCCTAATTTTTGCATACGGGCCTACCAACTCGGGGAAAACGTTCACGATTCAAGGCGGCAAAGATGAGAGTGCGGGAATTCTGCCCCGTGCCCTTTCGACATTGTTCGAGCTGCTCTCGGACAGTGGCGAGCAGGGCGGTGCGGAATGGACGGTGTGGGTGACGTACATGGAGATCTACAACGAGAATGTGTACGACCTGCTGGACCAGCCGCATGACAAGTCGAAGAACGAGGCGCGCAAGGTATGCAAGCTCAAGGAGCACAACGGCCAGATCCACGTGAAGGGCCTGCGGGAACTACAGGTGCGCTCCGTGGACGAGGCTAAGCAGGTGCTGCGCTACGGAGCGCGACACCGGCAGGTTGCTGAGACCATGAGCAACGAAGTGTCCAGCCGCAGTCATTCTGTCTTCAACATCAAGCTCGTCCCCAACATCGGCAAAAATACCGATCCCACCGACCCCTCTCAGGTTTACAGCAAGCTTGCCATTGTGGACCTCGCCGGGTCCGAGAGGGCGCTCAAGACACGCGCAACTGGCGACCGCTTGAAAGAGGCATCGAACATCAATGTTTCTCTCATGAACCTCGGCCGCTGTCTCGAGGCCCTTCGCTGGAATCAGGTGCGCACGCACACGTTTCTGCACTTGCCTGCCTCAGCATACTCGCGACTCATGAGCTGACACGCCGCGACTCATGAGCTGACACGCCGCCGCCCTCAGGTGAACCCGAACAAGGTGGCTCACGTGGTGCCCTTCCGCCACAGCAAGCTCACACGCATTTTCCAGGTGTGTCTTGACGCTTGCATCTTGTACAGAAACACCAAGAATTCTTTGCACTACCGCTCGCAGCGCTTTTTCCTTTGGAGGACGTGTCGGTGCCTGTAAGCCCGGGACATGCGTGCGTGCACTGCCGATACGAATGGATTGACATAGGGCGACTTCCCCCGCAGGACCACTTTCTCACGGGCTCGAAGATGCTGATGATTGTAGCCGTGAACCCGCACCCCAGTGATTTTGACGAGGCACGCCAGGCGCTTCAATACGGCGCCATTGCCAAGGAGGTGAGAAAGTCTTGGATATGCAACACCATCTAACCAGAGCCGGGAAAGTAATTGCACTGTGCGCTTTGGGCCCTTCCCCATTTCGGCATGTCGCCATTTAGGGTGGCTGACCTTGGCGCTCGCTCACAGATTTCTGTTCGCAAGACGATGAACACCCGCAAGCCGCAGGTGCAGCCCAAGAAGAAGTCAGAGGAGAAGGTTGTGGAGGAGATGGAGACCATCCGCGAGACAGAGACTATGGTGGAGGAGTGGGAGGAAGTGCAGATTGACGATTTGGTGAATGAGCTTGAGAGCATGCGTGCAGCCATTTACCAGCTCGAAGCCAAAAACGCGCAGCTGGAAGACAAGGTTCGTGAGGAGGTGTGTGAGGAGATGACGAAGCAGATCGAAGCGATGGAGCACGCCTTCCAGGTGCGCATAGAAGACGAACGCATTGCGACGGAGCAGAAGTTCACGCGCAAGCTGCAGATCATCTCTCGTGAAATAGCCCGCCGTGAGGTGGCCATGACTGGTCAGAATTCATTTTAACGTGCAAGCGTCAGTATCTTCCAGTCTGTGTCGTGTTGCGTGTGGAAAGGTGTCATGTGTGCTGAGCGTTGCTCGTGTTTGGCAGACGAGGAGGTTCGCGAGATGCAGGGCCAGCTCAAGTTCTACGAAGCGCGTGTCGCTGACATGCAGCGTGAGCACAAGGCAGTGCTGCAGCGCCTGCTGCCCGACGCGGCGTCAGCCGGCAGCAGAGAGGGAGGTGCGGCGGCAGCAGAGAGCGCGGATGCAGAAAGCGTTGAAGAGCTGCGACAGCGCTCGGCCGTTCTGGAGGCGCAGGTTGCGGCGCTGCAGAAGGAGTCAGACGAGAAGGGCGAAGCGCTGGAAGTGAAGAGGCGCCAGCAGAACGAGTCGCGCCTGGTGCTGGAGGAGGCAGATTCCGTCATCCGACAGCTGGAAACCAAGGTGAAGGGCCTGGAAGACCAAAATGACCGTCTACGGGAAGAACTCAAGGTGCGGCGAGCGCAGCAGCAGCCCGATGAGTCGGAGGTGGAGGCGGCAGTTGCCGAGAAGGTGATTGTGTTGGAGAAAGCGCTGGCAGCTGAGCAGGCGCAGGTGTCACTTTATTTGCTGACTCTTCCCCACTGCAGCGTGTGATATTCTGTGGTGGGAGTATTTTGACGACCGCGGCCTGTTCTGACACGCTGAGGTGTATGCAGTCTGCAGAGCTGGTCAAGACTCTTGCTGACATGCAAGCAGTGCTCACCAAGAAGCAGCGCCAAACCCTGGCGCTGGACTCGCAGGCTTCAGAAGAAAGCACCGCACCGGGCATTGCGGGCCTGCAGGTGCGGGACAGCGATATCGGTGTAGGAGAAGCAGGAAGCAAGCGCAAGAGCGCAGATGGCGACGGGGAGTCCAGCAAGGGCAACAAGAAGGGCAAGGGCAAGAAGGACGCGATGGATGAATGTCCGCTCCACTTGCTCGAGTACATGATCCCCGATGACGACTCATACATGAAGCCATCGTCGCAGCTCAAGTCAGGCCGGGCACCGCCGTTGAGCCCATCCGTCGCCAACATCAAGGCCAATGGTTCTGCCCCAATGCTGTTCGTCTCCAAAATTTGCGAGGGTGTGTCAGATACAGGCAAGAAGGTGCGAAAGCTCTTCAACGCCAACGACGCTGAGGCAGCAGAGGCGTTGAATGAGGCTGCGGGCTCGACGCTGGCAGAGCCCACGCCCATGCGCCGCAGCACGCGCAGCAGCCGAGCTGGTGGCATATCATCAACCACCATGCTCACGTGAGCTGCTCAGCTGGTGGGAAACACAGCCCTGTGGCACATGGAAACGGATGCTGGATGCCCAGTGAATAAGGAATCTGATATGGAGGCGTGCTTGTCTTGAAAAGACGCCGGTGCGCCGGGCAACGGTGGGAAGGTTGACGACCCCTGTCCGGGTGTTGAAGAGAGCTTCAAGAAGCCAAAGTATTGTGTGTGTTGCGGGAAAAATCCTCTACTTACTAACATGCGAATAAATTCATTTGACGATGCATTTGAAAAGTTCCCGCTACCGTCTTAGGAAGAACTCGATGATGCTCGGCCGCACCGCCGCCGCCGTTGCTTCAGCGTCGATGCGCTGCACGTACACGTCGAAATCAAGTGTAGGCAGTCGCAGCAGTTTTGCGAGTGGCAGCAGAGGACGGAGGACCCTGACGAGCGCCGCGTTTGCTTCGGCGTCCAGGAAGGATATGTGCGATGGCATGTATCTCGACCCATCTGTGACAGGGCTGTTGATGAAAAGGGCCCCAGACGTGGATTTTTTCCAGTCTAACTGCCCAGCATCCGAGACCACAGGCATATCTGGCCCCACCGCCGCTCGTATCCGGTCTATCGGAATTACCCCATCCCCCGCGCTTGCAATTATGTAGAACGGGTCTCGTCCCGCATAGGGCCGAGCCCCAGCAATGGCGCAGCGGCCAAGGAGGAAGGGACCAGGGGCCATAGATGCCGATCCGCCGCCTGCAGAGTGGCCGAAGATACCAAAGGTTGTTGCCCCGAAGTCTCTCCTCAACAGCTCCATCTCGGCGTCGATGATGGCGCCACGCCCCGTGTTTTCATTGGGGGCAAAGGACCCCGAAATCGATTCAGCAAAGTCGGCCGATGACACGACAAAGCCCTCTCGCGCCAGCTGCTCACACAAGGTCGCCATGTCAAAGCGGCTTCCTAACAACCCATGCGCGAAGACGATGCCTCCTTTGCTCTCGCCCTGCGCCGGGGGAGCATCGGGGCGGACGGCAGAGGCGCCCCCGTTTCTCACTTCTGGGCTGGGAATAGGGGGCTTAAAGCCCAGGAAGGCGCGAAACAGGTTTGCAATGTTGATGCGGTATCTGTACGGTGGCCCCGTATTGATAAATGGTGCAGCTGCTTCGCCCTCGTCAGCAAGTGGATACCACTGGGCGACGGGAATCGTTTGGCCGCCCACGAGCAATGTCGTCGCACGATAGCCCACGGGCTTGCTAGCCGCGACGGCGTCGATTTGCGCCGCAGCCGGCCGCCGAAGCAACCTCACGGCACCGGGCAGGGCGAGGAACGAGCGCCGCGAGAGAGCGCAGCACAGCAGCCGGTTCAAGTTGGGCCGAACGCCTTTGGCGCACGGCGCCAGGCGCGTGAATGCAGAGCAGCGCGCCTCTACTGGAGCAGCTTGGAGTCCCAGCACGACTGCGAGCGCCACTGCAAGTCCTGCGTGACCCTTTGCCCCTGGGCTATGCGACGACCGTGACATGAGAAACGTATCCCGATTTTTTCGGTTTCGCGCGCTGTTCGCGCACGTTTGCGTCTTATAGACGACCAGACGACGTCGCCTGTTTGCTATAGGGGAGAATCGAGAGAAGAAGATGCGATCGCGGAGGACGTGACGGCGCAGGTGACGGACTCCTACACCGTGTTCAGCGTGTGTTGCCGGGCCAGAGGACGTGAACGTCTCGCGCAGATCGGCAGCTCGTCCTGACAAGAAACCCTGCATGCAAGGCGGATGGGGTTCCGGCGGCGAGAGCTGCATAAGCGGCAGGTATGACAGATGTTTTGTAAGTTTAGCAGTTTCTGAAGCGTTGCCCCAAGCAGCAGCTTCTCACACGAAGGCATTTGGCCTGCCCTGTGTGCGTCGACGTGATGTCCGGTTTGGCAGGTCGAGCAGGCTGGCAGTGCGGGGGGTGAAGCGTTTGATGACGACGAGCCTGACTGGGAGGGTGGGCGCGCCCGCGAACGCAAGGGCCTCAAGTGGAACAAGACCAGCAAGACGGGATTTGATGCCCTGGTGCGAGAGCCCCGCACGTGCAAATGACACCTGATCACATTGTGGCCACACTTGTGCTGCGCGCCGGCTGCACCTTCAGCACCCCCGCCCCGGCAACATCTGGCGATGACACCCTTTGGCATGCGCGTGCCAGGCGCCGGCGATAGCACTCGGCATGTTGCTGCTGGTCCTGGCCCTGCTCGTGCTTCACTCGAATAAAATCATCTGAGACATGCTAAGGCCCTGCGGGCAAGGGAATCGCGGCCGCGTATCGTCGCAACCTGCGACTGACTTTCCTCAGTCAATGCGTGATGAGCCCACAAGACTGTGCGACGTGGCGGCATTGACCACCATCTCCAACGTGCGAGTGAGTGCGTGTGAAAGAGTTCATAAGGATACTTCACATAAGGATACTTGATAACGGGGCAGAGATGCACAGGGTGTTATAGTCGAATGCGGATGCATGTTGATAATACCAACCGCTTTGATACTCTTCCCAACCTGAGCATCTACAAGAGCATGGGCTTTCATTCTAACACAGTATTGGAAGTAGAGACGAGGATGCATGCACCTCTTGCAAGCCGCCTTTTGGGTACAGCATCGGAGCCAGTGTACGACAGGCTCTCCCTTTCTTAGGATGACGTGGTTTGTGGAAATGAAGTTGGAGCAGTTACATATATCCAGAATCCTATTGACGAGCTTCCTTCTCATATCTAAGGCCTGCGCCCTAAAGCCTACTGACAGCTTCCCCCTCACACCTTCTGCCTGATTTTCCCCACACACTACCCTCTTCATGGTGGGAAATTCCACCGGTGTCGAGCGTCGCATGACTCGTCACGCGCATGCTCATGTTGGCGCCGCATCCCATCAAGCCTCGTCGACGCCGGGTTTCGGAGGGAGGCGACGCGCCTCGACCAGCCCCAAATGCATCACAAGCACGGCAAAGAAGAGCTTGGATACATCGTCCTCAAATGGCAAATCTTTGATCTGTCATGTTTCCGCACACTTTGAGCCATAGCGTACGCTCGCTATGCGTACGCTCGCTATGGCTCAAAGTGTGCAGAAACGTCTGGAAATGTGTGAGCGCCGACAGTGATGAGTTTCCTGTCTTACAGGCCTCAGACTCGGACGGGGAGGAGGACAACGAGAGGAGCGAGCGGCGCCTCGGATGCTCGCACACACACACACACACACTGACACACACCCCCATACTCCCCAAGAATAACATCTACCCCTCTTCCCTGACGCCCATCCCCCGTATAACAGCATTCACCGCT
>Ga0315899_10006284_pt1 | contig 12800 bp, 12 predicted proteins | sample LakEriMetagenome_2_FD_203518 | JGI IMG/M metagenome (GOLD analysis project Ga0315899, IMG submission 203518) | Freshwater fungal communities from buoy surface, Lake Erie, Ohio, United States - Buoy 4 MA112 | ecosystem: Environmental > Aquatic > Freshwater > Lake | place: USA: Lake Erie, Ohio...
TTCCTCCCCTCCCTCTGACCACTCCCTTGTTGACGTGTGCAAGGGTTGTAGAGGTGTGCAAGGGTCAGCGCATGCACATGCCGTGTGTGTACATATCACTTATATGTACACTATATATACACACACATATGTATGAGTAGTATAGATATGTCCAATAACGATGGCGATCAGTGATCAATCATAAATTTATGAAGTAAAATGGCACTCTAACGATTGATCACTGATTACTCTTTTGTTGTAATCTTTCTTTGTTCTTTTCTCCATACTGTTTCAAGTACTCTTTTCGTTCTTGATATTGACCAGACATTTATGTATATGTTATTATACCATAGCGATATATCTTTAAGTCAGCTATCAAACCCTTCGATGGTTTCATTAATATAAAAGATATGTCCAACAACGATGGCGGTAAGGGGGGAGCGCGGGGTTGTGAAGCTCATGAAGTAAAATAAAGGGTGGCGCTCGTTAGAGTGCCATTTTACTTCATAAATTTATGATTGATCACTGACCGCCATCGTTATTGGACATATCTATACTACTTGTATGTGTATGTGTATATGTATGTGAATGTGTATATGTACCTGGATAGGCAGGACGTGGCAGCACTCACGCACAGTGTCACATACATATACACATACACGTGGCAGCACTGACGCACAGTGTCACGCGGCACCACTCACGCACAGACACTGTACAGACATGTCAGACTCTGTGCATACATGCACACGTGCGCAGGAAGAGCATTTTGCAGCTCGAAAAGAATCTCTCTTGGAAAGCGATGAAGGACTCCTTCATGGACCACCGGTCTCTCTCTCTCTCTCTCTCTCTCTCTCTCTGCGTGTGTGTGTGATATGAAAGGCTCATTCGTGGACCACAGGTCAGCGCGTGCATCGAGAGCGCGCGGGAGTGAGCAAGATTGCAGGAGAGAACAAGAAAGAAAAAAAGAAAAAGATTGCAACGTAGGTGTCGCCTGTGCTCGCTCCTTGTCGGCCTCGCAATGGCCCACGCGTCTCTCACTTTCTCGCTTTCACCCTCTCACTCGCTGGCCTGTGTGTGTGCGCGCGCCCGCGCGTGTGCTCATGCAGAGATGCGCTTATTGAAAGTGCTCGGTTTGTGGTATCGGCGGAGGACGCTGAGCAAATAATTCGCTTTTTGACGTCATTCATCCATTCCGAGTTTTACCTCAAGCGGCTCCCCGGAGGGGTAAGATACACACTGGAGACACACTCACTGGACACACACTTGACACACACTTAACACACTTGAGACACACACGGACGCTGATGCTTGCAGATGCTTGCAGGAGGGGGTAATTAAACTACACGCACTAAGCACGCACGCCACGCACTAGAGCACACATGTACACAGGGTGACATACCCCCGCTAATATTGCACGCGCCTCAGCTTTCACAGGCTAATTGCGCCAGCACTGGAGTAGTAGACAGCAGCGTGTCCGGCGCTCCATCCAACTGCCATGTTGTGGCAAGATTACACACGGCCGACGCAGTGAGTAAGGCAGAGGGTGAATACCAAGATGCAAAGTGGCCGTTGAGCGCCGAGAGCCAGTTGCTCCAAAAACGACGCGTCAAGAGGCAGGCTACTTGGCTCGTTCCACCGCAAGGCAAAGGCCGTGTGGTGGCGCCGGGTATCTCTGTGAGGCAAAGCGATGGGGACAAGGGTGCGAGGGGCGAGGGTGCGAGGGGACAGGGGCAAGGGGGGATTGCGGAGGAGGATGTGGAGGGCTCTGCGAGCCGTTTAGGAGGCTATAGGCGTGCTGGCGCTGGCACAAGTAGTAGCAACACTCACGCATGCGCATCGGTGTCGCCTGCAGTTTCCTCGTGCGTGCCAACTCCAACGGCACCCAACGCCCCCCCTCATGCTGCTCGCGCATCGCTATCGACTGCGACATCTCCCTCGTGCGTACCGGGGAGTGAGTGGGGACGTGGAGACGAGTGTGCGCCACACGCCCAGGGTGTATCGGTCGAGCGGAAGAGGTGGGGTAAACGCAAGATGCACGAACTGCAGGACGGCAGCGGGACCAGGGAATGTTTAGAGAGGAATAAGCGGGTTGGATGTGTTGGGAGAGGTGACGGCCAAGCAGATGGTCAAGGAGAATCTGAAGCAAAGACTCGCGCCATGCTCACATTGGGTAGGCGCGTTGAGGTGCAGATTAGCGACGGGATGGAATATGGGGGAGCGGGCGGAGCATTGGGCAATGTTTGTGTGGGGGTGATTACTCAACGCCTCGCAGACGGCAAATTTCGGGTAAGGGATCTGAATAGTGGGACAGTTCTTTACGTTGGCAACCGCATTTCATTGTGCAATGACTGAGCTTCCTGGATGCATGCGCTGTTGGTGGATGGCATCTCTCTCTCTCTCTATCTATCTCTCTCTCTCTCTCTCTCTCTCTCTCTCTCTCTCTCTCTCTCTCTCTCTGTGCGCGCGCGTTCGGACGACCATGTTTAATTATTGTTGCTGCAGGTCTCATTCCGAAATGGGCAGGAGGACATGCATATGGTGCTGCGGTTGCCTTCACCAAATGCGCGCCTACTTTGAACGGCGGTGATCGCTGAAGAGCTTTAGTGGAAAGAGGCAGGGGTACGAGGGAAAGATGGTGTTGTATCTTAATAATGCGACGCTCGCGTCCATCCCAAATACATGAGTACCATCTGCTTCTCTTCAGACCTCCTCTCAATCCTCCGGTGTTACCTGACAGGGCATTTTGCTTACCGACCTTCAGTCACTTTTTGATTGTCAATAAAACTTCTCTCTCTCTCTGGAGCCCGTGCGCCCAGAGCCGGTGTAACCCGACAGGGCGTTGTGCTTACCGACCTTCAGTCACTCTTGATTGTCAATAAAATCTTTCTCTCTCTCTATATATATAAACTTCTCTCCGTGTCTCGCCCTACGTGCGAGGTCCCTTTCCCTCCAAGGATATCCGGCGAATATCGGAAGGGCATGATCCCGGCCCGCCCGTTGTATCACGGGGGCTGGGGATCGGTTTGGGATCCCGAACCCTCGAAAGAGCGGGTCGATGATTGGGGCGGACCGGCAACGGTTTGGTCCCTCTTGTGTGTTGCTGAAACGCGTGCCACAAGGCCGAACGGAGAGTGGGGGTATAGTACTCGCCGCCAATGCTGGACCACGAGTGCCCAGCGGCGGTGTCACCCAGAAGAGGCGTTGTACTTACCGACCTTCAGTCATCTATTTGATTGTCAATAAACTTCTCTCTCTCTCTCTCTCTCTCTCTCTCCAATCGCTGCACCCTCTTTTCATTCTTTTGCCCCTCCTCAAGCGAGTCCAGCTTCACTTGAGCCCCGCGGCAAGCGAGGAAGAGAGATTGATTCGAACTTGGGTCTCGTTTATGTGAGCATTTCATTCCATGCTGCAGAAATGCAGACGTCAGCATTGAGTTCTACATTATTGTCAGCATAGCACCATGCATCTGAAAGGAGAGCGCATTATAGGGAGTCCGCTTGTGCGCAAGAGAGCCAGGCGCACTATGCGCAAGCACGCACGCTTGTCATGGCATTCAACACAAAACACCTGCTGGATTCCTGGTGCCCGCATATCCTTGGGCCTGCGTCGTCGGACCAGCCCTGCCCAGCGTACCTAGATCCGAGGAGATGTACATCGGAGCGTTCGACGGAAATTCCGACACGCGGTACGGATGCTGGAGTTGTGGCGCATTCAAGGGACCGGGCCGCACGCTAGCCTGCGACATGAAGGGCACTGGCGCAGGGCGTGTAAACGATGTCTCTTGTGAAAACCACTCCTTGCTGGCTTTTAGTCTCTGCTCGATATCATCGATCGATATGGGCGCTGCTCTGACGGGATGCAGAACCGGTGCAGGAATTGACGTCGCCGAGACCATGCACTCGCAAGGCAAACCATGCTTTGCAGGACATTGCTGGCTGTGGAATTGCTGATAAGGATCATGGACGGGAGTGGCTTCTTTGCTGCTGGAAGTTGTCTGTCGTGGAATGTATGCATGCTCAAGCATACCGTTCTGACTGCGTGTTGGTAGCGATGCAGCAGCAGCTGCAACAGCCGCCGCTGCCTCTGCCGCCGCTGTCTCAGCTGCCTCTCTCTCTCGGATTGCCAATGCCTCAGCGGCCTCTGCTCTGTTTCTCTGGCGATTTTCTTCTTGCTGTAGGCGCACGATTTCAGCCTCGGCGGACCTCAATTTCTCCTCCATGAGCTTTATCACATCAGAGTTTGATTTCACCTCCTCCTGCATCTTGGTTAACCTCCCTTCCAGAAGTCTTACCACATCCGTCTGCACTAGGACCCGTTGGGTTTGTTCACTGAAGGACGGTCTTTCACTCAATGTGTTGTCGGGCTTGAGTTTGTTCACTGCAGGTGGGACAGGAGCACTCCGCTGCACATGCTGCGTCTTTCGCGCAGCCACTTCATCCACCTGTGCACAGCACAGGGAATGCAATGATGCGGGAGCCCCAGAGCGGTGCCCAGTCCAGTTAATGCACGCATGTATCCACCCCTGTGTCCATTCATTCTTTCAAGCCCGTAGATTCTCATGTCTGTGTTGGGTGGTCTGCATGCTTATACTATAATCTATTCGCGCGCTGCACGTTTTCAGCCAAATGCCAGATGACAGAGAGATAGCAAAGAAGGACGTGCACCTTGTTAGGTGCCGCCAAGTCGTAGGTATTGCGCAACATCGATGGCAGCAATGATGCTGGTAGACTTTCTTCTTTTGGTTTGGGCACTGGTGCCGAGGCAGGAGTCGCAGCCTGCGCAGGCATGAAAAAAGAAAAAGCAGCATGCACATGCATGAAAATAAACTTAGCCAGCTATCTCCAGAGGTGCTTTGATGCTCTGGCTACAACCTGAGGCGTGATTGGCTGCAGCGGAGATTTACGAGCCGCTTCAGCTGGAGACGAGTTGGTAGGGAGTGGAGACTGGGGGCGATCAGGATGGTCGAGAATGATGAGTTGGAGCACAAGCTTCAATTTGCCAGAAGCCTTCTTGTCTTCAGCGGTTATCTGGTGCGTCTTGCCCTGCTTAATGTCAAACACCTGCTCGATGACTGTCTTATTGTAGGGAATGAGCTTCGGCAGGTTGAGTACAACTTCACCCAGAAATTTTTGGGCCAGTGTGAGATTGCCATCGCCAGACTCGTCCCATATCAAGCACTCAAGCTTACTTTTGGCAGGATCCTTGACCGGCAACACGAATTCTTCGTTCCAGACTGGTCCCGATGTATTTGGCTGAATTTTCGAGGTGAAGGTTGCTCCTGAAGTGCGTCCATCTTGACTGATAATAAGCTCAACTATGGGATTTGGCGATTTGCCGCGCGCATTCGTTCGCAACCCTTCCGCCGAGACCAGCTTGACAACGATTTTTGAGCCGGATGCATCTGTTGGTGCCATGCTGCTCGGACCTTGGTTGATCGGTACTGCTGCTGGCAGCGGCGCTGCAGAGCGCTGAGCTCGCCCTGGCTCTTTTTTCAGCACGACGCCGAATGGATTGGCAACTGCAGGAGCATTTTCTGCCTTGAGCTTCTTCATCTTGGCCTCGTAGGGGTCTTCAAACACCTTGGCCTTGGTGCGGTCCCAACCCAGGAAATGGCAGGTAAAATTCGGCGGCTCTGCCCCCGCGTGAACCTCGATGATTACAGTGCCTTCGCGACCGCCAGCCTTGAGGTATGCCAAGCACAGATCCATGATACCACGGCGCTCTGTCTCATTGGCTTCCGCACCCACCCACGCAAAGATTTCGGAAGAAACATCCAGGATGAAGACGTCGTCCATGATGAGATCGTCCTGGGCAAAATCAAATATCTCCTCTGACTTGAAGACGCCGGTGGCATTGCTGCACTGAAACAGGCGCGGCGCCGCGGCCTCATCCTCCTCTGGCAAGCCCTCGGGATACTCCTGCTTGCCCCCAAGCTTGTCCCAAAAGTCTGGAGGCTCGTTGCCTTCCTCCACCTCACTAGATTGTCGTCCACCAGATATCAGCTGGGCAGTTGCGCGAGCAGTACGCCGCTCATCTGCATTGCACTTTCGACCCATCCACACGATAACTCTGTCCCGTTCGCAAAGCAAAAATGCATCTGAGGAGTTGAGGCTGCGAGCTGTCTGCTCCACCTGGACGGCACGAGTGTTCCACTCATTGGACCCGCTAATGTGATACAGGCCGGTGCCATCTGACAATTTTGCTTTCTGACGGACATTGCGGAAGGAAGAGGGATTGCCGCCCTCATGTACCACAAATTTGCCGTCAAAAAGGCAAAGCATGTGCAGCGGTTCCTTATTCTGCGTCACACGCACTTGCACGGGGGCTCCGCCATACTGGTCATCCAGCTCTTTTGCTTTCAACGCAGCAGTACCGATCTCGTCTTGAGTGCTGTTGCGGCCGAGCCAAAAGTAGATCACCCATGCTTGACGGCCGCTGGGCATCAGACAACGGGTCAGGGATAAAGGCTAGAATGGGAACTGCAACAAAGGACAGAACAGAAAGCATCTGGCACCTGGCGTCGTCGTAGCTGTGCAGGATTACATACGAGTCGCCTGAATAAAACTGTCCATAGAGGTTGGGCTCCACTGGAACCATGTCGAAGTTTTCGATTCGCCATACCTCCACCTTGCCCGTCTTGAAAGTAAAGGCGGTGACCTCCTTCATCATCTTTGCCCGCTTCTGCTCCGGGGAAAGCGCTGGGGCGCGGCTTACCATTCCCGACGCAAGCTCTGCGCTATCGATCTGCTTAATCTGGGACACCGAAGGCGAGACTGGTTTGGAAAAATCCCGTAGTGCTGGTGCCGTGCGCACGGCAGCATCGCGCCAATCTGGGAAACAGTCTTTGAAAGTTGGCGTCTCCGTGCCCTGCGCCACACGGGAGATGCTGGTTGAATTTGGGCGATTGTTTCTTTCAAGGTAGCTGGTGGCAATGGAGATGGCAGCCGACCTGAGGGACTTGTCAGCGCCTTTGCCCACCCATGCGAAAATCTCTCTGCCCGTATCAACCAGCACGAGCCCTGAGCTGTCTAACATGGCCTGTTTGACAGGTCGAAGGGGCGCTCCAAACTCCAAACTATTGCTAGTCATCGTCACGGGCACAACTCTGAGGTCCTGCGAAAATTTCTTCTCTGCCTCTTGATCATCGCCTGCTTCCTCAGCACTCATGATTCTGCCCTTGCCACCCAGTCCTGACCAAAAGTCTTCACCTTCTCCCCCCTCATCTACACACATGATCTCTGCTCGCCCACCACGTTCCATATCCCTGATGCGCTTCGCAAAATCGACCGCTTTGGCGCGCTCATACGTGTTTGAGTCTTTGCCGTTCCACTGATACAGTTTGAGGCCCGAATCTAGGATGAAGACGTCGCCGCTGTTGAGGCTTGCGTGACTTACTGCCACCTGGTTCGCCCGCACTTGCCGCTTTCCCTGTGCAGCGTGTCAATGTATCAATAATGTTTGCGTGTGCATTCCGTGCTCGCGCACGCACTTGCGTTCGCACCTAAATTAGACAATGTGTGTGTGTTGGCGTGCGTGCTTTCTGCGTGCGTGCTTGCACACGGGAACACCTTGCAGTGAAAAAGGCGAGTTTCATACTTGTCTCTTTCCACCTTCCTGAAGCCGCTCGCCACGCCGCCCTCCATGTACGTAATGCCTGTGTCACAGCATCCGCGTGCTCAGAGTAGTCGCGGATGGATCGACAGAGAAACAGACGCAAGCGTTTCCATAATATGCTGCAGATGCGAGAATCCCACTCGTGGGCGCCGCGATGCCACGAGGTCTGTGTACGTGTAAAAGGTGCGTGTGATACCCTCCTTGAAGAGAGAGAGGAATTTAGGAGATTCGTTGTTTTGCGTCTCACGATACTGCACCGGGGCGCCCCCTAGCGAATCATCCAACTCCACTGTCTTGTACGCTGCAATCCCAATCTGCAAAAATACGGTATAGATCACCTACCACACATGTGTGAAGGTGCAGCATGGATGCTGCTCAGTCTTCGATGTACAAACATAAACATGCAAACATATGAGCACGACGGGAACGTCCTACTAAATGCATATAAATCGACTAAGGCAGCCGACCTCATCCACAGATGACTCGGCTCCGAGCCAAAAATGCAAGTCCCACTCGTATGAACCTCCTTTTGTTTGAATGGTCTTGAGCACCAAGTAGCTATCACCTTTGCAAAATTTTCCATACTGCACATGAGCAATGAAATGAGAGTGGTCCCGATGAGACGCCACGTCGACAGATATCAGGCAATCTCCACGCAAGTACGAGGCAGCTCTCGGCTTGCTGCTTTTCCCGTGCTAACTTAAAAGTTTAGCGACAGCAGATGAGATTGGATTTATCGGAAGTTCTAAAGTTTTCATGAGACTGCGACCTGTGCTTCAGGAACTCGAACAGGGATCTTCTTTTCTATTCTCCAGATTTCCAGGCCGGGCTGCGCGCCTGCGCCCCTGAGAGCGAGCGCGCATCAGTGTATGAAAAGATAGAGGCATGAAGGTGACATGATCCTGCAGGCTTTGTGCACCGCGCATGTACGTGTTTGCGTGTGTGTGTGTGTCTGTGTGAGTGAGTGTGTGTGTGTTTGTCCCTGCATGCATGCGCAGCGTTTCCAACGTCTCGTTGCAAGCACGAGTTTGCCTGCATGATGACATCGTGTATGTGTAGTGCAGGTTCCGAGGAAACACGTGGCTGTGTGTGTGCGCGTATTTGATACAGCAAAACACGAAACAGGCGTCACGGAAGCAGCTTACAAGAACTCGGGATGCTGTGAGCCCGCCATGGCCTCCAGCCCAGCAGGAACGCGGACTCTGAGTTGTAAGAGGGACCGGCAAAATGTACCTCAGCTCTGTCCAAGAGTTGAGGTAAATTTAGTTTTTCCCGAAATCTACAAAATCTGCAAGGTTTTCAGTCAACCTTTTGTACGAGCTTGAACAAAGGTTGACTGAAACCAAGACGGCTTTCGAAACATGCAAAAATATCAGACATCTGGATGTAGATGGAAGGTTGCTCTCTACCGGGCTCGAACCGATGACCTTGGCCTTATCAGAGCCACGCGCTACCAACTGCGCTAAGAGAGCTCTGAGTAGTTTTACTCAGGCGTGGCTGATGGGAACACAGATCTTCCGTGAATCATATAGGAGAATATTTTTTTTCCCCCACCTCGTGAGCAGCTTCGCGGGTAGGTGAGTGATACACTTGTGAAGTATCAGAGAGTAGATCGTACGTATATCTCAGGCATCTCTTTCTAATGGTATTTAACAAACAAACATACCCAGATACATGTATGCATACATACTAACATACATACATGCATACGTACACAGCGCCTGTGTGCACTGGCAGCAGGCTCGCGAAGAAACACGGGTGGCAGCAGGCTCGCGAAGAAACACAGTCTCTCAGTCTGCTGTACTGCGCGTCACGAAAGCGGCGAACTAGAACAACTCTGAGTGCAAAGACGCTGGATTGGGCCGTGCGAAACGTGCAGTTCCGGGCGCGCTGGCTGGCGATCCTTGATAGCTTTTACGTGATATTTCGCGATGCGCCTGCATCTTGTGCCGCTGTTCGTCGCCACAATAGTCGGGCTCGATTCGCGCACGGCGGCGTTTTCGTTGGCGAATGTAAAGAGAGTGTTGCCGATGCCAAGGCAGACAGGCTCGAGAGTATGCCCGTTGCGTGCGGTGCAGCGATGGAGACGCGCTGTGGATGGGACCCAGCTCGAGCGGCAGAAACGCCTCGTGCCAAAGATGAAGGAGAACCAGGAGGATGCGCGAGACGCCATCAACGACAGGATGGCTTCCGAATTTGAACGCGTCTCCTTTGAGCTGTCGCGAATGGGGCAGCTCGAGGAAGACGAAGCTGGTTACCAGGTTGCCAGCCGTGTCTCAGACGCCAGGACCAGCAGCTTCACTGCCGACGAGCTTTTGGCGCTGCAGTCGCTGCTAGGAAAGGAAGTGGTCAAGAAAGATGAAGCGTGCCTGCTACAGGAAGATGATTACCAGGTTGCCAGCCGTGTCTCAGACGGCAGCCCCAGCAGCTTCACTGCCGACGAACTTGTGGCGCTGCAGATCCTCCTTGGGCAGGAAGTGGTGGAGGAGGATGAAGCGTGGCACCACGGCAAGACGCTGGCGTGTGGAGGAGAGGCGTACTCGAGCTCGGGCCATTCAGCTGTCGTGGCTAAGGACGGTCGATTATTCACCTGGGGCAGTGGGGGGAGTGTGCGGCTGGGCAGGCAAAGTGCTGATGTCGAGGTTGCGCCGGCCGCTGTTGGCGGCCTCTTGGACCTTGTGCGCCGGCAGGCTGTGCGCGTCCGGGCTGTGTCGTGCGGGTTCGATCATAGCGCTTGTGTGACCGAGGACGGGCGCGTGTTTGTGTGGGGAAGTGGGGATCGCGGTCAGGTAGCACTTGATGCGCGCATCACCGTGGTGCCTGCCAGGCCTGCTGCCTGCAGCGGCAGTGGTTGATTGGCTTGCTGTTTGCTTGGTTGATGGGCTTGCTGTTTGCTGCCCTCTGATTGACGTGCCTTTTGCTGCCCTCGGATTCACTTGCTGCTTGCTCCCCTCTGTCCCACTTGACACCCGTGCGAGCTAAGAGGTGGTGTTGTGGGCATGTTGGATGCTGTGGCGTGGGCAGCTGGGGCTGGGCAGCTTGCAGGCGCAGGAGGCGCCTGCGCAGATAGGTGGCGTGCTTGCAGCGGAGCAGGTTACCGAGGTCTCATGCGGTCGCGGTCACACGGGAGTGCTGACAGCGCGCGGCAAACTCTTCACCTTCGGCCAAGGTCGCTTCTGAAAAGTCGGCGTGCGTGCTGCGTGTTGCTGGGGTTGAGGAGGAGCCCAGGCATCGCGGCCTGTCCAAGTCTTTGAGGAGCGCTGTCTGCCCAAGTGTTTCTGGTGTTTTGTGCTTTGTGCTTCTTCTGCCTTTTTGTGCGCGCTCCGTTGACGCTCCTCCGTTGACGCTCCTCTGCTTGCCTCCACCTCTGCATGTCTTGACGCGTGTCAAGTGACGCATGCATCAAGTCAGATCAAGGCATGCATGCACAAGAGAGATAAGTCATGCGTTCAAGTGATGCGCAGTCTGCACACGTGCGCTCCAGGTGACAATGGCCAGCTCGGGAACGGCGCGGAAAAGGATGTGTATGAGCCCATGGAGGTCCAAGGCCTGCTCGCCCGGCAATCTGTCACGGCTGTTTCCTGCGGCGCCGAGCTCGTCTCCTCTTCCTCTTCTTTGCCCTCTTCCTCCTCTTCCTCCTCTTCCTCCTCTTCCTCCTCTTCCTCCATGTCTGTGTGACTGTGTATGACTGTGTATGTCTCTGTATGTCTGTGTACGTCTGTGAGCGTGCCTGTGCACAGTGCTGAGCTGTGTGTGTGTGTGTGTGTGAATACAGAGAGAGTGCGCGCGTGACGGACACCGTCGCTCTCTACACGTATTGCTATCATCAGTATATTATTGATTATTTATTTACTTTTATTCATTATTATATTTGTATTACTTTGTGGATAGAGCGCATGCGTGACGGACACGGGGCAGCTCTACACATGGGGCTCAGGACTCTTTGGCCAGCTAGGCCTGGGAGACACGGAGTCACGGTTGACCCCCTCTCAAGTCACAGGTCCTCCCACTCCCTCCCCTCGTCTCCTCCCCGTCTGAACCCCTGGGTTGTACCTTCCCTGACGCGCAAAGGCTAGTACGCCTTAGCACGTCTCTCAGTCTCACGCTCCCTCCAACGCCTAGCTTAGTACGCCTCACGCACCCTCCCAACCCTTAGCCTAGTACGCCTCTCGCTCCCTCCAAGGCTTAGTACGGCTGACCGCTCAATTACAAGTTTACTACACGCTCTATGCCCTCAAGAACTTGAAAGACTCTGTGTCCGAACTACAACTTGCAAGACTCACGAACTTCACAGACTCTGTGCCCTGGTACAACTTAACGGGAGCACGGAAGCAGGGAAGTTGCAGGGCAGACACATGACGGCCGTGTCGTGCGGTATCTTCCACGTCCTGGCTCTTGACGACACAGGCGCTGTATTCACTTGGGGTGACGGCTCTAGTGGCCAGGTTCTGTAATACAGATATATGATATCATATCCTATGGTATTAGATCTGTATATTTGCCCTCCCATCCTCTCTCCCTCTCTCCCTCTCTCCCTCTCTCCCTCTCCGACCGCTGAAAACTGAGACGCATGGACGCAACGTAGAGGAGATGAAAGCCTCCTCCTCACAGATGAAAGCCTCACCCTCACAGATGAAAGCCTCCTCCTCACAGATGAAAGCCTCACCCCTCCCCACAGATGAATGCCTCAACCCTCTTCACCCCTCCACAGACCAGCCAACTCACCCCTCCACACAGATGAATGCCTGACCCCTCCTGACCCCTCAATAGCGCAGCCAACTCACCCCGACTTGATCCTCCCCCCTCCTCCCCCTTTCTCACCCCTGATTACCACTCCTCGCCCACTCCTCACCCCTCCTTACCCCTTCTCACCCCTTCTCACCCCCCTCACCCCTCCTACCCCTCTGGAGCCCCCCTCACGTACTCTTCAGCTGGGACACGGGGATGAGAAAGACGAAATGGAAGCCAAGCAAGTAAGCGGTGTGCTGCTGGGCTGCCGTGTGGTGCGCATCTCAGCTGGTTCTGACTTTTCGGCCTGCGTCTCTGACGATGGTCTGCCTTCTCTCTCTCTCTCTCTCTCTCTCTCTCTCTCTCTCTCTCTCTCTCTCTCTCTTTCTCTCTCTCTCTCTCCCTCCCTCCCTCCCTCCCTCCCTCCCTCCCTCCCTCCCTCTCTCCCTCTCTCCCTCCCTCTGTATTGACACTCATGG
>Ga0315899_10006285_pt1 | contig 12798 bp, 7 predicted proteins | sample LakEriMetagenome_2_FD_203518 | JGI IMG/M metagenome (GOLD analysis project Ga0315899, IMG submission 203518) | Freshwater fungal communities from buoy surface, Lake Erie, Ohio, United States - Buoy 4 MA112 | ecosystem: Environmental > Aquatic > Freshwater > Lake | place: USA: Lake Erie, Ohio...
GTTCTTGGTCACTGAGCCGATAGAAGCAGCGAGGGTGACGGTATCGGCTGCGACGTCGGCCCAAGTTCCCGAGTTGGTCAACGTGGATAGAATCGCGCCGGAAACATTTGCTGCAGTTACGGTCAAGTCAGGAGCCCGGTTGGTGACTGCATACGTGAAGTTCACTGAAGCGGTTGCACCTTTGCTGTCCGTAGCGGTGATAATTACCGTGGTGGCAGAGGTGTCATCGAGACCATCGATTGCCCAGTTCCAGGTGCCATCGGCATTTTTGGTGACGGTACCGAGTGAAGCCGAGAGGGTGACCACATCGGAGGCGTCGGCATCAGCCCACGTGCCGGTGTTGGTGATCGAAGTCCCTTCGTTACCCGATACAGCCGCGTTCGATACTGTGATTGTCGGTGTGGCGTTTTGGACGATTCGGCCGGGTGATCCGATATCAGAAGTGCTATAGGTTGTACCCGTTGGGCGAGCCGCACCGTCCAATCCCACACGAGCCGATCTCCAGTTCGTACCAACCGAATTGTCGGTGGATGGATCGTAAAGATAGAGGCTTGATCCATTGCTATAAGCAGGCCAAAGCGTTCCGTCTTCTGCGAAGTTCACCGTATTGAGTATCGTCGCGGAGCTATCCACCAGCGTCAGGATTTCATTGGTATCTGTCGGTGCGTTAAACAAGCCACCCCGTCCTTTATTCGAACCGTCGTCCTCCATGGACCAATCGACACCAAAGAGTTTGGCGGACTGTGGAACAGCCCAATCGGTACGGAAGGTAGCTTCTGAGATCAATCCGAAGAAACGGTTATAAAGGACAGCGATTTCCCCGGGGGCCAATATGGAACCGTCGGCGATGGCTCCCCAGTTTTGCTTATCTTCGTCATCGATTTTCCATCCGCTTAAATCCACGTTGGATGTACCGCGATTAACGATTTCGATCCATTCAGTGCTTTGTTCAGCACCGGCAGGGTCATACATAATTTCAGTGATGATCACATTGCCTGTTTCGTCATCAGAGATCGTGCTTGTTGCTTTTCCACTCACGAAAGCAGTTGCCGATGCGGTTATTTCGAGCTTACGATTGCTATTGAAAACGGCATTGTCGATGAGGGTGATTGCAAAGTCCGCAGAAGCTTGGCCCGCAAGGATCGTAACTGTCGCAGGTACGGTTGCAATGTTCGGATTCGAACTTAAGAGCGCAACCACGACATCTCCGGTGGTTCCCAGGTTTCGGGTGACCGTACCGGTAATGGTACCAGCATTTTCAACCGCAGTGGTTGGGACCGTAACGCTCAAGGTCGCGGTATCACCTGTGGTGAAATTGGCTGCGGTTGGATCCACAAGTCCTGGGAATGGTAAGCCGATAGTGTTACCGGTGACAACGATGTTATCGATGGCCCACCACCAATCGTTCGTTCCGGTATTGATGAACCGGAATTTCATCGAGCCGGCATCTGGATTTGGAACGTTGACAATTCGGCGTTCGTTCACGTTCGCAGCGGTAGCCGTTCCGAGCGTGTTGCTTGAATCAAGAGTCAAGAGATTGGCCCACGTCGCTCCGTTGTCATAGCTGACATCCAGAAATCCTTGCATATTGGTCGGCACGTGTGGTACGAACGATGCACCACTTTCAGGCCGGAAACTGGAATCGAATTCGAGAACTACCGTATTTGGTTCAACGGAATCGAGATCGATCGCAACGGTTGACAGGCCAGAGTTAAAGTTGTCGTTTTCACGCGCATAGTCTTGCCATTCGTCGGTATCGGCGATGGCAATGGTACCCGTGCCCCGTGTGAAATTCGCACGGCTTTGTCCGCCTTGCGTCTGCCAGAAACTCTTGTCCGCGAAGGTCCAGCCAGTCCACTCCGGTGCGCCACCTTTGGCCATCAGTGAGTTATCGACATTCCAACCTTCGGGCGGAGTTGCTGTGAAGTCTTGGCCATTTGCATTTACACCGTTGATTTCTAGAACGGCAGGTTTAAGTGGCAAAAGTTCAAAATCTTGGGTAAGGAGCGTTGTGGCAACGGCTGGTGTTTGCAACGTGCTGAGTACAGCTCCGCGATCGATACGGATCGAATAATCTTTCAGCCTTTCCAAGTTAACGGAAGGATTGATTGTCATCGTATCGCCGACGATTGTGACTTCCGGAGCATTGACATTGAGACTGATTGCAGCCTTGCCAGTTGCGGAATCGAGGATGTAGATCGTTCCATTTCCCTTGCGGATACCTTGATCAAATTGAACGGCGATATTTGTGGAAACAGCAGTGTCTGTTGCTCCATCAACAGGAGTGATCGCGATGATTTTTGGAAAGTCATCATCTTCAACGATGATTGAGGCTGGAACATTGAAGTAATCGACAGCCGAGGCGGAGATGATTGCTGTTTGAGGACCGTCGGGAGTCGTGTCATCAACACCAGTGATTACGAAGGTAGCGGATGCTTGGCCATCGAGGATGGTGACAGTCGCTGGTACCGAGGCTTCGGACGTATCGCTACTCGACAGGGTGACAACGAGGTCACCGGAGGTACCGAGATTTCGTGTAACGGTCCCGGTTGCGGTACCACCATTTTCGTTCATCGATGCGCGATCGATGGTGACGGTAAGGGTTGGCGCTTCAGCCGTTCGAATATTCCAGGTAGTCGGGTCGTCGATCCCTGCGAATGGAATACCCGCCTTTTCGCCACGAATCATTAGGTTGTCGACTGCCCACCACCAGTTGTTTTCCCCTTCAAGGTATGCGAAGCGGAACTTCATCAAGCCGCTTGCTGGGCTTTGTAGAGGTGCATCGACAGTAGCTCCTCCGATGAACTGACCCGCGGTACTTGCGCTGGAGACGACGATGCGGTTGTTTCGAGCTTCGTTGGTATTATTCGAGTCGCCGAAGAACAGCAGTGGATTCCAAGTTGCACCGTCATTGTAGGAAACTTCGACGGTACCGAATTGTGGAAGTTCAGGATAGTAGCTCGAATCGAACTCAAGAACTACGGAACCGGGGGTGATGCCCGAAAGATCAATGGCTGGGGTTTCGAGGAAGGTATTCATACGCCCAGCGGCGTGTGGGGTATCATCCCAAGCATCGGAGTCAGCGACAGCGACGGTTCCGGAGCCAAAAGTAAATCGGCTTCTGGATTGATCACCTTCGGTCGCGATCCACGAATTTTTACCCATGAACACCCAGCCGTGGAAATCGGAAACGCTAGCGGGCATGAGAGCGTTGTCAACTTCATAGCCAAGCGGTGCAACTTTTGTAAAGTCCGTGCCATCCCCGTTGGGTTCGGTCGTGAAAGGGTTGAGTTTGAGAAAGTCAAAGGACTGTTTGTGGAGCACAACGTTTTGTGTTAGATCCACGGAAGTATCGAGAAACGCACCATCGTCGATGAGGATGTAGTAATCGGTCAGACCGAAGAGATTGATCGAGGGATCGAAAGTGACCGTAGCATCGGTGACAGTGACAGCAGCGCTAGTAACATCGATTTGTTCAGCAGCAAAATTGGTCGCTGCGTCGATGATATAGATCGAACCGGTACCCTTCTTCACGTTGGTATCGAAGGTGATCGAGAAGTTACTCTTGTAGTTGACCTCAGTTGCATTGTCAGGTGGTGTCAGCGATACAATTTTTGGACCTTCGTCATCGGTGACACGAATCGTTGCTGTGGATGCTGCGTAGACCGCGGAGGTCGCGGTAATGATGACGGATTGCGTGCGGTCGCTGAGAGTATCGTCTACGGCGGTGATTGGGAATGTGACAGAGGACTGCCCATCTGGAATGGTCACCGTTGCAGGGACGACAGCCTCTGTGGTATCGCTACTGGTCAATGTAACCACAACATCTCCGGTCGGAAGATTGTTGCGACTGACGGTTCCCGTCGCTACACCGCCGTTTTCACTCATGAACTGTTTGTCGATGGTGAGTGTTAATTTGGGTGATTCCGGCGTCGTGAAATTCCAGAATTCGCGATCGGATAGTCCTGCGAAAGGGATCCCGGTGATTTCGCCAGTGACGAGCAAATCATCGAGTGCCCACCACCAGTCGTTTCCGCCCTCTGTGTAGTAACTAAACAGAAGCGATCCCGACGAGGGATTATTGACTGCACCGATCGACACGCCTCCGCCGGTGGTTCCGCCGGTGGTGAGTCGCTCATTGATGTTTTTCTTTGCGAAAGGAGCATCGTTGTCGGTGTTGGTTGGATTCAGTTCAAGTAACTGAGTCCAGTTCGTTCCGTTATCGTAACTGACCGCAAGGCGACCGATCTGGCTATCTTCTGGTCGAAAGCTAGAGTCGAATTCCAGTTTGACGGAGTTAGGAGTAACACCGTTGAGATTCACGGCTTTGGTAATGAGAGTGCTTTGGAAAGGTCGTACTGCACCAGGCCCATCGTCGTACTCATCGGTATCAGAGATTGCGAGGGTATCATTGCCCAATGCGAACTGGTCACGACCTTGATTGTCTGCACCGATCCAGAAGTCTTTCCTTGCAAAGGTCCAGCCTCGCCATTCAGGGACTCCAACACCCGCCATGTTTGGGTTATCGAGTCGAGATTCAAAGCCTAGCGGAGGTGTTGGGGTCCAGTCGTTCCCAGTTCCGTTGGCCTCAAAGACCTTCGGGGTCAGCGGCATGAAGTCAAACGATTGGGTTAGGAGAGTTGCATTTGGCGTAGGGGTGCTCGATGTATCGATCAGCGCCCCGCTGTCGATATGAACGAAATAGGAATTGTCGAGTTCGAGGTCAAAGGGCAAATCTACAGTGACTTTTGCCCCGTTGATGGTGACACTTGATGAATTGACATCGACAGTAACACCAGTGGTTCCTGTACCTTGGCGAACAACGTAGATATTCCCTTGTCCTTTGACCACCGCTTCGTTGAATGTGAACTCAAGATTGCTATCAAGAGGAACGTTGGTTGAGCCGTCGAGTGGACTGACGCTGAGGATATTCAGAGCCATGAGTTCCCGTCGTTCGAGTTGCTCGACGATTTGCTTCCGGAACTTCGTACGACTTCTGGCGATTTGCTTTGGGTGGCGTTGAAACAGTTTAGATAGTCGACGGGTCCATCGGTTCCACGTTGGATTTTGCTTGTGGCTCATCAAATTCACTCCTGAGGGATTATCTATGTGGAGAAACACTTCGGTGCGGATTATGCCGGCGGCATGTTAAGTGCTCGCTCGGTTTCCGATAGTTTTCGGTGAAGGGAAAGTTAAGCTTGCTAAACTGAGACTAAGGCCTGAGGACGGCCTGGGCGTTAAATGCGATGACAATTCGGTCCGAGAGTCCGAAATAGGGAAGCCCACTGTGAAGGAGATGCGAAGGAAAGATGAAGAGCAGTCCTTCTTGCAACGGTGGATCGTAATGGGGGTGTAAGTATCGATTGCCCGCATCCTTGTAGGCACCGCCTTGTCCAATTGGGCAATAAAAGCGACTTCCGCCGTTAGGCGTTGCATTAGCGTTGATTTGGTACTCACCTAATTTGACATAAAAAATGCCGCACCAACTGCAATCGTTGTGCCAATGAGCATCATGGAATCCACCCTGAGTTGTAATGTGGTACCAACTGTCCGAAAACCGAATTTCTAATCGCTCCATGGGCCGGGTTTCGGAATGCGCCACCTGAATCGCTTGTTTGAGTGAAGATTCGATGAATCGAACCAAGTTCTGGACAGGTGCTATCTCTAAGCTGAACAAATCAAAGTGGCTTTCGTACAATCCCGAGATGGGTTTAGCCGCAAGGGCGATTTGGCTTTCGATCGAGGTTGTTTGAGTAGCTTTAAGCCTTTGGATAGATTGGATTAAGGCCTCGCGATTCTGTTCAAATTCGGGCCAAAGTCGAAAGAACACCATCGATGGCCATAATTGCATTCCTTGAAGAAGTGTGCTGTACTGCATTGCATGCTCCGGTCGAGATCAATGAATTTAGAATAGTATGTAATCGACGCTTGCTCATTTATGTGCATGGCTTTGAAGACCATGTACTGAGCTCCATGAATGAATGGTGAAACTCAATGAAAACAGGGGATGAAAATCCAGGAGCGGTTGGACTCCAAGTGATGCAGGTGTTTCCTACTCTCTTCGGGAAATTGCATGTGCGGGATGCCGCTTTATGGAATGAGCGACTCAAGCAGCGGATACTCGAAAGGCAAGCGACAACGCCGAGCGAGGACTATGCGAATTCGGGAGGTTGGCATTCACCATCGGATCTGCTTGATTCCCCGTGGGAGGAAATGCGTTGGTTGCGAGGAGCAATCGCCGAGGGACTCAATGGCATGGTTAAAGCGACGATGCAACTACCTGAAGTACAGTCTCGGCAGGTGACTCCGTCGGGGGCCTTCAGCGTGGCAGCTTGGGCAAACGTGTCGAGGCGTGGGGATTACCACCGGATGCACAATCATCCGGGGAGCGCTTGGTCGGGTTGCTATTATGTAACAGGTAAGCCTGATCCGACGAGTTTGGCGGGAACGTTGGAGTTGTATGACCCAAGACCCTTCACGGAGATGACAGATGTGCCAGGCACTCCCTACGGCCAGCGACTGGTGATTCGCCCGGAGGCGGGTTTAATGGTCTTGTTTCCGGGCTGGCTGTATCACTTCGTACATCCGGTAGCTTCGGATGAACCTCGAATTTCCATCGCTTTTAATGCCACGTGGAAACGATCATGAGAGCCGATGAGTCCAACGAAGAGAAACTTCTAAGAATGCTTGCCGCAGATCCAATGCTCTTTCCCTTCGAGTGGGATCGAGAGACGGGGAGGATCGAGTTCGTCGGACTGCGAGAAGAGGAGTATGAGCAAGCTAGTTTTTTAGATGAACGTGCTCTGGGACCTACAACAGTAAGAGGTATCGTGCCTTTCGAGCTGGTACATGCTCTTGAGTTAAGTACAACGAAGCCCTGCAATTTTATCTTTCATGTGTCACATTGCGGTTCTACGCTTCTGTCGCGGCTTTTAGGTTTGCATGCAGGAGTTTTTTCACTGCGAGAACCTCGTGTACTACGGACGTTTTACAGTCAGAAACCATTCGACATACATTGGCTATTCGGATTATTGTCTCGGACTTTTCGAGCGGATCAAATGGCTCTGATCAAGGCGACAAGCTACTGCAACGCATTCGCATCGGATTGGCTTGCCTGCCTGGGGGAGTCCAAAGCGGTTTTGCTTACGATATCGCTTCGCCCATTTCTCGCTTCGGTACTTGATGGTGCATTGGTAGATATTCAATCGCACAAGGATGAGCGATGGCAGCGATTGAAGGCCTTGCAGGTCGTTGAGGGACAACAAATCGAAACTTTAAGCACCGGGCAACTTGCCGCCATGAGTTGGCTCTGCGAGATGTTGACACTTGAAGCACTCGCAGAGCGATTTGAAGATCGATGCCTTCGGGTCCGATTTGATATGCTGTTGAAGGAGCCCAGCGCCATGCTTGATTCAATAGCGTTGTTCCTTGGATTGGCCGCACCCCTCCCGCTTTGGGCTCAACACCCGATTTGGGATCAGTATGCGAAGCGGCCCGGAGTATTCTACAATTCCGAAATGCGTTCCTTGTTGCTAGAGCAAGCGGAGCGAGCGTTCGAGGAAGAAATCAACGAAGGTGTACGTTGGATCGAAGCGCTCGATCATCCTAGGGTTTCAAAATTGCTTCTTCGATTACAGGCAGAGGGGTAGCTATTTTTGGATTGGATGACTTGAAGTCGTATCCCAACGCAGCAGCAACAGTTGCAGCAACTTGAGACTGCGTGAATTTCCCGCCTCGATCTATACCTGTGGATTTCAAGGGTACTCCCCAAGCTGCGATCCATATGCGTTCTGAACCGGTTAGAAGGATGCTGTGGTTTTTCCATCCTTCTCGGCCGTCACCACGGCCATGGTCGGTTGTCACGATGAACAGGGTTTTGTCTCGATACTGCTCGATTGATTGCGTCGTCGTCCAAAGCTCTGCAAGAAATCGATCATTTTGCTGAGCAGTCAGTAGGTACAAGTCATATCGGCCTGAATGAGCCCAATCGTCGGTTTCCCCAAGGGATACAAACAAGACACGTGGCTTTTTGGATTTGATCTCCTCGATCGCACCCAAGGTTGTAATCGAGTCATATCGAACCCCCTCAAATTCGTGAAAGAGTTGAGAGGCGATGAAGTTTGCGGCTTCGATTTTTTCCGGGGATCCGACCGTCAATGGCATCCAGCCTGCGTTGACCGGAATCTTGCTGCGCTGATCATTGATAATAAAGGGAAAAACATCCCAGGAACCATAGGCCGCGATTCGTCCCTGGAAACCTGCTTGTTGGTGAAGCCACTCAAGCACAGTGATGTTTTTGTTGTAACGTTTGTCGTTGGAATTGACCCATGGGTCCGGAAAACCGCTAAGGATTTCGTTGTATCCCGGATAAGAAAAGAATAACCCGTTGGTCACTCGAACAGAACTGTCTTCGTCAGGATTACCAGCAATCCAACCTCCACAGTTTTCGATGCGATCCCAAAGGAATGGCATCAAGGTTCGCCGTCGTTGAACCGCATCTTCATCCCAGAATTGCGACGTACATGCATCTACATTTTTAACGCCAGATTCCTTGGATATCAGCCGCTTATCAGCCCCCGTAAACACCTCTTCTCCACGCAATCCATCGAGTGTCACCAGCACAACGTTCTCGATAGGGCTCGGTCTTTCAGATCGATTACTATCCGCATCTTGCGGAAAGACAGGCTCGAACGTTGTCGCAATAGCAACAATGAACCAAATGACGAGTTGCATTCTTCGAAATCGTTGCACTTGCATCACTAGGGCTACTCTATATCGTTGGCACGACTGCCACTTAGGGTTTCTTAAACACGATCTGGTCAAAAAGCATTCCGTCGAGATCGTAAGCTTTGAGTTCGAGCGTTTTTCCGTTGATACTAACGTAAACGAAATGGTGCCCTCGTTTAACATTGTTTTGGAAACCAGGACGGATAGGACCGGCTTGCTCCAACCCTCCACCACCTCCGCCGGTAATCATATAAACCGGCGCGTTATCTTGAACCACTTTACCCCCTCGAACAGGCCAAGTCCGCTCATAGGAGTGAATGTGACCGTTCCATACGATATCGATTCCATAACGATCGAATAGTTCGCAAAGTGGACGAATGCGCAAATCCCCCCAAGTGCTTTTCCCCTTCCAGAGATTGCCATAGTCGTCTTCGTCGGAGGAATACGAAGGGTGATGATAGCTCACGAAGGTCCACAATATTTTGGATTCGCCGGATTGGCGTTTACGATCCAATTCGATCAGTTCCTTTTCTAGCCATTGATACTGCTCGCTGGCCGGGTCCACTTTCTTGTTCGAATCAATCATAAAGAACTTCGCATTCCCGTACTCAAACGAGTAGTAGTATTCGGGAGGCGGTAGTTCCATATATCGGTAGTAGTGATCGGCATTGCGTTCATGGTTTCCTAGAACCGGATAAAAAGGAACGCGTGAAAAAAGCGGATTCATGCTTGCAAAGAATTCTTGTACCCATTGATTCTTCTTAAGTCCGTCATCGACGAGATCACCAGGGATGATGGTGAAATTCGGTCTTAGAGCCCAAGCATGTTGCGCAAGTCGACCGTTGACTTTAGGATTCCCTTGTGTGTCCGCTATGACGGCAAATGCGAAAGGGGTTTCGGGTAATGATGCGGTTTGGAAAGAAGCGTATCCGGTCGCGATTTCGCGATCATTACCTTCCTCTTTGACAACCACTTGATAATAGTATCCGGTCTCTGGGTTCAAGCCTCTGAGTTCTGCGGTATGAATCAAGCGATCTGGTGAAGTGCAGGTGACTTCTTGACCAAAGCTAGCTGTTTCGCCATAGCGCACCTTAACCTCCGCCGGCTTGTTGACTTCGCAAACGACTCGAATTGAATCGGTTGTCGCATACTGCAAGTAAGGTTTCACAAGGAATTCAAAACCGCGTGCAGGATCTAGCACCGGCGGGAGTTCTGACCATTCCTTTTGATGCTCGAAGTCATGGGCAATCCAGGCTGGCTTTGCCGCGAGATCGTAGACAAAGACTTGCGATAGTCGTCCGGACATCACGAAATGCTCATTGACATCGGAGTAGGCTCCAAGGACAAGTTTGGCTTTTTGGGGATAGAGGATTTTCCCCTTTTGGTCGAGCGTTTCACTTTCGAGTTTGCCATCTACCCAAAGTTGCATGGCTTGCCCATCGTACACTCCACAGACGTGATACCATTTTCCTTTCTGAATGATAGATGTACCCGATAGATAGGTCATGCGCCCATCCCCATCGTCTGCTCCTACTGTGGAAAGCCCGAAGGTGAAATGGTTTTGATTGAATCCGAGTACCCAGCCTGTTTCCGCATCGCCGTTATCCTGAAACGCCGAGATAATCCCACCGTAGGGGAGTGTTTCATCAAGACTAACCCAAGCGCTAACGGTTAATGCATCTTCAGGCAACACCTTACGGGTGGAGTCCCAGTCGTCAGCTACTTTCCATGCATTGCTCAAACCATCGAGTCTTAGGCAAGTCCCTTTGACGACTTTTTCTATCAAAGGCTGGCCATCGCATGTCAAATCCGGCCCAGCAATCGATTTGAGTTTCTTTTCCGAGACGCGTGATTCCTCGAACAGCCAACAGCAACGCGGGTCGGGCCCATCGTGCGCAAAGCACTGGGATGCAAAGCTCAAGATGGTTGCGAACAGTACCCAAGTCATGGCGATGGTAAGCGAGTTGCGGTTGTAGATTGCGATGTGTTTCTGCGTCATTCTCGGATGCTTTCTAAAACGAGATGAGCCTTTCGATGGAAAGGCTCACTCACTTGCAATAAGTCTTTTTACGTTTGATGGTAGTCTCGATTGGCTACTCTTCAGCGGAAATGGTCTCTCCCTTGTTTCGTGATCCGTACGCACTGTACACGGCACGATCAATTTGTTGGGAGAGAAATCGGACGGAGCCATCAGCGAATCCGAAGTTTGCTCCCCCGGTATGGCGGGATCCGAAGGAAATTTCGTATTCGGCAAAACCAGTTTGTCCCGGGGCGACGCGTGGAGAATTCATAGGAACACCCGTTGAACCAACAACTTCGGACATGTCTCCTTGGTTGTTGGTGTCGATGTCGTCGCCGCCGTAAGCCCAGTGGTCTTTTCGGCCAAGATTAATGGCATTGTTCTCTCGAACAAGTCCCATTTCTGGGACATCACGTGCATCCGCTTCCGCTTCGCCAATCGCAATCGTGTTCGACGTTCCATCAGTAATCGTCGCGATCTTGATCCCCGTAATTCCCCACGACCTTCCGTTAAACTTGATTCGTTGATGAGCCATCTTATTAACAAAGACACCATCTAGATCGTGAATGACTTCCGTTGCCCCTGTTCCTCCCCAAGGCGCAGCAACTGTCTGTCGTCTTCGGTCTGTAGTAATAAACCCGGAGACGCATCCTAAGTAATTCGTGGGAGCGCGTTTCTGAACGATCCAGTTGTCACCCGAGATATCAGCGGCAGAATCTGGGAAGCTCGATGATGGACATCGAAAAGAAGAGATTTTCTGTTCGCAAACGTAAACATTTCGGAAGAAACGATTGTAGGCCCGATTGTTCAATGCGGCGTCTCCGCTGATGCCGGGAACACTGAAGGCCCATTGAAAATTACCTTGTCCATCCTCTTGAAACGTCAGGATGTCGTACAGGGCTTTTTGTTCCATATAAGGTAGGATCAAGCTATGCCACGAAGTTCCAACTTCAAATTCGGCTGCCATGGGAAAGCCTTTGAGAGCATCATGGAAATTCTGCAACGATAAGTTGAGTTGCTTGACATTGTTCTGGCAGCTCATGCGACGCGCAGCTTCACGGGCTGCTTGCACCGCGGGCAACAACAAACCGACCAGAACCCCGATAATGGCGATCACAACCAATAACTCGACCAGAGTAAAGCCTGAGCGTTTTGGAATCGTCATGTTGAGATTATTTCGTTTCATTGGAAGCGGACTCCTTGCGTGGAACGGACTTAACGTTGTATTCAAAATAATTTTTAGTGCCTTGAGTTACCGTTGCAGAAAATGGCGTGGTACCAGGTGATTCATATTCATCAGGAAAACGATTGAAGACCCCGCCTTCGACTTCACTGGGCTTCGCTTCTGGCTCAACCATCTTTCCATCTTTTGTTACCCAAGCGACAAGAGTCACCTTGTACTTTCCCGCCCAAATCCCGACGTCTCCTTGTGGATGGACGATCGTGAACTTGCCATCACCGTGGGTCATTCCAAAGCCATATCCATGCCGGTCTGGGTTAAAGACCTCGACATCCGGGAAGAAACCTACTTTGCAGTTTGAAACGGGCTCTCCATCGAGGAGCACTACCCCACCAACTTCCTGCATGGGAGGCTTGCCACATCCAGCTGTACTAAACATTACTAGTGCAAGCACTACCGCTATTCGAATAAGCATCCGCATTCCCCAAACGGTCGTAATTTTTCCGTCACCATGTATTGATGGTAGTACCGGTCGAAAACGAAAACTTCGGCACACATACCTTTAGCTACAGACGATTCTGCATCTCATAAAATGCAAAAGTTACCAAGTAACCTCGAGAATTCGTCGAGCCTAAGGTGAATAAATGGTGTGGATTTGATGACGATATGGCTTGCAAATCGTTAAGGAAAAAGCCACCGTGTTGATCACGGTGGCTTTTGCTCCATCATCTTGAAGTAAGTGGGTCAATCGACCACTTTAGGTAAGTTGCTACCAGTTTGGCATCAGATCCTTGTCGAGATCCCTGAATGCCCGGTCAATGCTCTCGATGTCCGTGGCTTGCGACTCCTTGACGTCCTGGGCGCTAGGCAT
>Ga0315899_10006286_pt1 | contig 12797 bp, 6 predicted proteins | sample LakEriMetagenome_2_FD_203518 | JGI IMG/M metagenome (GOLD analysis project Ga0315899, IMG submission 203518) | Freshwater fungal communities from buoy surface, Lake Erie, Ohio, United States - Buoy 4 MA112 | ecosystem: Environmental > Aquatic > Freshwater > Lake | place: USA: Lake Erie, Ohio...
CCGTGGGGTAGACCGCCACGCCGCTAATCACCTAGGTGTTCTTGCCACCCATGTCAAAGGATTAGGCAGTTGCTGTTGAGCCCATGGCAGAGGAGAATCAAGGCAGCTCGTTAACCCAAGGCACTGCGGCTGAGGCCGCTTTGCCTTCAGCGAGGTAGCCACCTGGCCGCGGCCAACACGACCCATGGATCCACTCATTGGCTCTTTGATTTTCGGCGGACTGAACGCCGGGCTAGGGGTGCTTCAGGGGGCGGCCAGCAACCAAGCCGCGAAGCAGGATTACGTCAACCAGAAGGTTTTCCAAGAACAGCAGGCGATTTTCTCGAAATGGCAGAGCGGCTTAAATGCCAAGATCGCCAACACGAATAGCGCCTATAAGTACTGGGGCGACGTAGTCAATTACAACCAGCAGTTGGCGTACTCCAACTCGCTGAGAAACGTGGAGGTCATGAAGGCCATCCGCCAAGCGGAGGTGGTCGGCAAGACCCGTGCTGCGGCTGGTGCGTCCTACGTGCAGGACAGCGAGGCCCTGAGCCAGCAGCTGTCTGAGGCTTCCATGCAGGAAGCTGTCGCATCACAGCAATACAGCTGGAGAGCCCTCCAGGCCCGCTCTTCCGTGCAGGCCATGGCAATGGAGGGCAACAGCGTTGATCGCATTGTCAACGATTACGCCCGCCAGCAAGGTGACTACGAGACCCTGCTGGCGATCGGTAAGGGGCTAAGGGAGAGGCAATACAACAGGGCGCAAACAGCTCGAGTCACGCAGTACCTGTCTCAGTGGCAGAGCGAGCAGTTCTACGAGGAATCGCAAATCTTCGATCCCATCCCGCCGTTTGCTCCTCTGCCGACGCTTGTTCAGCCGCCTGGTCCGAGCATGACGGGCAGCGCTCCCAGTGGCGCAGCAGCAGCAATCAACATCGGCGCCGGAATCCTTGGCGGCGTCTCAAGTGGTCTGAGCATGTACCAGAGCTTGAAAGGCATGCAGGTGCCCAGCAGTAGTCGCGGCACAGGCACGTCAGGAGGCGACTGAACATGGCCGAACGTTTGCCTTTTGGCCAGATCACGCCAGCGGCGCAGCCCGTTAGCTCGTTCCTGAAGCCAGCTCAATACAACATTCCCGAGGTGGCAAGGCCTACCTTGCTGGATGCCCCGAGCGGTATCAGCACCATTCAGCAGGGTGGGGTATCCAGTTTCACTACCCCAAACCAATACACGCAGATCGTTGAAGCGCTAGCGCCATTCAGCAGAGAGCTTTCAAAGGTCGCGGAGTACGGGATCAAGAGGCAGGCCACTGGGGAAATTGAGGAGGGCTACAAGCAGGCAATGAACCTGCAGGTCAAGGGAATGCTGACCCTGCAGGAGCGAAAAGAAGCGAGTGCTGCACAAGCCGCTTCAACAATTACGGAGCTCGAGCGCAAGCGCAAGGACGATGTAGCGGCAGACCTGCTGCGAAATACCAATTCCTTCCGAGCCGTTGGCGCCCGCCGTGCCTTTGCGCAGCTTGCTGGCGGGCAGGTCGATAACGCGCTGGCTGATGACCTGGCCAATAACCAGGGCGTCCTGTCCCAGCTGGCACCTGGCAGTGGCGAGTTGACGGCTCGTAAAAACCAAATCGTTCAGCAGGTCTACCGGGACAACTATTTAACTGGCGACGAAACAGAGGCGTACTACTACGTCCTGCCTGAGGTCAACAAAGCCTGGGATAAGTACACAACCAAGCAACAGTCGCTGTATGAAGAGCAGCTCAAGGCAACAACGATTGCCAGGGGGACGGCTGTATTAGGCCAAATGCTGTCTGGGTTTGGCCAGAAAGGCGTGCCAACCGTTGAGGGCATGGTCCCTATCACCGACGAAAGGTTTGGCAAATCAGCCGGGCTCATGTTGACGCAGGAGCTCGATAGCCAGTTGCGGCTGCTGGGCGGCAAGGACAAGGCTGATGCGTTGCAGCAGATCCGTGAACAGGTCGTTGCTTTTTACGGCCAGGTCCCTGGGCTTGAAGCTGCGCTGCAACAGATCCGAACAGGACCTGCCACGACGTTGGTCACATTGCCTGACGGCAAGCAGCAGGAGGTGCCTGTTCCGTTTGGTGATCGCCCGTCATGGGTTGGCAGTGCACCTTTTCAGATGCTTGAGCTGAAGAATAAGGGCAATGCAGCACGGCAGCAGAGCTACGAGCTGGGTCAAAAAGCTGTTGAGCAGGACCTTGATGGGTTGTGGTGGCAGAAGGGAATGCCGGGCTCGATGTTGCCTGGAGACCCTGGCTATCCAGCAGCGTTGATCGAGTTCAGGAGCAAGGCGGCGTCCGCTGGCTACCGAGACGTTGACGGGTACATGAAAGGCCGGATGCAGTCGCTGCAATCGGTGACTGAGCAGGCGTATGCAGCGGATCCATTCGCCAGCACTGACTTTGAGCGGAAGCTGAACAACCTGCCCAACTCAGCGTTCAGCACACCGGAGAGAGTTGAGGCATTGCTGTCTCAAGCCAAGGATCTTGCCAGGGCGGAACCGACTCGTGAGCTGCAGGCCAAGCGGTATGCCGAGCTGAACGACTCCATTCGCAAGCGCCAGGAGCGAGCGCAGGAAGTCACACCAGGACTGCAGTCAGCCATCGATAAGGCGTTGGTGCAAGACCTGGGACTGCCAGCGGTCAAAGCATTGGTGGACAAAGCCAAGGCCAAGCGTGGCGGTGGTGGGTCCATGTTCCAAAGCGCCATGACGGGTGGTGCTGGGACAGCTGTCGCTGTTGAGGGGCTGGGGTCTGCAGAGGTCAGTGCATTTACCCAGCGGGTGAACAACCTGTATTTCCGAAACTCCGAAGCTGCCATTGATGCGTGGCGTGCGAAGAACCCTGGTGTGCCGCTGACCAGCAGTGCTCGCAACGTGCTGATCAGCGGTGCCATTGCTGAAACCAGAAAGTCCGATGAGTACAAGGATGCTTATGCCGATCTGACCGGGAAGAAGCCTGGGCAGGCTGGCGTTGGTCCTGGACCACGGAATAACGGCCAACTGGGGCCGAGTGTTCGTGGCGTTGAGCGGGACAAAGCGTTCGACCTGAAGGACAGCACCATCCGTGCGTATCGCGGGCGGGTGGTAGTGAGCGGTGGCTGGCTGCGCGACGAGCTGATCAATGTCTCTGAGCAGCGTCCGGTCAGCCCCGAGCTGAATCGGTTGGCCAAGAAGGCTGGCACTTCAACTGATCGGTTCATGCTTGAGCAGCTGCGGTTCTACCCCCAGCTGGACCCAGACGGTGAAATCGGGCGCGCGCTTGAGCAGCGCATCCGTAAGGCGCGGGTGGGGCAGGAGGTCAGCCGCGCCAACATCAACGGCGTGCTGCGTGCCGATGCAGGTGGCATTGGCAACTTCAACCCAATGGCCCCTGGCAGCTGGTTGATGAACATGCTGATGCCACCAGCTGCTGCAGCAACGCTGGACGCCAACCTCCCCGGCGGTGGCTATGGCGGCGGTGGTGGCCGGGTGACTGTGATTGCGGGCGACAGGGGCGGTCTTGCGGCCACCGTTTCCGCTGGTGAAGGCGGGTGGAACAGCGTCAACTACGGCACCACAGGTAGCGCCAGTCAGATGTCGCTAACGAGCATGACTATCGGCCAGGTGGAAGCAATGCAGAAGCAAGGCAAGGTGTTTGCCGTTGGTGCTTATCAGTTCACCCCCGGTGTGCTGTCTCGCGCCCGTCGTGATGCAGGGTTGTCGCCGAATGCTCCGATGACACCCGAGAACCAGACCAAGCTGTTCTGGGGGCTGGCGATGGGCGGCAAGCGCCCACGCCTGGCGGCCTATCTGCGTGGCGAAAGCAACGACCTGACGGGGGCTCACCAGGAGTTGTCAATGGAATGGGCCGGCGTCGCTGGGCCAAGCGGGAGGGGGTACTACGACGGCGATTCCGCCGGCAATCGGGCCTCTGTCGGTGCGGCTCGCGTGAGGCAGTCCCTGGTGAATGCCCGCCGTCAACTATCAGGAGGACGCTGACCATGCCCACCAAACCGCTGTTCACTGTTCCCAAGCCTGAGAGCCTTGATCCCGTCTGGCCTGTAACAGCCAACAGGAACTCAATCGACCGAACGATTGGCAATGATGCCGGCGCACGACAGGAGTTCATCCGCCAGTCCGAGCGGGGCCCGCTCAAGCCGTTGGCTCAGTTCTTCAACGCACTAGCCAGCCCTGACACCAAGGCTGCAATCGTCACCGGCCCGGTGAATGGCATCAGCAAGTTGAGCAATGCGATCGGCGACCTGGTGCAAGGCAAGCCGATCGACGTGAAGGATGCCTGGACCATCGGCGACAAGCAGGTCCGGCAGAACAACCCCTTCCGAAACCTTGGTGGCTACGGACAAGAAGTGCTGCCTGCTGACGATGCAGGTCTTGCCTTGGGCGAGGGGATCGGCGCTGAGCTGGCTGGTGCTGCTACCGGTGCCACGTTGCTGAATAAGGCCAGGCAGCTTCGCCAGCTGCAACAGGCAGCGCAGGTGATTCAACGCAGTCGGCGGGCGCAAAACGCTGCTGTTGCCGTATCGGTGAACCCAGGGCTGCGTGCCGGCGCCAATGTGATCAAGAACGTTGGTCAGGTAGTGGGTAGCGCCACCCTTGCCGTGCCGTTCCTGGACCAGGAAGACGGCAACCTGGCCAACCTTGGTGATGCTGTTGGCTTGAAGCTCCCAGGTCGTGTTGAGCCTGGCGAGAACTACCTGCAGTCGATGGCCAAGTCCATTGCTGTGGAGGGCATTGCGGCACCACTGGCGCTGTTGGGCGCTGGTTCATTCATTGCTCCTATCCGCAAGGGCCTGGCGACTGGTGACCTGGGCGTCATTGATGAGCTGGCCAATGCTCAATTGGAGCCGTATCGCCCGTTGACGCAGCAGCCAACAGCTGGCACCCCTGTTCAGTACAGAGCTGATGCACCGCCTGTTCCTGGAGTGCCCTTCACTCGAATTGGTGATGGGACCTATTTCAACGAGGGTCCAGTGCCTGTCGCACAGGCCGGTGCTTTTCGGACTGGGGTGCTGCCTGATGTGGTGACCGCTGCCGATGGCACCCAGCGCCCGGCGAAGGTGCTGGACATGGCCAGCGGCACATTGAACCTGGCAGATTTCCTGGATAGCAAGGGCCTGTTGGCTAACCAGGCGCAACGTGATGCGTTGGTCAATGGTGTCCTGACGCCTGCTCAGCAGCGTGTTGTTCGGAATTACGCCAAGGGTGTTGGCGCTGATGCAATCCGGTTCAAGCGTGATGCGTTCCAGCAGGCAGAAGGCGGCACAACTGACCTGCTGATTTTTGATGAGGGCCTGGCGAGTCAGGTGTATCAACGTCAGCAACGTGCGCTGCCGTTTGGTCGTCCTCAAGTCACTCCTGCATTGCCTGCTGCTGGCGTGTCGTCTGTCCCCCCTGATGCGGCATCAGCAGCGGCTGGATTCACCCGCCAGCAGGGTGACGCGATCAATGACTTTGCAAAGGCTCAGCCAGGCCAATGGTCCCAGACATGGGATCCATCCCGTAGCCCATGGGACGCCGGCGGGCCGATTGCCCCCTACGACTCAGCCATCAGCCGGTCACTGCAAGAGCAAACGCAGATCCGGCAGGTGCAGCAGCAACGCCAGCGGCTGCAGGACATGGGTCTGGTGCAGCAGGGAGAAGGTGGGCAGCTGGAGTTCAGGTTGCCCGAGGTGGATGAGCGGCGGCGGCAGCAGATTGAGGCGCTGCAGGCCCAGCGTTCCCAGCTCCTGCGTGATGCAGAGGAGGCTGGTCAAAAACCAGGTCCTGAAGTCGGGGTGATTGATCAGCAGATCACTGACCTGATCCAGAGCGGCAATGGCGCTGATCTGATGCCAGGGCCCCGGTATCAGCAGCCAGATCTGGACTTGCCTGATGGCCGGGTGGAAGCAGACACGGCGCTGGCACAGCTGGACGAGCTGGACGATGCAGTCCTGAGGCGGTTGTACGACGAAGCGCGTGATGGCGGTCCAGAGGCCCGTAATGCTCAAGACCTGCTGAATGCACAGGCCAAGGTTGATGAGGCCAATCAGCGACTGGCTGAGATCCAATCCCGTGCTGAAGCAGGCAAGGTCACCCCTGCTGGTGCCAAGCGGGTGGTTTCCAAGATCCAGAAGGATCTGAATGCAGCCCAGGCTGAACTGCGCACCATCGAGCTGCGCAGCCAGCAGCCGGTTTCGATTGGTGATCAGCTGGCGATGGGACTGGGGCCTGACCAGCTTGGGTTGGATCTTGGGCTTTCTCTTGCCGATGAGCTGACGCCAATCCGCTCGCTGCAATCCCAGCGGCAGCAACTGGAGGGTTTCGTTGCTGACGCTCAAGAGCAACTTCGCAGTTTGCGAGATGCCAAGGCAGCCTCTGAGGAGATTGCTGCAGCCAGCAAGCAGCTCAAGGCCATCCGTCAGACGCTTGCAGAGCTTGACCAGGAGCTGCTGGATGCCCGGCGGGGGTTGAGCCCTGAGGCGCAGCTGGAGCTGGTCAACGAGCGCTGGTTGAGCCGGGAGGAAGCCGTCAGCGAGTTTGGCTACCAGACACCTGATGACTACCGCACGGCACTACAGGGCTGGAACCGTGACCAGCTGAGAAGGCTGGCAATGCCTGAATCCAGTCCTGAGGTGGCAGCACTGGTCCTGAGTCGTACTGGCCGGCGGGTATGGCAAGCCAAGAAGGCAGACATTGTTGATGCGCTGGTTGAACTCAGCGAGCGGCGGGGTCGTTACTTGCCGCCCAAGGTTGATGTGGTCATTGATCAGCCTGAGCTGCGGCTGACCACCAATGCAGCGGGCGTGACTGATGCGCCACTGCTGGACCGGCCAGCGGATCTGTCTGTGCCGAGCATGGAACGGGTCGTTGACGCTGATGGCGTTGAGCAGCTGGTTCCTGCTGTGCGTTATGAGCGTCGCGGGCTGGATGCAGTCACCCGCGAAAACATGATTGCAACGGTGCTGCAGAAGCTGCGGGATGAAGGGCGGATTCAGCCGCCCGTAACGGCTATCCCAAATCGTCCGGTCACCGAGTTTCGGCAGGGCTCACTGGTTGATGAGCTGTTCTTGGATCCCACTGGCCAGCTGGCACTGGACCTGGCAACAGGTCGGACACCGCTTTACAAGGCCAGCGGCAAGAGCGCTGATGAATGGCTGGAAGAAGTTCGGATGCGGTTCCAGTACAACCTGCTGGATGACGAAGCCCTGAAGGCTCAACGTGACGCCTACCTGGCTGAGCGCGGTTGGGACACGATGACCTGGGAAGAGAAGGTCAAGAGCGGCTTGCTGTCGAAGGGTTTCTACAGCCTGCAGCCGTATAGCGAACGGTTCCAGCGGGAGACACCTGCTTTCAACCCAGAGCTATCTGCCTCCGGCCAGCGCACTGCTGAGCCGTATCGCAGGGGCCCTGATGCTGTTGAGGTGCAAGCTGCGAGTTCTGCGATCACAGCTGAAGGGCTGACAGCTCAGATCGGTGTCGTGCAGGCACGCATGGCCAAGTTGAAGGGCACAAGGAGCAAGGCGGGTAAAGCCGAGCTGGCGCAGCAGACAGCACTGCTGGCAGACCTGAAAGCACGTCTGACAGTGGTGAAGCAGGCGGCTGAACCATCGCAGCCAAGGCTGTATCGCAAGGTGGCCTTGAGCAAGGGGGGTGACCTGGTTGATGCCAATGCACCGGAGGCTGCGCAGGCTGCACCAAGCACCGCTGCAGGGCCAGCCAAGAAGGCTGCTGCCAAGTCTGCACCGGCTGCTGCGTCTCAGAAGGCCACTGCCAACAGCGCTGGCGAAGAGTCAACGGTTGGCATGGGTAAGGCGGTCTACAGCCGCCGCAACGTTGAAAGCGTTGACCGCGAAATAGCGGAGAGACGCAAAGAGCTCGAAAAGCTGTACCGCGAACAAACCAAAGGAGGTCCTTGCTGATGTCTTGCCCTGATACCGCACAGAAGATTTCTGACCTTGAGCAGGAGCTGGAACAGCTGGGCAAGTTGCGCAGAGCATTTGAGGCCCAGCAAGAACGGCTTCGCCCGCGCAGTAATGCCAAGGAAAAGCCACGAGTCCTGAAGCTGTTCACTGGCGAAAAGGTTGAAGTGGACCCAGGCGCCTTCCGCGATCGCTTGGAAGCTGACGGTCTTGCTATGGGCGAGGAGACCATCCAGCAGATGGTCCGCGCTGGCTTTGACGGCAGTGAAGGGCCAGCAGGTAGCACTGGCCGGATGGTCAACTACGGCCAGCTGGATCCCACCCAAGAGAACGTTGCTGCCTTACTTGAGGTGATGGGCCTGCGCCGGGCCAATACAGAGAAGGGCGTTGAGCTGAAAACGACCTTTACCGGCAGGGTGGCAGCTCGTGAGCTGATGAACATCGCTCAGAAAGCCAACCTGGATCCTCGGAAGATTGCAGAGATGCTCTCCAAGCGAGCAAAGGGCTTGGATAAGTTGCCTTCAACGATTTACACCCTGGCCAAGCAGAGGTGGGATTCAGCAAGCCAGTACGCCAGTGCATTGGAAGAGCTGGCTGACGCCATCGAAGGCGGGTATCTCACGCCTGAGCTGACTGATCAAGCCGCCAACATCGCCAAGTGGGCCTACTACTTTGAGCAGCTGGATGCCAGCTCCAGGCGGTACGTGGGTCAGGCCTTGCGGTCGCTGCAGCTCAATCCAGATGCTGACCTGCCAACGTTTGATTTCTCCAAGGACGTTCGCGATCTGACGCTGAACGAGGTCAAGGGCGACAGCTTGGTGTCCGACATGCTGAAGCTCACAGCTGAGGGCAACGCAAAAGCACTACGCAAGCGTGCTGCCATGAAGCGTCAAGCCAAGATGCTTGGCGCTGAGATCAACGAAAAAGGCTTCATGCCTCAGCTGCGGATGCTTAATGACTTCCGCAAAGCCAACTTGCTGTCGGGTGTTGCCACGCAGGTCAGGAACCTTGCCTCCGGCGCCCTGGTGCAGGGGGTCTACATGGCAGAAGATACCTTGTCCGGCACGATGCGGCTGGTCAGCAAGAACGGGTTGAAGGCTGGCGTTGCCGATGGCCTGCAGGCCAGTGGTTATGCCGCCCGCGCTTTCTTTAGCTCCTGGAACATGGCCTGGGGTAACGGCAAGCAGATGCTGCTGGAAGGGCGCAGCACCATGACGGGCGATGCACCTAAGTACGTCCAGGTGCAATTGCTCAAGGACCCCAAACAATTCGTCAACGATGCCTGGCAGTTATTTGAGAACAGCACTGCCATTGAAAGAGTGAATCCAATCCTGTTATTCAACGCAGCCAATTCAATAGTCTTCAAAAAATTAGGTGACTTCACAAAGAACAGGTTTGATAGCGACTTTGGCTATGGCGCCTCATTCCGCATCCTGAATGCTGGCGATGAGCTTGTCCGCACGATGTCCTACGTATGGAAGACCAGCCACGAAGCCTTTATCCGTGCAGCTGATGAAGGCCGCATGACAGGCAAAACCCCGGAATGGGTTGAGAAGCGAGCGAACGAACTGACTGAAGGCTTGATCTTTAAGGGTGCTCCTTCCCCTGACGATTTGGCGCGATTCAGAAAAGAGCGCAATGCCCAATATGGGGTGGACGTTGGCGAGGAAATTGATGACGACACTCTTTCGATGATGCTCTATGACGCCTATAACAATGTGCCCAATACCGGCACCGAGTTAGGTGGCATCGGTGCCAAGCGCATGGCAGACGTGACCTTTACCGGTGAGCTGACCGATAACGTCACTGGCGGCATTGGCCAGATGCGTAGCAACCCAGTCATTGGCTGGCTAGTGCCCTTTTTCAAGGTGCCGATCAATGGCGTGGGTTGGGCTATGAACCGTGACCTGCTGGTTGCAATCCCCAAGCAGTTGCTGATGGAAAGCCAGCAATGGCGCAGCCGGCAAACGTCATGGGATGCCATGGCCAGGAACCCTGAATCGGTCAACTTCACCGGCGAGCAGATCGGTGAGGCTTTGGCTGAAGGGATGAAGTTCACGCCAGCGGAAATGGCTGAGGCCCGCGCCCGCACGATGGTTGCATCGGCCATTGCCGTTACCACCTACACGCTCTGGGAGACGGGCCTGTTCACCGATGGTGGGGGCTTTGATCCTCGCCAGCGTGAGCGTGAGCGGAAGCTGTACAGCCCCTATTCGTTCCAGCTTGGTGGCGTTCTGTCGCCCGGTGGCCGCTTCAATATCTCGACAGGGATGCCTGGCGTTGACCTGTTCGACCTGATGGGTCTGCACGCTGACCTGTCGCGGGCACTTCATGAAGGTCTCATCGGCCAGAACGATTACGGCGCAGCGGTAGGCATGATCGTCAAAGGTCACGCAATGCTGGTTCAGAACAAGTTGAGCCTGCGTACCATCACGACACTTTTCAACTGGGCGCAGGATCCAGAGCGTTATGACGTGTCACGCCTGCTGTCTGATCAGATGGGTGGCATCTTGCCTTTGAGCGGGATGTTGGGCATGGCCTCTCGTACCGCCAACGATCCCAACCTGGGCTACGCCAAGCGCCGCACGCTGTCCAAGGAGGAAGAGGCTGCTATCAGCAAAGATCCGATCTACAAGGTCATCGAGCCTGCGCTGAACCTGCTGCGGCCAATTGCTCAAACAATTGCTCAAGGCAATGCCAACTACCCGGTGGTGGGCCTTTCTGTCCCCAGAGAAAAGGACTGGCTGGGTGACAGCATCGTTCGCCCGCTGGGGCTGTCCTGGGATCAGGTCATCCCTTTTATGCCGGTCATCAGACCCAATGACCCGCTGCGCAATTGGTTGGCCAAGCATGGCTTTGGCGACAAGCCCAACCCCAGTGCCACGGTCAGCGTTGGCGACGTAGAGCTCCACATGACCAATCAGGAAGAGGACACCTTCCGTGTGGCCATGCGTGAAAGCAAGGCTGAATACACCCCGGAGGACGCTGGTGTTTCGCCTGGTCGGTTGATGCCGATCTGGCCCTACATCCAGGGCAAGACCATGAGGCAAGCGCTGCAGGCTCTCAGCGAAGACCCGCGTTACAACGAGCTGCTCAACACTCCTGTTGGCGGGGTGAGCCCCAGCCTGAGCGTGCAACCAGGCAAAACGCTGACTGAGCGCAAGAAGTCAGGCGGTGGTGAGTTGTATGCACCAATTGACGACATCATCAACTACTACGAACAGGTTGGTCTGATGAAGATGATGCAGGCGCATCCTCAATTCAAGGGACGGTTTGACCAGATCCTGCGGAATAAGCAGCGAGATATGGAGGCCTATGCCGGCAGTGTTGGACTGCAGCAGATGCCTTGAACCTTGGCTACCGCCGGCCTGCCCCAGCAGTCCCAGCAGGCCTTTCCTTCGGTAGCAGCCAGGCGCAGTTCAATGCGTTGAAATCGCCGTCCTGATCCAAGCGGTACAGGCGATGCCGATCAGAGGGCCGGTAGCCAACATCTGCCAGGAAGGCTTCAAAGTCCAGCCATTCATCACACACCTTGATTCCGCGCCCGCCATGGGTTGGGTATTGCTTGCATGAGGGCCGGCAGCAGCGTGCCTTGATCTGCCGCCAGCAGTTGTATTCCGGCGTGGTGCAGGTGGCGGTTGTGTGACCGTGGCGTGCCTGCCGGTCCCTGCTTGTTTCTACTGCCAGGCAACCACAGCTAGCGGTCCGGCCATTGCGCAGGTAGGTGGCAGCCACGTCTGCGATGGCGCCGCATTGGCACCTGCAACGCCATAGAGCGCCGGTATCAGGCGCAGTGCCAACGTGCTCGAGGGCAACCAGGCGGCCAAAGGTTTGGCCTGTTAAATCGTTGAAATTGTGAGGACGCTTGGTTGCCATCGCTACCGTTGGAACATAGGTGTTGCGAACTGTCTGCCGGGTTCTTGTACGCTAGCTGCATACATCGCTGGGGTTGCTATGACCACGGCCACAGAAGAGCGGAAGATTAAAAAAGAGCTAGCTGAATCTGGTGCCTGCCCATTCCAGATCGCAGCTCAAGCCCTGGCAGATGTGGAGCGTCATCGCCGGCGGATTGCTGCGCTGGAGGCCCAGCTGCAGGGCTTCGCATAGCGCTCGTAGATCGTGGCGTGGCCGGTGGCAACCAGCTGCTGGCCGATGTTCAGCGGCCCCAGGAACAGCTCTGCCACGGTCCTGCCGTAGCGGTCTGTATCCACCCGGCGGATGGCAACGGTGCGACCTGCAACTGCAGCATTGAGAGCTGCTTTGGCAGCAAGTGCTGGCACGGGGTTGGCATTGCGCCCGCGAAGTTCATCGGCGCTGATGCAGGCCAATCGGATGTGTTCGCCGGTGGTGAGCACCACGGTGTCACCGTCGATGACCCGCTGCACCTGGCCGGTGGGCAGCCCTGCAGTGGCATTGCTGCAAGCCGTGAGCAGGACCAATGAGAGCGGGCCTCCGATAGCGGCTTTCGTCCACCAGGGACTGAGATCCCGGCCACCACGACCGTGATCGGCCACTTGCCCGTCCTTGCGGATAGGGCCGACCCGCAGGCGCAGTCTGCCCTGCAGCGCTGAAGCTGAAGTGTTCATGGATTCGGTTGTGGTGTGGGCCATCGCTGGCTTGTGCTGATCATGGGCCGGTATCGGCTGGGTTGTCCATCCCCCGAATGGGTGGTTGGCCACTTCTGGTGCGCCGCGCTGGCCTTCTAGGCATGCGTCCTTTCCGGCGTCTCCTTGCCTGCGGCCACATGGCGGCAAGAAGCAGCAAGGCGCCGATAAGCACCTGAAGCGCCGATGTGTTCAAGTCGCCTCCAGCTTCGGCTGTGCAGCGGCTTGCTCGGAGCCATTGCCGGCTTCTGAATGAGCAGATTGATGCACGGCGCCTTCAAAGGTGATC
>Ga0315899_10006289_pt1 | contig 12797 bp, 16 predicted proteins | sample LakEriMetagenome_2_FD_203518 | JGI IMG/M metagenome (GOLD analysis project Ga0315899, IMG submission 203518) | Freshwater fungal communities from buoy surface, Lake Erie, Ohio, United States - Buoy 4 MA112 | ecosystem: Environmental > Aquatic > Freshwater > Lake | place: USA: Lake Erie, Ohio...
GATTGTTGGAAATCACGCTCAGATCGCGTGAAGCGGCCATCACGCCGGTGAGGGAGGTCTTGATCATACGGGTCTCCAAACTGTCGGATTAAGCCGCAGCAATTCGTATGCCACCGACAAGTTGTTGAAATGGTTGCGCTTACATGTCGTCCTTCATCCACTCGCGCAATTGCGCAAGGGCCGCCTTCTTGATTTGCGACACACGGCCGACCGTCACGCTAAGCACTTCCGCGATCTCCTCGAGGTTCAACTCCTCGACGAAGTAGAGCTGAAGCAGCAGAGCCTCCCGCTCCTTCAGCCGCTTGAGGTTCTTCACCAACGTCTGGCGCATCTGATCGGCCAGAATGCCGCTCTCGGGCGTGTGACGGTTATCAACGAACCAGATTGAGTGATCGTCGTAGATTTCGTCGAGCGACTTGTCTGGCGCGGCAGTGGCGCGATCGCGCCACGCGGAGAGCTCGCCAAGCGTGATGCCCAGATGGGCCGCGATGGCGGCGCTGTCCGTCGGGTCGCCGCCGTTCGCCTTCACGGCGAGCTCCGCTGCGGCGATCTGGTCGCGCTGCTGCACGCCAAGCCGCGTAAGAGTGAGGTGTTTGCGTAAGTGGTCAATAAGAACGCCGCGGATGCGCACCGCCGCGTAGGAGCCGAAGGTGGCTGCGCCCGTGTCCTCAAAGCGTTGAGACGCCTCCACGAGAGCGAGCATGCCGATCTGGATCATATCCTCGATCTCAAACAAATCGCGCACGCGTCCATGCACTTGCCACGCAATCTTGCGCACAAGAGGCATGTGCGAGCGGACCCGCTCGGCGATTATCGCAGGATCCGCCGCATGGGATGCGTAGGCCCTTAATCCGCTCATCGTTTGCCCCCGCTTTTGCGCGCCGGCGTGGCGACGAAAGATTCCGAAGCGTCGGTGGGGGAGGCTTCGGCGCTGTCGATGCGCGCCGCCAGTTTGACGAAGGCTTTGGCGGAACGTGCATTGGGATTTGAGAGCACCACCGGATTGCAGCGGCTCACGCTCGCGTGCAATTGGGTGTCCTCAGGGATGTTCGCGACATGATGCAGATTGGCCTCAAGGAACCGATCAACAATGCTCTTGAACCGCTTAAACACATCGGCGCCATGCGCGTCGTCGCGCACGCGATTGACGACGATATCAAAATTGCGCACGCCATTGGCCTGGTGCAGCACCTTGATGCAGGCGTAGGCGTCGATGAAGGCCGCAGGCTCGCCGACCACCACCACGATGATGCGATTACAAGCCTGAACGAATTCGAGCACGTTATCGTCGATGCCGGCCGCTGTGTCCACGACGAGATAATCGCAGTCTTCTTCGAGCTCGCGGAACGAGCGGATGATGCTTCCCCGCTTTTCGGCGGAGAGATTGGTGAGCTCCAAAAGTCCGCTGCCGCCGGAGATGAGCTTCACTCCGAGCGGCCCCTTCACGCTGACGTCCGAAATATTTTTCTTTTCCGCGATCACGTCGGCAAGCGTCTGGGCTGGTTGAACGCCCATGACGATATGAGCGTTGGAGAGCGCAACGTCTGCATCGAATAAAGTGACCTTCTTCCCCGCCTTCTGCAAGGCGAGAGCGAGATTGACGGAGATATTGGTTTTGCCGACGCCGCCCTTGCCGCTCGTAACGGCGATCGCGTTGCGGAATTTCATGATCTCGCCCATTACGCGGCCTGCTCCTTGCGCGTGCCAGGCAGGCTGGCGCGGATGAGATCCTCCATCGCAATCGCATCTGCGACGGTCAGTCCCTTCATGAGATGGGAATCATTGGCGATGTATGTGATGGGCGCGCGGCGCATGCAAAGCTGACTGATCGCCGGCAAGGTCAGGCGCGACTCCGACAGCTTAGTGAGCGCCACGGCGTCGATCTCAGGGTAGGTCTCGAACATCTGCGTGATCGCTTCGCTCGACAGGGTGGATGCGACAACGCCGATGCGCGTGATGGGGGCCAGATCAGCGGACTGGTCGTTAAGCTCGCTCATCAGCTCCTCGCAATCCGCGCCGCCGCTGGGCATGTCGATGAGCATGGTGAGCTGGCTTTCCTGGCTGCGCACGAAGCCCGACAGGGCGCGCACCTTTTCGATATCGACCACAGGTACGTCGAGGATGCGGCCATAAGCTTGCAATTGCTCCGTGGCGGCGAGACGGCGCGTATCGGCGTTGACGAAGGCGATGCGGGATTCTGGGTCTTGCAGGCGCATGCGCGCCGCAAGCTGCGCGAGCAGCGTCGTCTTGCCTGAACCGGACGGACCAAGGGCGACGACGATCTGCTGGCCCCCAAGCAATTCGGGCGCTTCCTTGTGCACCAGCCGCGAAGCGAGGAAGGCGGCGAAGTTCTTGTCTGACCTGGGACCTTCGAAAGCATTGGCCTGGGCGAGGAAGAGAGAGATGAGGGCAGGGGAGGCGCCGGCCGCCATGAGGCCATTGGCCATCAGTTCCGAACCGAGCATCGCCTTGATTTCGGCGAGCGAGTTTTCCACCGCCTTTAGCCGTGTCTCGTCGCCTGTGCTTTGACGCGCAGGCGCGCGAGGGGCGTCCGACTTACGCGGCTTGATCTCGCTCGCCTTACGGGCGTCGTCGAGAAGGGCGGTGAATTCCGCGATACGGCTCGCGGCGTTGCGCGGCTTGGCTGCGCGCTCTTCCGCCAGATGAGAGGCGAAGTCGCCCGGCGGCGCTGCGACGATCTCAATGCCGGCCGGTGTCTGGCGCGTCGAGATGATGCGCGCGTCCGCACCGAGCTCTCGTGTGATCTTCGCCATCGCCGCGACGCTGTCCTCAGCGATCACTTTCACATGATTCTGCATGGTTCAGGTCCTAGCCTTCCGAGCCGCCGATGACGGCCAAAACGTTGATGCGCTTGGTTTCTGGAACTTCCTTGTAGCTCAGCACCAGCGCATCGGGCGCAGCCTGTCGAACAAGGATGGAGAGATCGCGCCGCAAGGGCGGCGAGGTGACGACGACGAGCGCCTTGTCTTTTTCTGCGAGCATGCGCGCCTGCTCCTGGAAAGATTCGAGCAGCTTGCGGCCGAGACCGGGTTCGATGACGCCGGACTCGCGCCCGCTCGCCCGCGCGTTTTGCAGGATGACCTGCTCAAGACCCGGATCAAGGGTGACGACCGAGAGGGGCTCCTTGGGGCCGGCCACGCGCTGGACGATGATGGGCGCGAGCGCGATGCGCGCTGTGTCCACGAGCTCATCAAGCTCCTTGCTCTTGGCGCCAGAGAGGGACTCCAGAATGCGCCGCAGATCGGCGATTGAGATCTGCTCGGCGACAAGATGTTTGAGCACTTGCGTGAGCATGCCAAGCGGCACGAGCTTGGGGACGATGCCCGAGACGAGGTTCGGCGAGGTCTTGCTCACATGGTCGAGCAATTCCTGCACGTCGTCCTGGCCAAGGAGATCGGCGGCGCTCTGGCGCAGGAGCTGATTGACCTGCGTCGCAATCACGGCGCTGGGATCAACGACGGTGTATTTGGCTGCGACCGCGCGCGCCCGCTCCGCCGGATCGATCCAGATGGCGTCGAGGCCGAAGGTGGGGTCTTTCACCACTTCGCCCGGAAGGACGACGTTTGAGTTCTCGCTTTGGATCGCCAGAAGCTTGCCCGGCACGACCTGATCTTCAGCCACGATGACGCCGGCGACCGTGAGGCGATAGGCGTTGGGCGGCAGCGATAGATTGTCCCGGATTCGCAGTGAGGGGATGATGAAGCCGAGATCTTGGGAAGCTTGTTTGCGGATGCCCGTGATGCGCGCAACGAGCGAGCTTTTGCCGCTTTCTTCGATCAGTGGAATGAGGCCATAGCCGACTTCCAGCATAAGGAGCGAGCGATTGGAGACGTCATCGATCGTCAACTGGTCGCTTTGTTCTGAGGACTCGCCGTCTTCGCCCTTGGCCTCATCGGCCTTACCGCCGGCCGCCGCCGCGCCGGCCTCAGTCCTTGGTTTCTCCTTTTTGTCGCGCGCGCGCCAGGCGACGAAGGCGGCAAGGCCCGCGGCGGAGAAGAACAGGGGACCCGGCATGCCGGGAATGAGGCCGAAGGCCGTGATGATGCCAGCAACCGCCCACCAGGCGCGACCGTCGCCGATCTGCTGCATCAGTCGATCAGAGAGGCTGTGGGCCGAGGAGTCGCGCGTCACGATGACGGCGGTCGCGAGGGAGAGGAGAAGCGAAGGAATCTGCGCGACGAGGCCGTCGCCGATGGCGAGCGTAATGTAGAGTTTAGCCGCCTTTGCAAGGGAGAGATCGTGAAACATCATGCCGACGATAAGCCCGCCGATGATGTTGATCGCCAGAATGAGCAGGCCGGCGATGGCGTCGCCCTTCACGAATTTGGTGGCGCCGTCCATGGAGCCATAGAAATCCGACTCGCGGGTGACTTCCTCACGGCGGATCTTCGCTTCTTCGGCCGTAAGCAGGCCGGCGTTCAATTCGGCGTCGATCGCCATTTGCTTGCCGGGCATGGCGTCGAGCGTGAAGCGGGCGCTCACTTCCGACACGCGTCCCGTGCCTTTCACGATCACCGCCATATTGATGATGATGAGGATGATGAACACCAGCATGCCGATGGCGAAATTGCCCGACGTGATGAATTCACCGAAGGCCTTGATCACGTGGCCGGCGGCGTCGGTGCCGGTGTGGCCATGGGCCAGTACCACGCGGGTTGAGGCGACGTTGAGCGCAAGGCGCAGGATCGTGGCGAACAGAAGCACAGTCGGGAAGGAGGAGAACTCCAGCGGCCGATAGGTGTTCATGCTCGCCATGAGAATGGCGAGGGACAGGACGATGTTGAAGGTGAAGAACACGTCCAGAAGCAGCGGCGGCACGGGAATGACCATGAGAAGGATCATCGCCACGAGCGCCAGGGGCAGGACGATCGTGCTCCCGATCCGTCCGCTTGCGCCGGCCTGAGGTGTCAAAGCTACGTCCGCCACGCGTTCACTCCGCTGTCGGGTTTCCGTCAAATGACGGTCCGCCGTCGCTTGCCCGCCGAAAAATCGCGTTCGTCGGGCGTCCGCAGCAGGGTTAGCAAGGCGTATGCCAGCGTTTTTCGGTGCGGCACGGAACTTGCTGTTCCCCGTTCAGACATGTTCGACGAGAGGTTTTGACGTGAAGAAACCCGCCCTGGCGCTCATTTGCGCGCTCGCGACCGCTGGATGCGCCGCGCATGATGATCCGCTGCTGACAGCTGGCGCGAGCGCGCCGCCGCTGCGCGCGATCGGCTACGCCACTGTCTCCGCGCAACCGGGGCGCACGCCTGCCCAAAAGCAATTGAACGCCATCCGCGCGGCGCGGCTTGCGGCCATGCGCGACCTCGTCGAGAAGATCTACGGCTCGGATGTTTCCGGCCGCACGTCGGCGATTGAAGGGCGCATCGTCGTCGACAGCGCGCGCTCCGATGTAGAGGGCCTTTTGCGCGGCGTGCGCGTCGTGCGCATTCACCCCTATCAGTCGGACGTTTATGAGGCCGAGCTCGAGGTGTCGGCGGCCGAAGCGGCCGCCATGCGCCGCATGGGCCGGCCGCGCTATCAGTAGAGGTCAAGTGATGCGGTCGGTCATCCTGTCCTGCGCTTTCTTCGTCGCCAGCGCAATCGGTTGCGCTGAAGCTGGCTATCGCGTCGTGACGGGGGAAGGGCGCGCGGCCATCGCCGGCTCCGTCGACGCCGCCCGCAAGGCGGCGCTTGCGGAAGCGCTCTACGACGCCGCGGGCAAGCTTGGGCTCAAGCTGCGCGGCTTCAGCCATGTGGACCCGTCCGGCGCCCTGAGGGAGGAAACGTCCACGCTCGTCGAGGGGCGCTTCAAGGGCTATCAGGTCGTGCGCGAGGGACGCGATGGCGCATCTTTCCACGTATCGATTGAAGCGGTCGGCGAGGTCGAGCAGGAGACCTGTTCGCAGGCGCGCGTTGATGTGAACCTGCGGGAGATCATCGTGCGCGCCGCGCCGGGCGTTCCGGGCCATGTGGTGAGCGCGATGAACGAAAGCCTTGCGCGTGCGCCTCGCTCTCTGTCCGAAGGAGGCGTGCTTCGCGTCATCGACCATCGCTGGCTCGGTCAGCCGCGAGGCGGCGAGCGCCTGCGCTCATCCGACAACGATTACTACGCCCAATTGCTTGGTGAACTGCCTAGTCCCGGCGGCTATTCCCTGAGCGGATCTCTTGTGGTCGAGCGCGACCGGCGCGATTCCTTCGTGATGAACAGCACGGATCTTGCCGTCACGCTCTCTCTTAAACTGCGCGACAATTTTTCCGGCGCGCTTATTGGCGAGGCGACGCAGCGCTTGTCGATCCGCGACCGGCGCCTTCCCTTTGGCGCGGATGAAGCGTTCGCGCCTGCGCCTGTCGTGCGCCTAGAGCCGCTATTCGCGAAAATCCGCGCACAAATTGAAGGATTCATCGCCTGCAAGCCCCTGCGCGCCGTCGTTGTGGAGGCGGGCGCGCGTGGCCTTGTCCTGTCCGTGGGTCAGGAACATGGTGTTGAGGTGGGCGATTATTTTCTCGTCTATCTGCAGGGCGGCCGCCAGCCGTCCGGTTCGCAATGGCAGATCGTGCGGATCGACGAAGTCTCGCCAGATAAGTCGCTCGCGCGCAGCATGAAAGCTGCGCCTGCGATTCCCGCCAATGCTCTTGCGGTGTTGATGCGATGAGCCAGCGCGCGCGCTCCCGTCTCTTCATAGCTTTGATCTGGGCGCTTTCTTCCAACGGCGCCTTTGCGCAGCAGGATGGCGCGCAGACATCAAATACGCACACCTGGGGTGCGGAAGATATTCGCACGCGCGTGGCGGAATGGATGGAGAGCGCAGGCCGTCCAGTCGCCGCGCTCGAGTCCATCGGCCCGCTCGATCCACGCGTGCGCGTCCCCGCTTGTGATGATCTGCATATCTCCGGACGCAGCGCCGCAAGCGCGAGTCTTTTGGTCGAGTGCAAAGCGCCGGCCTGGCGTTTCGTTTTGCGAACAAGCATTGCACCGGTGGGCGGCGCCGTGTTCGCGCCCGCAAGTTCGACGCCGGCCCTCGAACCTGGCGGCGCCCGTCAATTTTCCGTCGTCGTGCTGCGCTCCTCGCTCCCCGCCGGCTCGGTGCTGAACGAGGACGCGCTCGAGGAGCGCTTCGTCTCGAGCCCGCCGCCGGCGCAAGCCTTGCGCTCTCTCTCTCAGGCCGCCGGCTTGCGGCTCACCACGAGCGTAGCTGGCGGCGTGGCCCTGACCATGCGCAATGTCGCGCGCACGCCCCTCGTGATGAAGGGCGAGAGCGTCACTCTGGTGGCGAGCGGATCAGGATTCCAGATCGCGGCGCCGGCGCGCGCGGAAGAAGATGGATATGAAGGCGACCTGATTTCAGTGAGAAACGCCAAAACAGGCGTCGTGCTGAAGGGTCGCCTTGAACGGGACAAGACCGTAGTGGTCTTGAGAATGTGAATTTTTCCGCATGCTCCCTCTTGGGGACTAAAGAAATCGGGCCCGCAGCCGTTTTAGCTTTGGAAGGTGTCACATGATCGACGGCATACGCCAAAACCTGACCTATCTCGACCCCGCCGCCCGCAAGGGCTCCAAGGCGGAAGGGACGTCGTCTGCTGGGCGCAGCGCCTCAGCATCCGCCCCGGCGGCGGAGGCGGAGATCATTCAGGTGACCTCCACCACCACCGGCGCCTCGACAGCGCCGCTGGACCGCGCGCGCATCGACAAGATCCGCGACGCCATCCGCAACAACGCCTATCCGATCGACTATGATGCGCTCGCGGAGCGCATGATCGAGGCTGACATTTCGCGCTACGATCTGGATCGCTGATGAACTCCGCCGAGTTGCTGGCTCTTGGGGCCGCCCTCGACGCAGTTGAAGCCTCGCTCGACGCCGATGATCTCGTCGCATTGGATAGCGGCGTCGCGGCGATGCGCGAGGGTTTGGCGCGTCTTCCGTCGCCTGAAGCACTGTCTCCCGGCAGTGCGCCTTTGGTCCGTCAATTGCATGAGAGGAGCGAGGCCGTTGCCGCCCGTCTTCAGGAGCGGCTGCGCAGTCTTGATCTTGTCATCGCCTCGTGGCGCGAGGCGGAAGAGGCCAAAGATGAACGTCATCGTTGAAATGTTGTCCCTGTCAATCGTTGTCGTCGCGGGCCTCGCTGCAGCGGCGCTGATGATGCGCGCTCAACAGCGCAAGGTCACCGCCCAGACGGCGGAACTCGCCAATGCGATCGCCGAACTTACCGTCCGCCTCGACAAGCAGGAGATGACGCTGCGGCGACATACGCGGGAACGCGAGGCGCAGGTGTCGAGTTCGCTCTCTCAATTGCAAACGGACCTGAAGCTCTTGCAATTGCGCGCGCAGGACACCTCCGGCGGTCGCGACGCGCCTGAAAGCCTCGAACAGGCGATCAAGCTCGCCCGCGAAGGGAAGCCCACGGAGCAGATCATGCGCCGTACGGGCCTGCCGCAGGACGTGGTGGAGGCCATCGCTACATTGCACGCCGGACGCGCGCCGCACTAAAACGGCGCGATCCTCACGTTAGTGAGCGTCAGTGAGCTGGAGCTGGCTTCTGCGGATTTCTCGCCTGCCGAAGCGCCTGGGTGGTCGCCACTTCGAGGCTCGCAACATGCGCTGAAGACGCGAGCGCGTAGACGCCGCGCGCGATGTATCCCTGCTTCATGGCCGCTTCTTGCAGAAGTGAAGCGCCAAGCGACATCGGGAGCAGCATCGTGGCGATGTAGGCGAGCGCGAAGACAACAGGACCGCCCGCCAGGAATCCGACGGCCCATGTCAGGCCTGTGGCTGTGAACATAAGCCATTGTCGGTAACGCGTGTAGAGCAGCAGTGGAAAAAGCGACCACGCCCAGGAAATGCGCTCAGGCACGAGAATGAATCCTCCTCCTGTCTGAAAGCCGCCCCAATATTTCGGCCAATCTACGCCCGGCGGGACAGGAATGTTTTCAGCGGCTGGGCCCGCCTCGATCTCCGCGCCCTCGAATCCGTCTCCATAGACGAGCCGAAAATAGACATCGTTCCGGATCACCGCGATAAGATCGTCCGGCTTTAGCGTTTCGAGCGACTCGGGTGCTTCCTGCACCAGTTTTGGCGGATGCGGTCCAAAGGCGATGATCATGTCGCCAGCCAGCAGGCCTGCGCGCTCAGCGCGCGAATAGCGCGCGACGCTTTTGACATGGGCCACGTCTTCAAACGATCTGATCTCCGCCTGCATGCCGCCCTCAGGGATAGCGGATCATGCTGTCGCGCGGCATATTGGCGACCGCGCGCGACGCAGCGCTGGAAAGTTGGCGCGGCGGGCGCGCGCGGTTCGAGGCGTTTGCGTTCGCATTGGCGCCAGGGCGCGCCGCCGCGGGCGGGACGCTGCGTCCGGGAGCGACCTGAGGAGTGGGCGCAGGCGCAGGCGCAGACGTGGGAACGACGACGGGTTTCGCCGCTGTGGCTGCGCGCAACTCGTTGAGCCGCGCCGTGTTCGCTTTGCTCGCGGAGTTCAGCTCATCAATTGATTGTTTAATGGCGGCCAACGTCTTGTCCTGCGCGCTCAATTGCGTGAGCGACAGGTTCACGTTTGCGGTCGCTCGCGAGAGCGCCTGCAAGGCGTTGGCGGTCTCAGCCTGGGCCTTTGAAGTCGCGTCAAGGGCGGTCGCACCGACTTTCCCAGCCTCTTCCATCTTCTTGGCGGTCGCGACGAGACCATTGATCTCGCCCGCGAAGACCAACAACGCGTCCCTGTTGACCGTAGTCAGCATTTCCATGTCGTTCATCGCGCGCCGGAAATAGACGAGCGAGCCAAACACGCCGACCGATGAGATCCCGAAGATCAGGATTGAGGCGTAGAGGACGAGCTTGTTGTTGCGTCTTGTGCCCTCGACGAGCTTAAATGTCTCAGCGCGCAGACGCTGGATCTCCTGCGCGGAATCGACCGCAGTGCTCGCAGCTTCGAGCGCAATTTCGATGGCCTCGTCGATGTGCGTCTTGCGCGGCCCGTCGGCAGGCTTGCCGACTGTGACGGCCGCCGACTTGGGACCGATTTTTATGGGCGCAGCCTCCTTCGCCTCAGGGCTCGCCGCAGGCTCGGGCGCCTTGACAGAGACCGTGGGCGTTTCAGCCTTGTCCGTTTTCTTTTCGGTCGCGGGTATCTTTTTTGGCTTCTCGCTCATGGCGAACTCCTGCGCGCCGATGCGACGGCGCTTTCCTGTCGTTTCTGGCAAGGCTTTCCGGATGCGGCCATCACCTCGAGGGAGGGCAGGCGTACGCAGTCGAATCCGAACGCCCGGCAGACATAGGGTCGGTGTGGATTGTAGGTAATGACGAAATGTCGGCACCCAAAACAACTCACCTGCGTCATTTGGCGTCTCCCGCGCGCCGTCCGTTGGAATCGAAGCGCAGAGCCTCGGGCACTTCGACCTCTGGCGGATCGCCCTCTGCTCCAGCTTGGAACACGAAGCTCAGCACCGTAGCGACGGCGCGGTAAAGATCCGCGTGGATCTCCGCGCCGATGTCAGTTGAGTAATAGAGCGCGCGCGTGAGAAGCGGCATGCGCAGAACAGGAACGCCGGCGGCTTCGGCCTTCTCCCTGATCTGGGCCGCAATCATATCTGCGCCCTTCGCGAGAACCTTTGGCGCGGACCCTTCCGCGAAGTCATAATAAAGCGCGACGGCGAAATGCTGCGGGTTGACCAGCACGACCTGCGCCTTGTCGACTTCCGCGACGGAGCCGCGCTGAGCAATCTCCTGCTGCGCCTTGCGAATGCGCGCGCGGATTTCCGGCGAACCTTCCGTCTGCTTGTATTCGTCCTTTACTTCCTGCTTCGTCATCATCAGCTTTTGATTATGACGATACCATTGCAGTCCAGCGTCGAGCGCGCCGAGAATGCCAATGGCTCCGACGAGTACAAGAATGATCCATATGGTGAGACCGCCCGCCTCGCTGACTGCGGACTGCAGCTCAACAAATGTGAGGGCGATGATTTCCGGCAAGCTCCCCAGCACGATCCAGACCCCTAAAGCGCCAAGCACGGTCACCTTGAGCAGAGATTTTCCCAGTTCAATAAGCGCGTCCAGCCCGAACATCCGCTTCAAGCCCGCCAACGGCGAAAGGCGGCTGCCCTTGAACGCAAGATTGGCGGGGATGAAATGCATCCCGCCCAGAAGGAATTGCGCCGCCACTGCAGCGATGATCAGGGGCGTGGAGAAGGCGATGATGAGAATGAGCGCTGAAACGAAGCGGTCTCCCAAGGCCGCCATCAGGGGCACGTCGCGGCTGATCACCGGCGTAATGTCGAGTCCATAGCGGAACATGCCGACAATTTCCTGAAACATATGTCGGCCGAAAAAAGCAAACACAGCCGCTCCAGCGAGCAGAACGCCCGCCATGACGAAATCTTTCGAAACGAGCAATTGTCCTTTTTCAAGGGCGTCTTGTTTTCGTCGTTCCGTTGGTTGTTCTGTTTTTTCCTGTTCGCTCTCCTCCGACATCAGGGAGCCTCCCCGAGGATGAGCTGGCGACTAAGCTCCGAACTCGCCTGGATGAGCCCGATGAAGGACGTTGCGATCGTGGGCATGGAGATCAGAAGAAGGGCGAGCCCGATGAGGATCGTCAGCGGGAAGCCAATAGAGAAGATGTTGAGCTGTGGTGCGACACGCGTCAGCAGCCCAATAATAATATTGGCTAGCGATAGCGTAACGATGAGCGGCATGGCGACGAGAAGCGCCGCGGAGAATATGAGACCTGCGCCCTGCGCAATGCCGATGAAGGTTTTGGAATGGAAGGTCGGCTCAATAGGCAGTGCCGCAAAACTCGCCCCAACATGCCGCAAAAGCACATGATGCCCCTCCACTGTCAGGAAAATCAGCGTGAGAAGGATCGACAGGAATTGCGTGATGACGGGTGATTGGGCGCCCGATTGCGGATCGACCATCGAGGCGAAGCCAATGCCCATGGACATTGCGATCTGCTCGCCCGCCATGGCGACGGTCGCGAATGCGAACTGGAAGAGAAGACCAATCGACAGGCCGATCAAAGCTTCACGGAAAATGGTGATGGCGCCGACGGGAGAGACGATGTCGAGCGGAGGGACAGGCACGCTCGCGCTCAATACGACAGCTACCGAAAGGGCGAGCAAAATCCGTATCGGCACGGTGATGGCCGATGCAGAAAAGAAAGGCGCGAAGATCAGCATGCCCGAAAGGCGCACCGACAGGAGAAGGAGCGCCCAGAGCTTTTCTATTAGCAGATTTTGCTCAAGGACGATCATCTGCCGACTCTTGCGATCTCGGTGAAGACGGACTGGAAGAAGTTACTCACCGTCGCAACCATAAAGGGCCCGGAGAGCGCAAGAACGACCGCAACCACCACAAGTTTGGGCACGAAGGTAAGCGTCGCCTCGTTGATGGAGGTGGCCGCCTGCACCATGCCGATCACAAGACCGACGGCAAGGGCGGCGATGAGAACTGGGCCTACGGTAAACAGGACGCTCTGGAGCGTCTCGCGACCGACCATGGCGAATTGCTGGTAATGCATGGATCAGCCTTTCGTGAAGCTCTCGACAAGAGACGACATCGTCATGCTCCAACCATCCACAAGGACGAAGAGGAGCAGTTTGAAGGGAAGCGAAATCAGCGTCGGCGACAACATCATCATGCCGAGAGACATGAGCAGGCTTGCAACGACGATATCGATCACCAGAAACGGCAGGAACAGAAGGAATCCGATGGTGAAAGCGGTGCGCAGCTCACTAAGGATAAACGCCGGAACGAGTACGGCGACCGGCACGGCCTGTGGACTTTCATACCCCTTGTCGCCCTGCATTT
>Ga0315899_10006291_pt1 | contig 12796 bp, 4 predicted proteins | sample LakEriMetagenome_2_FD_203518 | JGI IMG/M metagenome (GOLD analysis project Ga0315899, IMG submission 203518) | Freshwater fungal communities from buoy surface, Lake Erie, Ohio, United States - Buoy 4 MA112 | ecosystem: Environmental > Aquatic > Freshwater > Lake | place: USA: Lake Erie, Ohio...
ATTGTCGCAGCGACTGGTGCCCATCCGACACCAACAGCAAACCCAGGCGGTGCGGGGCCGGCGACCGCTCGTCGAGCAGCCGCATGAGGCCTTGATTCAGCGCGTGCTGACTCTCCACCACCAACGCCTGCAGAGAGGGGTCATCGACCGGAGGAATCTCGGCAGCGTAGTACTGCAGCAACTCGCGATCTTCCCGGGCCTTGACCCGATCGCGCAACTGACTCAGAGACTCCAGGAGTGTTTGCAGCCGCTCCAGCTCGCGACGCAACTCCCACAGTTTGCGATCATGGGGATTGCGGTGCTGAAGCCTCCGTTCCGTCTGACGCATCTGAAACAGCCGGTTTTCAATCTCGAGCGTGGCGGAACTCCGCTGCAGCCGCAGCAGCTTCCGACGCAAATCCTGCAGGCTCAGCAGTGCCGCAAACGGCCCCCCTTCGGCGGCCGGCGCACCCAGCGGCCGCCCCGCCGCATCGGTCTGCGCTTTCACCTTGTGTTGCAACCGGACGGCAGCCTCCTCCGGGGTCGCGGTGGCCTCCCGCTGCAGCCCGACTTCGGCCCGCAGCGCGATCTCCACTGGTCGCTGGTTGAACTCCGCCGCCAGTGGAGCCAGCAGCTCCCGCTCCATCACCCGCTTCAGCGGCCGCGCCCCATAACGCGGTTCGAAACCCCGTTCCAGCAGGTGTTCGAGCACCTCGTTCTCGACCGTCAATTCAACGCGGCGGTACTTCAACCCATCCCGCCCCCGGATCAATGCCATCTGCCGTTCCACGACCTGCCGGGCCGTTTCCCGATCCAGCGGCAGAAAGGGAACAATCCGGTCCATCCGGTTGAACAATTCCGGACGCACAAACCTCCGCACCTCGCGCTCGAAGTGATGCCGGGCCACATCGGCCTCGGCCTGCGTCAATCCAAATCCCACGGCTCCCCGGCCGTAGGTCGCCGCTCCCAGGTTCGACGTCATGATGATGACCGAGTTGCGGAAGTCGGCCACCCGCCCGGCCGCATCCGTCAGTCGTCCCTCTCCCAACACCTGCAGCAGCAGGTCAAACAACGAATCGTGGGCCTTCTCGAATTCGTCCAGCAGCACCACCGAGAACGGCTGCTCGCGCACCCGCGCGGTCAAGATTCCCTCGGCACTGGCCGTCCCCCCGATCAGCCGCTGCACTGCGAACGGATCGGCATACTCGCTCATGTCGATCCGAATCAGGCGGGAATCGCGCGAGTGCCCCGCGCCAAACAAAAACTCCGCCAGCGTCTTGGCCATTTCGGTCTTGCCCACACCGGTCGGACCAATGAACAACAAACCCGCCAGCGGTCGATCTTCGCGATTGAGCTGCGTCTTCAGCAGCGCCAGCAGACTGACCACCAGGTCCACCGCCTCGGGCTGGCCCAACACCCGCGCGGCCACCCAGCCGCGCGCCGCGTCGAGGTCGAGGGGCACCCGGTCGTCGAGCATCCACAACGGCAGACCGGTCTCCCGGGAAAACGCCGCGGCAATGTCGTCGGCCGAGATCAGTCGCGGCTCTTCCCCCGCGTGGGTCGCGGCCCAGTCGCGCCGCAGGTTCTCGAGGAACCGCAGAGGACGGGCGGGAAAGACCGAATACCCACCAAACCGCCGGTGCAGGCGCTCGATCTCGCGCAAGGCGGGTTCGGAAAACAAGTTGGCCGTCTGCGGAGACCCGGCGCGGGCCGCCTGCGTCAAAATCTCCAATCGTTCGGCGGGCCCCGGTTCCTCGATCGACAAGGTCACGAACGCGCGCCACAGACCCACATCCTGCCGTTCGACCAGCGACAACTGCTCGGGGGTGCACTCGGCCACCACCAGGATCTCGCCCCGGGCGATGGCGGGCCGCAGGTACGCCGCCAGCCCCTGCGGTTGGTTTTCGTACCGGCCCAACTCCATCAGTTCGATCAGCGAGCCGACATGCAGGATGACCTGCTGGCGCACCATCTCGCGACGGATCAGGTCGAGCCGTTCCTGCCACATCCCGAACCCGCACATCCCGGCGACGAGGCGCGAGCCGCTCGTGAACCGGATGCTCCATCCCGCCAGTCCACCCCGGTCCTGGCGTGCCGCGAGTTCCCGCACCAGGGCTGTCTTGCCGACACCGGCGGGCCCCACCAGCAACACGCTGCGGGGGACCCGGCCGCGCAGAATCTCGGCCAGTTTGGCCAGTGGTTCTTCCCGGCACCAGGCGTGCCCCTCGCTGCGGACGGGAACGGGGTCGGTGACCCGGCCGAAGACCTGGGCGTCGTGCGGATCGGGACGCTCGGCCTGTTCGGCCAGCGCCCGGGGGGACAGCAGGGGGTGCTCGAAGGTGACGGTCTCGATTTTGAGGGCCGAGTTGCGGCTGTTGCGGGCCAGGCCCTGCAAAGAGCGATTCGCTCGCCGTCGCGCGAGCGCGAGGCGGACCTGCTCGACGACCATGTCCGGCAGGTCCTGCTCCCGGTTGGCGACCACTTCAATCCCCAGAGACGGGACCGCCACGACGTGACAGTCGGCGGCCTGCCGCCATTGGACGGCCGGAATCTGCAGCTCGACCGGCTCCCGCCACTGTTCGCTGCGCTGGAGCGGCTTGATCTGCACCTGGATCGACAAGGGGCGCAGCTCTCCGGGAAGCTGCCGGCGGGAGAGGTTCTCGTTGGGAACCTGCTTCAGAAACTCCCGCAGGCTGTCGGCCAGCAGGGGCCCCGCCTCGTCCGCGTCGCCGACCCCGGTGAACTCGGGAAACAACAGCGCCTCGGCCAAGCGGCAGGAATTGCCCGGCTCAAACTCCTGAACCAGCACATGCAGGGTGAAATCCATCGGAGGTAGTCTGGGGGAGGAGACGCAGGGTCAGGGATCGGGTGCCTGGAAGATCTCGGCCGCCCCCCGCAGGCCTGGGTTGGCCACGCCGCTGTCCCATCCCGGACGGTGACCGCGCGGCGTGGGGGAGCAGACACGGTGGGGGGGCGGGGGGTTCGGAGTGGCGGGAGAGGGGTGGCCACCTCAGGAGAAATCACGACGCACTGTCGATCCCGATGAAGTTGCAATCCAAGTCGGAGTCGTAGAAGCACAGTCAGAACGAGAGAGGTTCATCGGATTCATTTTGGCACATGGAGCATCCGAGGCGAATCGAGCATTTTTTCCGCTTCGTCAAGGAAATTCCACAGCTCCATCTCATTCCTGAAGGTCTCTTGTACCATCAGCTGCTTGACAGTGGCGAGCAATTTGCCCGCAAAGTTGTGTCTGCCAAGTCGATGGTGCGCCATCGCCAAAAAGACAAGGTTGTGAGGTTTTCCGGCAGGGAATGAGTGTGCTTGAAGTAATTCCGCTCTCTCCAAGGTCCTTACAGCATCCTCATATCGCTGATTCCGATATTGCGCAACTCCAAGTGTGTTGACAAGGCTCGCGTCAAACGGGCTTAGTTGGACCGCATTTTGCGCATCTTTCAACGCCGATTGATAATCCGACTCGGAATATTCACTCTCGCGCACAATACTCCAACTATCACTATTCAAGGACGCGGCTTCCAACCGTCGTCGTTGCCGAATGAGAAACTGCCAGTCTCTCCAAGAACTGCGCACAAGATCACTCGCATAGCGCCGCACTTCGGTACTGAATGCTGTATTTTGGCGGATCGAATTGAGAAACTCCTTCTCGGATTCGCCTCGAAGAAGACATGATTTCAGCAAGCATCGAGACTGCTTCTCCAGTTTCCATCGGGGATCGTCACGTATGCCCTCCCATATTTGAGGGTGATTCGTTTGACCTCCTGCTGCCAACCTCACCCCATCGTGACTAAATTGCAACACATGTGGAGTTCCTACCAACGACTTCAAGGTGACTGTTTCGAGACCAGTCAATAGATCCCAAACTTTTACACTGTGGTCTTCACTTCCGGTCGCCAGACGCACACCATCGGGACTGAACGCCACTGCAGTAACAGTTTCCGTATGCCCTTTCAACACCTGGCATTCATCAGTCTTGTCGACATAAAACACTCTGACGTGACTATCCATTCCCACCACGGCCAAACGGCTGCCATCCGGGCTGAACACCAAGTCGAACACCGGATTTGATTCAGACTGGATTGCCTTGCCAAAGACTATTCGAGAGTCTTTTGTCTTTGAATCCCACAACCTTACGACTCCAACTGCATCAACAAAAGCCATATTCCCCTGTGTTGGGCTGACCGCAATTCTTTCGATCCGATTTCCTGCGCCGCGATGCAGCAACTGCCTGGCTCCAATGGTCAAATCGTAGGAAACCAGACTGCCATCATTGCTGCCAACGAACAAAGAGTTCCCATTTGGATCGATCGCAAGCGATGATACAGAACGACCTAAAGAAGAGATTCTTTGGATCACTCGACCAGTCCACGGATTGAACAGAGTCGCTTCCCCATTCTTTTGACATACGGCCAGCAGAACGGAGTTGAGCTTCGCCACAACCCCACTTCTCAAAGGAGGAAACAGCACGTCCTTATCGATAACGGGTTGAGGCACACTTACGGTGTGTTGTAATCCGAGATCCACAATGACATCCCAAATTCCCACCACCTTGTCGCTCGCCCAGACAACCCTGCTGCCATCGTCACTAAACGATAATTCACAAATGCCATTGGGTTGTGAACCCTGATTGCGTGTTAATAAAACTGATGCAACATCCCATACCCTTTTGCCCCCATGGATATCCGATGAGACAAGCCGGTGTCCGTCACGACTAAACGCCACCTTGAAAACTCGATGGGAATGTCCGCGAAAGACCTTACGCTTCTCCATCTCAACTGGGGAAACATCTAGCGACGGCACGTCCCAAAGACAGATTGAGGCATCTTGGCCTGCAGACGCCAACATTCTTCCATCCTCACTAAAGGCCAAATCATGGACCCAGCCCATGTGTGCTTTTTCCATACCCATTTCGCCACCAGCAGAGTCCCAGAATCTAAGCGTCCCCCAAACATCACCAGTGACCAATACCTGATTGTCCGGGCTGAATGCCACCGCACTGATATCACCAGTATTGGCACACTCGATTTTCGCGAGACTCTTACGGGATACGACATCCCAAATCTCGATGGTTGCCTGGTTGCTGACTGCAGCCAGTCGCTGCCCGTCCGAACTGAACACCAAGGATTTCAACTTGTGCGAAGCACTGTATAAGGAATGACGACTCATTCCTTGATCCAGTTTATAAAGATCAATTCGATTCCCCTGACTAAGGACTGCCACATGTGTTCCACGGGGACTCAATTTGACTGAAGTAACGACATCCTTGATTTTCCCCGTGTGCTTCTGGTCCCCTGTTGCCACGTCTCTAACTATAAAATGGTGATCTGAAACCTCAATGCTGAGACATGTGCCATCTGCCTGGAATACCACATCTGCGGGAGCAGCAAGGAGTGGAAGGTCCGGCAACTGGAATTGGTGTAGCAGTTGACCATCAGTCGGGTCCCAGATCCGAATTTTCCCATCGAATTCAGCCGAGGCAACTCTTGTTCCCTCCTTGTTGAAAACCAATGCATTTGTTCCCACGGAAGATCCAGCGAGTGTGGCCATTTCGGAATGAATCAATCCTTGCAGATAGTACCACTCAAAGCCTCGCAAGTCCGCGTTCCTGCTGCCTTCCCGATATCGATTGAGCAGTTCGTTTGCTGCCACGACACGATTGGCTTCCCAATGAAATTGCGTCGAAGCCATTTCACCAATGTACAGGTTTCTACGGGCCTCTTCTGCCATTCGTTCCGCCGATTCGCGTCGGGATTCGGCTTCACTTTTCGCCCGACTCTCCGCTTGATTTGCTGCAACCAAATCCGAGTTTTTTCTGGCAACGACGGCCGCCAAAATTGCCAACCCCAACAACCCCACCAACAGCGCCGCGGCCGTCGACGCGACCAGCGTCTGACGCCGTTTGACCCACCGGCGGACCAGTTCGACCACCGGTTCCTTCATCGCCGACACCGGTTCATCCGCCAGAAAGCGCTCTACATCCGCCGCCAGCGCCGCGACCGAGGGATACCGGTCTTCCTGCCGCAGCGACATCGCCTTCACGCAGATCGCTTCCAACGACGCCGGGATGCCCCGCACTGTGGCGGCCTCCGGTGGCTGGGACTTGGTTTTGCGGGAATTCGGCTGCGACAACAGCGCCCGTGGCTTGACGTAATCCCCCGCCTGCACCCGCCGCAGAATTTCTTCTGGGCTGTTCCCAAAGAACGGCGCCCGACCCGTGAGCACGTGGTACAGCGTGGCCCCCAGGCTGTAGACGTCGGTCGCCGGGCCGAGGTCGGCGACTCGTCCGGCCGCCTGCTCGGGACTCATGTAGACCGGCGTGCCGATCGCTCCCTGTGTCGGAGCCGAGCCGCTTCCCTGGTCCGGTGCGATCGTCGTCTCCCCTTCCTGCCGATACCGCTCATCCCGCCCCACCACCTTCGCCAGCCCCCAGTCCACCACCAGCGTCTCGCCGTATTTCCCCAGCATGATGTTGCCCGGCTTGAGGTCCCGGTGCAGCACCCCCCGGCTGTGCGCATACTCGATCGCCTCGCAGACATCGATGAACCGCCCCAGCAGCTTCCGGAATTCCACCCCCACTTCGCCCGTGGTCAGCTCGCCGGCCCCCGCATGCTGCCGGTGAAACTGCGCAATCGCCTCGTTCAGGCTGTCTCCCTGGATGAACCGCATCGCATAAAACGGTCGCCCATCGGCATACTGCCCCAGCCCATACACCGGCACGATCCCCGGATGCTCCAGCGCCCCGGTTACCTCGGCCTCCAGTAGAAATCGCGACCGGTATACTTCGAATTCGGAAAACTTTTGCTGGATCTCCTTGAGCGCCACCTCCCGGTTCAACTCGGTGTCGCGGGCGACGAAGACCTCGCCGAGCCCTCCCTTCGCATGCGGCCGGATCACCCGGAAGCGGCCCTTCGAACGTTCCCGCACACCACTCGACCGCCCCACCCCGGCCTCCAGCGAATCGAGCCGGCCGTCGGAGCGCATCTGAAAGGCGCGGGCCACCTGTGCGTGCTGGTGGGGGAACCGCGCCTCGTACTCCGCCGGTTCCACCAGCTCGCCCCCCCGCCGTCGCCAGTCGAGTTCCTCGCACAGCAGTTCGACCAGCAGCTCGTTCTGGGCTCGCTCGGGCAGCAGCGGCAGGTACTCTTCGATCTTCGGCTGCTGCCCCGCCCTGAGTGCCGCGCTGAATTTGTCGCAGAGCGCGTCAATCTCCCGGGTGAACCGCTCGGGCTCGGCGGGAATGCGGGCCGTCGACCGGGCGACGAATCTCAGCGTCTTCTGCACCTCGGGATCGGCGAGCGACTGCAGTTCATCCCGCAATTCCTCAATCGAGCTGAGCGCCTGCAGGCTTTGCTGCGGATCGTTGCCGTGGAGCTCGAGATGCTTGTTGACAAGGGCCTGCAACAGGGCCAGCGTGTCGGCGGACAGCGCCCGCTGCTCGAACAGGATTTCTTCCAGCGGCCGCGACTTCTGCAGCAGCCAGGCATTCATCCCGGCAATCAACTGATCGCGTGTGATGAAGTCCATCTGCAACGCCAGAATGCCGACAAGCAGGTTGCGATCAGAGGAGTACGCCATCGAAATCCACTCCAGGCCCAGCAAAGGAACGACCGGTCAACGGGATCCAACCAGTGGAATCATGTCCACACCACCGCCAGGATCGCAAGGGGCTCGCCATCCCCCGGCCGACGGATCCGGTGCCACGCCCCCGGTTTGGGCCGACACCTCTCCTCTTTCTCGCAAAAGCGGGACGGAACCGACAAATAAACCAGAGATTTTTTTGGGAATGGCGGAATTCGGCACACCGGACCCCGATTCTCCTGGACTGTACCGGCGGCGTCTGCCCCGCCAAGCCGGCGGGATCGGTTGACGGAGGCACCGGGGCTGGTTCGGGTGACGTCGCCACGTCGTGGAGTGGGTTTTCAGCCTGCTGGGATGGGGCTTGGCTGGCGGAGCGGGCGTTGCTGGAGGCCGCCGGTTGGGCGCACGGACGCTGGGCCGCGCCGTGCTGTCGGCAACGCGGTTGGACACTTGGGAGTTCGACAAACTGGAAGTTCGTCGCCACGTGCCGGTCGTAGGATAGGTTTTCAACCTGTCCGGGAAGCGACGTGGGCGATCGAACGGCCCATGACCCGAACCCCCCGGTATGATCCCGTTGCGCAGGTGGGCCGGTGCGCAATGACGCTGGACCGCGCCGCCCTGTTGGCAACGCGGTTTGACACTTGCGAGTTCGACAAACTGGAAGTTCGTCGCCACGGCCCTGTCGTAGGATAGGTTTTCAACCTGTCCGGGAAGCGACGTCGCCTATCGAACGGCCCTTGCCCCGCATCCCCGGCAACATCCCGTTGCGCAGGCGGCCGGTGCGCACCGACGCTGGGCCGCGTCGTGCTGTCGGCAACGCGGGATCACACTTGTAAGGTGAACAGGTTGGAAACCTATTCTACGGACGGGCGGACGCCCTTAGACGGCGTCGATCTGGTGCGCGATCCGCAGCAGGCGGCGGACTTCGTCGAGGTGACACTGCAGATCGGCGGGTGTATGCCGGCCCATCTCGGTCAGGCCCCGGTCAAAGTGCGCCAGCACCTCGGCTTCTGACCCCAATTCCCCCTCCAAACTCAGCAACAAATGACACGTTGCGACGTTTGGTTTAATAAAGCGGAATCCCTGCAGGTCGAATTCCTTGAGCCGGGCTTCCCCCCGGGCGACCCGGGCGCGGAGTGATTCCACCACTTGGGCCGGCGTCGGTGCGGGGCGGGGGGTGGCAACCGGGGACGGGGCCATCACGGCGGGACGCTGGCTGCCGGGGGCAGTGATTGCCTCCGGCTTCGGTGGGCCCTGCGGTTTCTTCCGGCGTTTGGGGAGGGCGGGGCCGAGCAGGGGCGGGCGGTCTTCTTCCGGGATGGCCGAGCGGGCTTTGATGTCGGGCCACTCGCCAACCACGGCACGCATCCCCCATTCGCTGTCGGGGCACCCTTCGAAATCGGTCCCGAAGTTGTAGGTGAAGATCGCGTCCATCAGCTTGGCCCCGGAGATTCCCTCCTTGCGACCCCAGTGCCGGAGTGCTTCGAGATTGGCCACGCCGCCAAACATCTGCAGGTAGAGTGAAATGAACGTCTTGGCATGGAACAGCAGCCGTTGTTTGGCGTCGAGCTTGCTGAGGGGGAACTCCTGCCCGTTACCGACTTCCCACCGCAACCGTTCCCCCGGTTCCTGCCACAACCGCCACGGATGCCCGTTGTTACTTTGGCTGATCCCGTAGTTCAGCTTCAGGCACTCCAGCACCCGGTCGCCGTGGCGGGGGTCTTCGGGGGCCGCCACCCGCCAGATGCTGCGGGCGACACTGGTGAGGGAATCGCTCTTGAAATACTGCTTGATCCCCGACCCGTTCCGGAACGCATCGGGACGCTGGGTCAGCACGAAGGTGACTTCGGTGAACCGGCCGAGGATCTGCAGTTCGTAGATCAGCTCTTCAAACACCCGTTCGCTGTCGAACTTGAGGTGCTGTTTGAGCTGGTCGATCACCACCAGGCGGATGCTGGGGCGACGGATCAGGAATTGTTCGAGCTTTCGCAGGATCTCCTGGGTATGCAGCCGCACCCGCGGCTCGGGGCGGTCCCCTCCCGGTTGGGGGAGATGCCCTTCGGGAAACTCGTTGTGGCTGTGTCCCCAGTCGAGCAGTTGGGTGGAGGCCTGCAGGACGCGGTCGGGATTGCCGCCGTGCAGTTGGACGTAGTTGAGGATCGAGTGTTGGAAATCGTCGACGCAGTTGAAGACCAGCACATCTGACGGGGGGAGGGCGTGGGAGGGATCTTCCGATCCCGGAAAGGCCTGGCCGGAGGTGACCCGGGCGATCCAGTCGGTCAGCACGCGGGTCTTGCCGGCGCATTCCTCGCCGACGACCACCACCAGATCTCCGCCCCGGATCCTGTCGCGCCACAGCCACCCCTCATTGTGCGGCTGTTTGCGGTGTCCGGGGCGGGTTTCGGGAGCCAGATCCCGGCCGGGGAGGACCCGACGGGCGGGGGAGATCAAACCCGGTTTGGCCACCGGGGCGAGGGCCTGGACCTCGGTTGGCAGGAAGCCTGCCTCGCGCTCAGCCGGTGTCCAGGTCGTGCCGGGGTCGAAATCGCTGCCAGCCACGTCGGATGCGGAGTCGAGGGACGTCGCTTCGGACTCCTCGAGCAGAGCGATGGGCTCGGCGTTTGTCGTGTCTTTCTGGTGAATCTGGGCTTGGGCACGGGCCTGCTTGCGGAGGGCCCGGGTGTAGCGGGACATGGTGTGCTCCGGGGAGAGTGTACTGGTGCGCGTTGTGCCAACAATAACAGTAGACACAACGTGTGCAACACCAAAATGGAAAGATTTCCAGATGGGGCGTGGGGGGGAGGGCGCTTCCGTGGCGCAAGTTGTCTGGTGAACGGCGGTTGCGGAGAGCGGGAAATTTTTCGGGCGGGGAGGTGCCGTGGGAGGCGGGAACCAGCGCCGCGGGAGCGCGGACCGTCTCGTTCTCTACTGCTCTACTTTCTCTGCTCCACTCTCTCGGCCCCCGGCCGCCGGACCTCTGTGTCCGCCCGCTGGGCATTCAACTGAAGACCCCCGCCCCAATGGGCAGCGAACGCGTTTGGGCCGGAATCGCCCCTTGTCACCCAACACAAAGACATCGCGAGATCGCACGCGCACCGCCATCGGCCGGTGTCGTTCCCTGAAGGGGAACTCTTCGATGGCCCAGGGTTCGCCGCACAGCGGCTACCCTGGGTTAGGGACATTCATAATCGGCCTGAACCCTGAAGGGGTTCGCTTCCGTGCGGATCGCGGGAACCGGCCTCATCAATCGGTCTTCGCTCAAGAAACAACGGGTCGAATTCCGCCCGCGTTTCCTCCCGTCGGCACGCCTGAAGCCAGCCCTTTCAGGGCTGAATCGATCTGGTTGCCTCGCAACCCAGGGTCGTGCTCTGTCACATCGAAAACCGTGGGACGTGGGGCCGTTGGCGGGATTTCGTCGTCGAGACCATTATCGAACCGAAATTGGGACTGGCCCAGTGGAATACAGCCAGGGCCGGAACAAGTCTGAAGGACTTGCATATCCTAGCCCGGGGTTGCCACGGTACGTGGCTACCCCGGGTTACGGACCCCAGACAAAACTCAATCCTGTAGGGATTGCATATGCCGGGGCGGGGTGACCGCGCGGGGCCACGAATTGCGTAGGCCCCGGAGTGTCGACCGCGAGGCATGGCGCGGCCACCCAGTGGATCCTGTTCACAAGCCGAGTCGAAGCCAAATCCCCATATGCATTCCCTACAGGAATGAAGATCTCTTGGGGATCGTACCCGGGGTAGCCGGCGCTTCGCTGGGCAACCCCGGGCTAGGGTATGCATTCCCTACAGGAATGGTTCGGCCGGGTGTTTCGAGTGCACGGGAGGGTCGTGGAACGTGGGGTCGTTTCGGGAATTCGCGATCGAGCCCCCATCGAAAGCGATCTGTGTGCCGGAACCGCACACTTCGGGAGGTGTCGCCTTGTCCCTCATCGCGACTCATCGATCACAATCCCTGTTTGTTGAGGTGACAAAGCAGTCGTGCTGCGCACGAACCCTGGGCTATGAAAGCATGTCCCTTCAGGACATCTCTCGGAGGGACGTTGTTGATGCGCGCCGAACGGCCTGTGACACGAATTGATCGGGGGGCTGACCAGTCCGAGTTGGTTCTCTGCCCATGGGGGCGGGGGTTTTCGGATGGATGCGCAGCGGGGCGGACACGGAGGTCCGGCGGCCGTGGGCCGAGAGAGTAGAGTCGAGAAAGTCGAGAGTAGAATTCGGGGGGCCGTTCAGCGGAGCGGACACGGAGGTCTGCGCTCCCGCCATCCTGTCACCGGCCTCATTCGAACGGTTGTGTTCGGTTGGATGCCCAGCGGACAGGGGTGGGGATCCGGGTGGAGGGATCGAACCGGGACAACGTGCGGAAGGGAACGGTCACCTGGATGCCGGTGAGTTACGACTTCGAGGTGACCGACGACGTGCGGACGGTCGAGCTGGTGATCGAACTGCGGGCCCGCAAAGGTCAGGTCTGGTTCGATGCCGAGAGCCTGCACCTGACGAAGGAGAGCGAGCCGTAATCGATCGTCAGCCGGTCGCCCCCCCGGTTAGAACCGGTGAAGTCGATTCACCTCACGATCGATCCGCTGGACCATCTGCTGAATGAGCCCGGGCAATTCGGGACGGGAGACCTTGGTCAGCGGTACCAGCGGGAGTGTTCTCAACCCTCCCCCAAGGACTGCCTCCGGCGGCAACGGCCACCGGCGAATCGGCACGTACTCGAATGTCAGATACGTCTGGCCACTGGGTCAACTTCACTGGGTCAACTTCACTGGGTCAACTTCAGTGGACCGTCCCGGTCAGATCGCGACCATCCGCCTCGGGACGCAGCAGGATCACGAGGCTCCGCACCGACACCTTGTGTCGAACTCCCAACAGCACGTTGTCATGCAACACGCGGGAACCGAGTGTCGGATCATGACTGGCCTGAAATTCCAGACGCAGAATCCAGGAATGCGGTTCCTCGACCGACAGCACTTTGTCGGCAGCCGCCGTCACCGTCGAAACGTCGGCATCGATCACCGAAACAGGAGCACTGACCCCGGCGAACCGGGCCCAGTCCTGCGGGTCATCCTGCGGCAAATGCTTGAGGATCGCGTCTCTCTGTTTGGCGGGAGACGTTGCGGAGATTGGCAGCAGTCGGGCGGGGTCGCCATGGGGACGGCCCGAACAGAGATCGGAGGGGAAGCGGATTCATTCCCTAGTCTGGGGGGGGTTCG
>Ga0315899_10006294_pt1 | contig 12795 bp, 2 predicted proteins | sample LakEriMetagenome_2_FD_203518 | JGI IMG/M metagenome (GOLD analysis project Ga0315899, IMG submission 203518) | Freshwater fungal communities from buoy surface, Lake Erie, Ohio, United States - Buoy 4 MA112 | ecosystem: Environmental > Aquatic > Freshwater > Lake | place: USA: Lake Erie, Ohio...
CGAGGGCTGCTGCCCGGAACGTTTGCGCAACATCACCGTCCAGATCCTCGACACCAACGGCACCACCATCCTCCACACCTCCCCGGTCCTGAATCCCGACAACGCGCTCAGCGGCCCCGCCGAACTCATTTACGACACCGCAGCCGCCAACGGCGGCAATCCGATCTTCGGCCAATTCGTCAGGATCCGCCGCACCACTGAAGCCGCCGCCACCGACGACGCCCGCGTCCTCTCCATGGCGGAAGTCCAGGTCCGCGGCACGGAACTCAACGGCTACCGCCCGTACATCCGCACAGACCTCCAAAGCGCCATGCTCAACAGGTCTTCCACCGCTTACTGGCGGATCCCCTTCTCCTCACCAAATGCCGCCCTCTTCAATTCCCTGAGACTCCGGCTCCGCTACGACGACGGTTTCACAGCATGGCTCAACGGCACGAAAATCGCCGAACGCAACGCCCCCTCCAACCCCGGGCCTTCCAGCACCGCCACCACCGACCGCCCATTCAGCGAAGGCTACCTCGCCGAAACCATCGACTTCGCCGCCGCCCTGCCCCTCCTCAACACCGCCGGACCCAACCTGCTCGCCATCCACGGCCTCAACTCGTCCGCCACCGATGACAACTTCCTCCTCCAGCCGGAACTGACAGCCACCTACGTCAACTCCACAGCCAACGTCTTCCTCAACAACGCCACCCCCGGCGCACCCAACCAAAGCCCGTGGTACATCGGCGAGGTCGCTGACACCAACTTCAGTCACAAACGCGGCTTCTACGACACCCCCTTCCAGCTCACCATCAGCTCCGCAACTCCCGGAGCCCAGATCTACTACACTACTAACACTAGCGATCCAACCCCGCAAACCGGCACCCTCTACACCGGTCCAATCACCATCAGCAGCGCAGCCAACACTTCGACCAGCGGTGCCCGCGTCATCAGAGCCCGCGCCTACCTGCCGAACTGGAAACCAACCAACATCGACACCCACACCTACATCTTCACCGCCGATGTGACCGGCCCGCCACGGGTTTCCCTATCCACCGCCGGCACAGTGTCAGGCCAAGTCGCCAACATCCCTCCCGGCTGGCCCACCAACGCCGCCACCAACGGCGGCCAGGCCTTCATCTGGGGCTTCGACGCCGGCGTCAAAGCAACCTACAACGCCGCCCAGATCCGCGAAGCCCTCGCTCAGATTCCCGTCATCTCCGTCGTCACCCAGCAGAACAACCTCACCGACCCGCTCACAGGAATCTACGTCAACGGCATCCAGCGCGGGCAGGCATGGGAACGGCCAGGCAGCATCGAAATGCTCGACCTCGCCAAACCCGGCGCAACACCCGCCGACGGCCACGGCCAGTTCAAAAGCGGCTGCGGCCTCCGCATCCGTGGCGGTGCCAGCCGTAACGACTCCAGCACCAAACACAGCTTCCGCGTCTTCTTCCGCAACGAATACGGCGACGGCAAACTCAACTACCGCCTCTACGGCCCCGACGGCGCCGCAGAATTCGATACCTTCGACCTCCGCGGCAGCCAGAACTACTCATGGAGCCAAAGCGCCACCGACGCCAACGAAACCATGGTCCGCGACCCGTTCTGCCGCATGACCCTCGCCGCCATGGGCCAACCCAGCACCCGCACCCGCTACTGCCACCTCTTCCTCAACGGTCTCTACTGGGGCATCTACGACATCCACGAACGCGCCGAAAACTCCTTCGGCGAAACCTACCTCGGCGGCAACAAGGACAACTACGATGTCGTCAAATGCGGTGACCGCTACACCATGGACTTCAAAACCGAAGCCACCGACGGATACCTCAACACCAACCCGGACGGCACCAAAGCCGCATGGCGCGACCTCTGGGACCGTTCCGTCGCTCACCGCACCGCCCCCACCAACACCAACTACTTCCGCATGCTAGGGCGGAATCCCGACGGCTCCCGCAACCCCGCCTTCCCCGTCCTCGTCGACATCGATGACCTCATCGATTACATGATGGTCATCTTCTACACCGGCGATGGCGACGCCGTCCTCTCCAGCTTCCTCTCCAATAACAAACCAAACAACTGGCACTCGATGCGCGACCGCCATGGCGATCGCGGCTTCACCTTCTACCTCCAGGACGGCGAACACACCCTCCTCGCACCAAGCTGGGGCGTCGACCGCACCGGCCCGTTCCTGACACAAAGCAACAGTACCCTCCCTGACTGGGGCAACCCCCAATGGGTCCATGACAGTCTCGCGCTGAATCCCGAATACCGCCTCCGCTTCGCCGACCGGGTCCGCAAACACTTCTTCAACAACGGCGCCATGTCCGCCGCAGTCTCCAAACAGCGCTGGCTCGACAAGGCCGCCAACATCAACCGCGCCATCCGCGTCTACGCCGCACGCTACAGCACCACCGCCGCCGGCGAATCCGCATGGAATACCCGCATCAACTTCATCCGCGATAACTTCTTCGACTCCCGCCCGCCCGTCGTACTCACCCAGTTCACCGCCGACGGGCTCTGGCCAGCCACCGCAGCCCCCGATTTCTCCAGACACGGCGGTCAGGTCCCCGGCGGTTTCCAGCTCAGCATGACTGTCCCGCCCGGCGCCCAGGTGTTCTACACCACCGACGGCTCCGATCCCCGGCGCATCCTCGAAACCCGGCCCACCCCTTTCACCTTCCAGACCCGCACCGCCCCAGTCTCATGGCGCATCGCCACCAGCGCCAATGACGGCTTCACCATCGGGCCCGCCCCCGCACCAACCTCCAGCGGTCTCGTCGGTCGCTGGCGCTTCGAAGGCACCGCAGACGACAGCGCCGGAACCGCCAACGGCTCTCCCGTCGGCTCACCAGTCTACACCACCGGCGTCAACGGCCAGTCTCTCTTCCTCAACGGAAGCTCTCAGTACATCGGCCTCGGCAATCCGGACGCTCTCAAAATCACAGGCCAGATCACCATGTCCGCATGGATTCGCCCCACCGCAAACACTAACATCAGGAGCATCATCAGCAAAGGCTACAGCACCAACCCGGCCGGTGAAGTCTCCCTCCGCATCAACGCCGGAGCCATCGAAGCAGGCACCGCCGACAGCAGCAGCTATTTCGTCTCCGCACCCGGCACCGCAACCCTCAGCACATGGCAGCACGTCTGCGGGGTCTACGACGGCATCGCATGGAGGCTCTACCGCAATGGCGAGGAAGTCGCCAGCCTCGTCACCTCAAGGGGAGCCCTCCCCGTCGCCGGTGTCCTCGAAGCCAACAACGCGTGGTCCATCGGCTCACGCGGCGGTTCCACCGAACGCGCCTTCGCAGGCCAGATCGACGAGGTCTATCTCTACAACCGGGGCCTGTCTTCCACTGAAATCCGCGCGCTCTACAACGGCACACAACCCAGCGTCACCATCGCCGACTGGAAAGAACCCGAGTTCCCCAGTGCCAGCACATGGCAGTCAGGAGCAGGTGGCCTCGGCTACGATACAGACCCCGCCGTTTCCTTCACACCATTCATCGGCACCAGCACGGATGCCATGCGCACAGTCTCGCCATCCCTCCTGACCCGCCGGTCCTTCACCCTGTCAGACACCGACCGCGCCCGGACCGCACTGCTCCAGCTCAATATCCGCTACGACGACGGCTTCGTCGCCTATCTGAACGGCACCAAGGTCGCCGAACGCAACGCCCCAGCCATCCCTAACGGCGCCTCCACCTCGACCGCCGTTCGCTCGGACGCACTCGCCATCGTTCAGGAAAGAATCGATGTCAGCAACTTCCTCTCCAGCCTGCGCACCGGAACCAATGTGCTGGCCATCCACGCACTCAACGCCACCGCCGCCGACAATGACCTGCTCTGCGACGCAGAACTCGTCGGAGCCGACGCCGCCTCGTTCACCGGCGACACCGCTCGGCTCTACACCGGCCCGCTCACACTCCAGCAACCAGGCACGATCCGCGCCCGCGTCTACTCCAACGGCTCATGGAGCGCCGTGACAGAGGCCTTCTTCAGCGTCGCCACAGAAGCTGCCTCCGCCGCTAATCTCGTCATCAGCGAGATGCACTACAACCCGCTCGCCCCCGTCACTCCGACCGAACTGGCAGCCTCGGCGGATCCCGACGACTTCGAATTCATCGAAGTGATGAATATCCTCCCTTCCACCGCTGTGGACCTGACAGGCGTCCGCTTCACCGGCGGCGTCACCACTTCGCCCCTCGGCAATCTCATCCTTCAACCCGGCCAACGCGCCGTCTTCGTCCGCCATCCCGCCGCATTCGCCGCCCGCTACGGATCTGCCTTCCCCAGCGCAAGGATCCTCGGAACCTACAGCGGCGCCCTCTCTAACCAAGGCGAGCAACTCATCCTCAATGCCGCCACCGGTGCCGTCATCCGCGACTTCGTTTACGACGACAATCCACCATGGCCTGATGCCGCCGACGGAACCGGCCCCTCCCTCGTGCTCGCCGCCCCGCTCACCAACCCGGATCACGCCCTTCCCTCTAACTGGCGCTCCGGCAGCCTCCCCGGCGGCAATCCCGGAACCACCGCATGGCTCGTCTGGGCCGCCTCCGCCGGCGTCAGCGATCCAGATGACGATGTCGACGGCGACGGCATCAACGCTCTCCTCGAGTACGCCACCGGCAACGACCCCCGCGTCCCAGGCAGCGTCGCACTGTCCGCGGAAATCGCCCCCGATGGATTCCTCAGAGTCAGCCTCACACACGCCGCCGCAGAAGACGTGCTCCTCGAACCAGTGCAGAGCACCGACCTCACTACATGGAACGGCGGCATGATCCCAGTCGGCGAATCGCCCGCCGCAGGCGGACGCGTCACCACCACATGGCGTGCCCCGGTTCCAGTAGCCCCCGGATCCAGACTGTACGTCAAGGTCCGCGCCTCCCTCCAGTGATCCCGCCCAGCCGCGGGGGCGGAGTCTTCAGCACCGCCCCCGCTGGCCCTGCAATCATCTCGATCGCCCCGCCGCCAGCATGCCGGACGCCTTCTGCAGCGTTTCCTCCCATTCCGCCGCAGGACTCGAATCCGCCACAATCCCGGCCCCCGCATGGCAACTGATCACTCCGCGTTCCAGCACCATCGTCCGAATCGCGATGCTGAAATGGCTGTCACCAGTCGCCCCGAAATAGCCGATCGCTCCAGTATATAATCCCCGCGGAACGGGCTCCAGCTCGCGGATGATCTCCACAGCCCGCTTCTTCGGCGCTCCCGTGATCGACCCACCGGGAAAACAAGCCTTCAGCGCTGCCGCATGCGAAACATCCCCACGGAGCGTGCCCTCCACCGTCGACACAAGGTGGTGCACCTGCTCGTAAGCCTCCGGCTGCAGCAGCCCCGTCACCCTGACACTCCCGTACTCGCAGACCATCCCGAGATCGTTGCGCAGCAGATCGGTGATCATCACCAGCTCCGCCCGCTCCTTCGGACTGCTCAGCAGTTCACCTCGCGATCGCTCATCCCTGACAGAATCCGCAAAACGCGGCCTGGTTCCTTTGATCGGACGCGTCCTGATGCTGCGGCCACTCATGCGCAGAAAGGACTCCGGCGATGAAGAAAGCACCGTTCTTTCCCCACCCGCCATGTACGCAGCACAAGGCGCCGGGCTCACTTCCCTGAGCTTCAGATACAGGGCAAACGGATCCGCACCCGCCGGCCACAACGCAGCGAACCGGTGCGCCAGATTGACCTGATAAATATCCCCGGCCCCGATGTACTCCTGCGCCCGGCTCACCATCCGGCAATAATCCGCTTCCCCAATCCCCGGCACCCACTCCAATCGCGGCACCTCGCCAGCCGGCCCTTCCCGCCGCTGCGAAAGCAGATCCCCGCATTCCAGCCATTCTCCTGTCGCATGCCGGTAAACCAGCACCTGCTCGTACCACCCGAACTCCCACCCGCCCTCGTAATCCACCCACCCGAACCAGCCACACTGCCCCCCGCCGCACTCCCCCGGCATCTGCTCCTCCAGCACCGACACATCCCCGATCTGCCCTCGAACCACCCGGGTCGGACACGCCGCCATGATGCTCACCGCACCATCCCGGTCAGGCTCAGGACAGCGCCCCGCTGTATCGAGCCACACAAAGCCCGGCAGATGCCGCAACGAAGCCGCCACCACCTCGGGACTCTCCTCAAGGAAGCGGGGCTCGGATCGGAATTGCCTCAGCATAGCCTCAACCCAACCCAAGCACGCTCCCATGCCACCGCGCAACAGGAGGGACCGCACCCGCCACACCAACCGCATCCCCGACAGGCCCCCACCCTCAGTTCACATACGCCATCTCGTTCGTCATCAGCAGCGCGTGCGCAAACTTCTCCCATGCATCGAGCGGGCTCCGGTCAACCTTCTCCGCAGCCGGATCCCGGACCGCTTCCTTGATCCCAGACGTCCCCCGTCGGTTCTGCGCCGCCGCCATCGCCTTAGCCCGGATCTCCTCCCGCAACCGCTGCTTCAACCGCTGCGCCACCTGCTGTCTCGTCAGCGGAACACCATCCGCACGCGTTGCCGGTCCAGCCTCCTTCCCCGCCACCGCCGGTGCACCATCGCCACCCCCCGCCACACCCATGCGCTCATCCGCAGGCAGCGCCGTAATGAAGGCCAGCGCCATCTTGAGCTCCGCAGGCTTCGGCCAGCGCTGATAGATGATCTCATACAAGGCCCGCACCCGCGCCTCGTCATTGTCCGCCGCGCGGAACTCCTCCCGATCCACAATGTTCCGCGCCTGCTCTATCACCAGCAGGCTGTTCATGCGGAACAGCGCCTGCTGCGGCACAATCGTTTCGTGGCGGCGGCCAGTCGGCAGCGATGGATTGGCCACATCAAAATGCCGCAGAAACTCCGCCATCTCATTGCGGTCAATGAATCCATAAACGCTCCGCCGCTGGCTGTAGGGCTCACTCTCGATGTTCACCGGATGCCCGCCCATCGTCAGGTCAAGCTGACCACCCATCGAAAGCACACTGTCCCGCAGTGCCTCAAAATCCAGCTTCCTCACATTCTGCCGCCAGAGCTGCCGGTTGAACGGATCAACCTGCGCCATCGCCGGATCCGGCTCACTCGCCTGCTGCCACGTCTTCGAAAGCAGGATCTCACGGTGCAGCTTCTTCAGACTCCAGCCATTCCTGATGAATTGTCCCGCTAGCACATCCAGCAGCTCCGGATGCGATGGCACCTCGCTCTGCACCCCAAGGTCGTCAGGCGACGCCACAAACCCGCTGCCGAAATGGTGCTGCCATACCCGGTTCACAATCACCCTCGGCGTCAGCGGATTGTCCCCGCTCGCCACCGCCTCCGCTAACTCCAGTCGGCCACTGCCCTTCGTGAACGGTTTGACCGCTCCATCGCTGAGCACCTCAAGAAACGAACGCGGCACTTCCGGCCCAGGACTCTGCACCTGCCCGCGCAGCAGAACCCGGGCATTCGCCGGGCGGCTGTCATCATAAAGCACATTCGCACGCCCCGGCGCCCCGGGATGACTCACATCAAACTTGGCTAGATCCCCGGTGATCTTCGCCGCCAGATCCTGAACCTCCCGCGGCACTCCCCGCGGCACCGCATCCAGCGGTCGCTCAAGAAACATCCCGGGATCCAGCACCGCCGTCCGCACTTCCTCTAGCGCAGCATCCGAAACCCCGGGAAACGCACGACCCGGATGGTCCTTCCGGAAAGCCGCCGATTCCGTCTGATACAACGCATCAGCCTGCCGGAAAATCCCCTCATAGATCCCCCGCGCCTCGTCCAGCGAAGCCGGTCTTTTGCCGCGGAATGCCTCGCGCACCGCACGGTTCGAAAACAACCCCGCCGCATCGTCAACCGTCCGAGCCACCACCGCCGCCGCTCGCTCCGGCCACGCACCCGCAGGCAACCCAGACAACTCCGCCCAGAGGTCAATCGTCGGATTCAAATCAAGGCTCGCACGCCGGTTCTTCCGCAACTGCATGCGGCGTTGCAGGCCCTGCGAAAGCTCCGCCACCAACCGCCCGTCAATCTTCGCCGCCCTCACCGCATTCAGAAACTCCGGCGACCGACGGTCAGTCCCCGCCAGCCCAAGGAACAACCCTGCGTTCCGGTTGAAGACCGACGCAATCCGGTCCATCTCGCCTATCAATTTTCTGCGCCCATCTCTTTCAGTCTCGCGCCGCTTCCGCTCATACTCCGCCATCGCCGCCGCATCCGCCGGACTCGCCGCCACAGGCTTAGTCTCCGGCTCGAAACACGAGTTAAAAACACCCGCCAGCGCATAATAATCCCGCTGGGTCACTGGATCGAAAAAGTGATCATGACAACGCGCACAACTCACCGTCAGCCCCAGGAATCCCTTCGTCACCACGTCGATCTGATCATTGATGATATCAGGACGCTGCCCGTTGAACTGATCACCCTGCGTTAGGAATCCAAGCGCCGCCAGCGTCGACTTGTTCTCCCCACCACCCGGAAGCAGGTCCGCCGCAATCTGCTCGCGGATGAATTGATCAAACGGCTTGTCCGCATTCAGCGCCCCAATCACATAGTCCCGATAGGTCCAGGCATTCGGATTCAATGGCGTCTGCTCCCGCCTCACCTGTCCCCGCGTGTCCGCATAGCGGGACACATCCAGCCAGTAACGCCCCCAGCGCTCTCCATACTGCGGACTCGCCAGCAATCGATCCACCACTTTCGCAAACGCGTCCGGCGCATCGTCATTCACAAACGCCAGCACTTCCTCGGGCGACGGCGGAAGCCCGGTCAGATCCAGCGAAACACGGCGGATCAGCGTCCGCTTGTCCGCACCCGGCGATGGCTTCAGGCCCTTCGCCTCCAGCCCCGCAAGCACCCACGTGTCTATCACATTGCCCGCTGACCACCCACCGTCCCGCACCGCAGGCAGCGGCTTCTCCGCCAGCGGCTGAAATGCCCAGTGCGCCCCCGCCTTCCCACGCATCGCCTCACTCAGACCCGCACCAGCCCCGCCAACCGCCTTCGCCTCGCCCGTCCTCGGATCCGGAGCCCCCATCCGCACCCACTCCTCCAGTACCGCAACCTCCGCCGCCTCAAGCTTCTCCCCCCGCGGCGGCATCTGCATGTCGTCATCCGCATACCGCACCGCACGAATCATCAGACTCTTGTCAGGATCCCCCGGCACTATCGCCGCCCCCGATTCCCCGCCCTTCTCCCAGCCAGCCTTCGTATCCAGCGTCAACCCGCCCTTCGTCTTCCCGGCCGCAGCACTGTGACACTGGTAGCAATGCTCCGAAAGCAGCGGCCTCACCTTCGTCTCGAAGTACTCAATGTGTTCCTTCGGAAGATCAGCCGCCGCCGCAGGCAGGACCGCAAGAGTCAAAAGCAGGGAAATGCGCATGGTCACACAGAAGGAGGTTCATCCCCACTGACACTCCCCGCCGCCTCCCGGTTTCAGGAAAACAAAAAAGGGGCGCACCACCGTCTCCGGCCGTGCGCCCCCTTCACTCATTCAAACGCCTCAGCGCCGGCCAATCCGCAGCCGGAAATATCCGCGCGCACCAGCCCCGGTCGCCGGATTCACCATCCGGAGCGTCACATTCTCCGTGACGCCGTCAGCATTCGCCACCGGACTGCCCACCTGCTCAATCGTCGCCCCGCTGCTCGTCCACGACGTCAGATTCGGAGAGGTCTCCACCGTGTAGGTATAAGCTTCCGCAGCGTACGACTTGTCCGCATTCACCACTCCACCCCGGATCCGCCGGTACGTGAAGCTGCCATACGGTTGGTTCGTCACCACCACCGCCCCAGCCGCCGGCGACGGATAAGGCGCTTCAGCAACACTCGGATTCGTCGCCAGCGCCAACTCCACCAGCGCAGTCGCTCCATCCCCGTCCACGTCGTCACTCGTACCCCGCGTCAGATTCGGCTGCCCAGGCGTCGCACGGCCCGTAAACCCAACCGGAAACGGCGGGTGCGTCGGATCCTGAACCGTCGTCTTGTACTTCGTTATCGTCCCGTCGTTCGCCGACGTCGTGTTGTCAAAATCACCACCGTACCACGATCCCGGTGAATTGACCGCGTTGTCACCATTGAAGCGGGCAAACGACTCCGGATGATAGAACGGGCGCGTCGGCGGACTCAGGTACAGCCCGGAAAGATCAGCAAGACCATAACTCCACCCATTCCACGGATACGCCAGAGGCAACGGATTCGGCGCAGGTGTCGTCGCCACATAACTCCGGATCATGATGCTGTCGAGCACCCCGGATGCCCCGCCGTTCCAAGGGAAGAAATCAAACGAACCATCACCGTCACTGTCCAGCCCCAGCGAATTCTTCGTGTCGGTATCAAATCCAATGAACCGGTTGAAGCCGCGCACCAGCAGCAGCATCACGTTCGTGTTGTCAGTCTCCGCACCGAGCACCGCATCGCTGAAGCTGCTCGAAAGCCCTTCACGGCCAGGCGGGTCCCCCACCGCAGTCTGCGGCCGCATCACACTCGCCCACGGGTTATTCGCACCTCCAAGCGGATAACGGTTGCCCAGCACAAACAACCCGTTCGACCCCGTCGCCATGCCGTCAAGGCTCCAGTAATGCCGGATGCTGCCCGTGTTGTTCACGACGTTGTCAATCATCACCAGATAATAACCATTAAGGCTCCGCGCCCGCGCTCCAGTATCCATAAACTCGACATATTCGTAGTTCTGATCCGCTCCCGGTGGATTGAGGTGCACTTCGTTGATCACCACACTGCCCACCGTGATCGGTCCCGGCACCGCCGCGTGATTCGGCCGCCCCGGCGATCCCGCACTGCGAAACGGTCCGCTGAAAACATTCGTGTAGTTCAGCAGCGGATCAATCCCGCCGCCCGCATTCGGCGTCCCAGCCTGATCAATCTGTCCGTAATGCCACGCCGCAGCACTGTTGGCCGTGAAATTCCCCGACGCACGCGACACATGGTGCACCTTGAACACATTATTGTCGAGCCACGCATACGGCGCTCCAGGATTGATATTGCTCGTAACAATGCTGTCCACCAACTCATCGCAGTACACCGATGGATTCAGCAGCAGCGTACCCCCCGCCAGATTGCCCTCCACTTTCTGCCCATCCGCAGAAACCACCAGCGGCCCCTTCGGCCCGCGCAACAGCAGCAGCGCCATCCCGTCATTCGGAAAATCATTGCCACCAATCGCCACCGGAGGGTCAAACGCCGTCGTGTAAGGCGTGATCGGCCCGTCCGTGTTCCGGTATGGATAGGCATTCGCCGCATCGTAGTTGTCACCCACCAGCGCAGTGCCATTCAATCCCGTCGTGTATCCCGACAGCGAAAAACTGCTCCGAACCATCCCGACCGTGCCTTCCAGATCTACCACCACAACCCAGAGCTGATCCATGTAGGCAAGCGCTCCATTGTCGCTCGACAACTCAATGTACTCGTTCGTGTCGTCACGCCCCGTCTCCGTATTCGACGGATTGATCATCACCTCGCTGATGCGGATGTTGCCAGGCACCGGCGGCGAAACCGGATTGATCTGAGCACTCAGATTCGGCAGCCCTGGCGTTCCCGCCCCCCGGTACCCGCCGAACCACGTCGCCCCATACGTCTGACCAGACACCTGATTCGACAGCGCAAATCCAATGGTGAATCCAGGGCTGTCCTGAGGATAATTCCCACCGTACCACGCCGCCGCACTCACCGTATCGTTCCCCGGCTTCCTCGAAAGATTGTCAGGAATCATGTCCGTCGGCATCACCGTGCGGAGATCCACCGTGCTGTACGTCTTGCCGATCGTCGTCTTGCCAATCTGCGTGAACCCGATCTGATCAACAATCGTACCCGTGAAAACCGCGTCCTGCACACCGTCGTTGTTGCCATCAAGATCCTTGTTCACCGGCGGCACATACCCCTGAACAAGGAAAATCGAGCAACCATCCTTGAAACGCAGATCGCCCTGCCCCCACCCCGTCGCCACAGGGCTGCTCGTCCGCGCAACCGGATCCCCGAAGGACGATGACGCCGATGGCAGGTCCTTGTACGGATTGAACGCCGGTGTGATGTTGTCTCCCAGCAGCAGCAACCCGTTGGTCCCAGTCGCCATGTCCGTCAGGTCCCATTCCTCAAGGATCCTCCCAACCCCGGGCTCGTCGTCATTCGCACTCGCACTCCCGTCAAAACTGTCGACCACCACAACCCAGTATCCCGCAAGACTCCGCGCCGTATTGCTGATGTTCCGAATCTCAAGATACTGATAAAGATCGTTCTCCCCGGGGCCGCTCGGATTCAATCCCACTTCACTGATCCTGAAACTGGTCGCAGACAGCGAAGCCGAGAGATTCGCCCGCCCCGGCGTCACCTCCCCCAGCATCGCAGGAAATCCAGGCCCGAACGTGCGCCCCACCTCATAGACAATGCTCGTCGAGGACGTGCCCGCCAGCTTCCCGCCGTACCACGACCCCGCATTGTTCACCGTGTTGTTCCCCGCCTGCCGGGCAAATGTATCAGGGTCACGCGTGCCCAGCGATGAACTGGACCACACCGAATTGATGATCGCTGTCGTCACCACATAAGGATTCGCCGGCACCGGTGTCGCAGACTCAGTGTCCCGGTCGCGCGTGCCGATACTGTCAATGATCGCCGTCCACGGCGCCGCCGTGAAGTTAGCACCAGCTGGGATCGGAATTTCGCTCCAGTCGAAAATCCCGTTGTTGTTCACATCCACATCCGGCCACTTCCCAGTCGCCTCATTGCGCACCCCACTGAACCCGGAAACCAGCAGGATCGTCAGGCCGTCATTGGACGCAATGTCGCTGCTCCCCATCCCCGCAGGATCGCCAACCGCCGTATTCGCATCGATCGCCCCA
>Ga0315899_10006295_pt1 | contig 12794 bp, 8 predicted proteins | sample LakEriMetagenome_2_FD_203518 | JGI IMG/M metagenome (GOLD analysis project Ga0315899, IMG submission 203518) | Freshwater fungal communities from buoy surface, Lake Erie, Ohio, United States - Buoy 4 MA112 | ecosystem: Environmental > Aquatic > Freshwater > Lake | place: USA: Lake Erie, Ohio...
ACTCCGGAGAGAATGGATGGTGGAGATATAAAAGAGGATTTTCACAATAGGATTGCTGCAGAAATTAGATTGCCAGAAGCATTAAACCGAAAATTATTATGTCCATTTCAGTATTTTGGGATTTCTGATAGTGTTGATTTGGGAAATATTAATTGGGAAAGAGGTCGATATATTCCAAGTGAGCTGAGTAATTTGTATACTGGTAATGATAGACGTGTAGGCGAAATCATATCAGCCCTTGATAAATATACAAAAGACTGCAATGATGTCAGAGCTGTAGGGTTTTGTGTGACTGTTGAACATGCAAAATACATGGCTGAGAAATTTTTGTTAGCAGGTTTTAAAGCGGCATATTTAGCTAGTACAAATACAGAAAATAGGTCGCAAATCAGAAAGCAGCTAAAGAATAAAGAAATCAATTACTTATTTGTTGTTGATATATTTAATGAAGGTGTTGATATTCCTGAGATTGATACAGTTCTTTTTTTGCGACCGACAGAAAGTTTAACCATCTTTCTACAGCAGCTAGGTAGAGGTTTGAGATTAGCGGATAACAAAGATTGTTTAACCGTTCTTGATTTTGTTGGTAATGCTAGGCCGGAGTATAATTTCGAAAATAAATTCAGGGCTTTAATAGGAAAAACGACTACTCCTGTTAAAAAAGAAATTGAAGATAATTTTCCTCATTTACCACTTGGTTGCTCTATAATACTTGAGAAGAAGGCTAAAGAAGTTATTCTAAACAATATAGTAGCGGCTACTTCATTAAATCAGAATCGACTAATACAGAAAATCCAGTCTTTTCAAAATCAGACAACACTGCCACTGAATTTGAAAAATTTTATTGAATTTTATGATTTGCCATTGCAAATGGTTTATAGAAAGAATGGAAGTTTTGGATGGAAAAGGCTATGTCAAATGGCTAATGTTATTGAAGATTTCGAATCTGAAAATGAAAGTCAATTATTATCTGCTATAAAGAACAAATGGCTTTCTACTGCCTCAGTTAGCTATTTTACTTTTATTTTAAAACTTGCAAAGAAGGGTTTCAAAATTAAAATGACTGAATTATCAAAGATTGAGCAGACAATGGCTTTAATGTTGCATTATGATGTATGGCAGTCCGCCGGTGGATTTGAATCTTTAGAAGATTCAATTAATCAGATTGGTAACAACACAGTCTTGATTGAAGAGATAATCGAGCTGATGGAGGTATTAATTGATAGAATAGATTTTAAAGAAGTGGAAATTGACTTGCCATATCTGCAGCCTTTAAAACTGCATGCTCGTTATACTAGAGATCAAATTCTTTCTGGTTTTGGCTTTAATAGTTTTGAGAAAAAATCATCAAACAGAGAAGGTGTCGCCGAAAATTCAGAACTAAATACTGAGTTGTTGTTTATAAACTTAATTAAATCAGAGGAAGATTTTTCTCCAACAACAATGTATGATGATTATGCAATTAATGAGCGGTTGTTTCATTGGCAAAGTCAAAATTCTGCTGGACCTGATACTCCGAAGGGAAAGTCATATATTTTGCACAAATTAAACGACAAGAAAATTTTACTTTTTGTACGTGAAAAAGCAAGTGATGAGTACGGAAATACAATGGGCTATGTGTTTATAGGCGAGGGAGCAGTTAATAAATATTATGGTTCAAAACCAATGAGTATTGAGTGGGAATTAAATGAACCAATGCCTCATTATCTCTGGAAAGATGCAGCTAAATTGAGAGTGGGTTAAAATTTTTATTTCTAATTAGAGGCCTTGCACAGCATACTCTTTACAACACCTATTAACGGTTGTTCTTATGTCATCATTAATCTGGGAAATAGCACTATTGGCCCACAATCTCTCACGGTCTCTCCCTACCACATACCCTGCACAACCCCCCTCCCCACAGTGAATTCCCTTTCAACTTACAATTCTTCAACCCTCCCTTATTTTTGCTTGGGCCATGAAACGCATTGGCGACCTTGTTTCTCATTCGGTTTGGCGGATGACGCCTGCATGCTTTATTCCCCACGTTTTTTGGGTGACGCATCATTCCATCGAAATCATGTATGGATCTGCCTAAAAGGATATAGATTGTTTCTCTATGATTTTGTGAAAAGCATGATGGTGGATATACTTGTAATGAATAATGGTTAATACGATACGCAATAACAAAATAGGTGATAGTGGGTGTGTAAATGACCACAGCATAATTTTGATGAAACGTAAATTGTAAATACGCCTGACCGATAAATTCATGAATCAGACAATCTATTCCGACAGGCACAAAAACGCCATTCGATTTTCGAACTTTATGAAGTTGGAAACAGATTGTCCTTTCGCAGGCTTGGGTGTTAAATATGTCGCGTACGGTGAAGAAATCTATTACGCAAACGACAAAAAATACAGGGTGAATGCCGGTGAATACATTATCGGAAATGAGTTTACCAAATCCCATGTGCAAATTGATCATAAGGAAATGGTCCAAGGTCTTTGTATTGATATATCATCTGAGATTATTTCTGAAGTAGCTGAATTTCATGATGTGAATGGTTCGGAATTGAAAGAATTTTTGCTTTCTGATCAGTTTTTCGTTAATCGATATAATGTTAAGAATACCAGTTTGGGATACACACTTAATGAAATCAATCAAAAGATAAAATCCGGGACATTTACGAATGATCTGCAGCAGAACGAGCTGTTTTACAGTCTAGCAGAATCCATTATCACGGATCAACGTTTTGTTTTTGACCATTTGTCCAAACTGGATTTTAAAAGAAACGTGACCAACGAAGAAGTTTTTAGGGCGGTGTTCCAGGCAAAATCGCTTATTGATGAATACATTACGGAAAACCTGTCTTTGGAAAAAATCGCCTATCAAATAGGAATTTCAAAATACCATTTCATTCGTATTTTTAAATCTGTTTTCGGAATTTCACCTTATCAATACCAAAAGCGCAAACGATTGGAACTTGCCAAATTAGATCTAATGGGCGGCTCTGAAATTCTAACAACAGCCATTCGCTATGGTTTCCCGGATGCTCAAACTTTTACAAAAGCGTTCAAGCAGCAATTTGGGCAAACACCCGGAGCAATAATAAAAAGCAATTTTTGACAACAATAAAATCTGTAGAGGTGGTTGTTTTGCAGAAAAATTGGTATGATTAGACTCTATTCGTTGTTTTTATTATGCTTCATTTGTTGCAGTCTTAGTGCTCAACTTCAGCGTAAACCACTTCTTGGTGCTCGTATCGAATATGTTACTGAAAATGGCAACTCAGGATGTAAAGTTGTGCAAGTTGTTCGAGGAACAAGTGTTGAGCTGAAGCTGCAAGAAAAGGATCTCATCACAAAGATTGGTGAACAAAGCTTTAACTCTGCAGATGAATTTATCAAACAATTCTTGAGCTACGAACCGGGCAAAGAAATTCAACTTTTAGTATTACGCGGCAAGAAGAAACTCACACTCAAAGCAAAAGTCGCGGCTCGTCCATACGAAACCGATGATAATGCTACTGTCATTTACGATGAAGCCAATTACAAAGGTGGTCAGCTTCGCGTAATCATCAACAAACCATTTAAAGAAAATAAAATGCCTGCTATGCTCTTCATTCCCGGATATACGTGCACCAGCATTGATGAACTTACCAGCGATCATCCTTATAAACGAATTGTGGATGCTTATGTGGATGCCGGTTACGTAACACTTCGTATTGAAAAAAGCGGGCTGGGTGACAGTAAAAATACCCCTCCTTGTGAGTCTTGTGATTTGTTGGACGAGATTGAAAATTTTGAGGTGGGTTTAAAAAAATTGAAGTCGCTGTCCTACGTCGATACGAACCAGATCATCATTGTTGGACATTCCATGGGGGGGATTATTGCTCCCGCTATTAGCGCTAAACATCAAGTGGCAGGAGTTGTGGTGTATGGCACGACTGCTAAATCATGGTTTGAATACCAAATTGAAATGTATCGGGTACAAAATGCCTTGGCAGGAATGAATCCCATCGAAGTAGAGCAATCTGTAATTGAGCAATATGATTTGAATTACAGGTACTTTGTCAAAAAAGAAAAGCTAGAAGATATTGCTAAAGACCCCAAAGCGGATAGTGTTTTGCGAACAAGTTGGGAATATAACGGTAACGGAAAAATTTACTCTCGGAATGCGGAATACTGGCGACAAATTCAGGATTACCCTCACCTTGAAAACTGGAAAAACACCAAGGCAAAAGTGCTGGTGCAATTTGGGGAATCTGATTTTCAAGCCTTTTCACGGGCTGATCACCAGCAAATTGTGAATACCGTCAATTACTTTCATCCGGGGAATGCAACTTTGATGACCTACCCTTCGACGGATCACTACTTCGCTAAATCGGGAACGATGCAAGAAGCTTACAATAAATTTGCAAACGGCCAAATTCAGCAATTATTTGATGTATATAATCACGAGGTTGGAAAATCCGCAGTGAAATGGAGTAATGAAATTCTATTCAAAAGGGATGAAGTTAACCACCCTGAAAAAGGTTGGAAAAAACTGAATACCGAACGCTATCCCGGGAAACAGGATGACATCGCTTTTATCAATGAAAGCGAAGGTTGGTATGTCAATGGTTACGGAAGTATTTACCACACAAAAAATGGCGGCGAAACATGGGAAAAACAACTGGAAAAGAAAGGGACCTTTTTCCGTTGTATCTCATTTGTAGATAGTTTAAGAGGATTTGCGGGCACCGTCGGAACAGCGTATTTCCCCAATGTTACAGATACCATTCCACTTTATGGAACCAATGATGGGGGTAAAACGTGGAGTCCTGTTTCGTATTCCGGGCCTTATGTGAAAGGATTGTGTGCAATAGATATAGTTAAAGAGCAATTCATCAACCACGGAAAGACGGATTACAAAATTCACATATACGCTGTTGGGCGTGTGGGTAGTCCGGCAAATATGATGGTTTCGCACGATGGAGGTTTGACTTGGATGTCTAAAAGCATGAATAAGGACTGTAAAATGTTGTTTGATATTAAAATGTTTGATAAGAACAACGGAATCGTTTGTGCTGCATCGGATGAAGACATTGAAAAATCAAATGCGCTCATCTTAAAAACAAATGATGGCGGAAAGACTTGGGAAAAAGTATATCAATCCAAACGGCCATTCGAAGCTACCTGGAAAGCGGCCTTTCCATCAGAGAAAATCGGCTATGTCACCATTCAATCCTACAACCCCGATCCGACTGTGAAACAACAACGCATAGCAAAAACTACCGATGGTGGAACTACCTGGCAGGAAATCAACTTGGTGGAAGATGCATCAGCCCGCCAGTTTGGTGTTGGTTTTATTGATGAAGAACATGGATTTGTGGGAACGATGAACAGTGGTTATGAAACCAAAGATGGTGGAAAAACCTGGAACACCGTTGCTCTGGGGATGGCTTGCAATAAGATTCGCATTTACAAGGATAGCAATGGGAAAGTTTATGGTTATGCGATTGGAATGGACGTGATGAAGGGTACATGGTAAGTTTTAAAATAAACATAATAAAAATGAAACAATTAATTTTAGATATTCAAGACCTGCTTAAAAAAAACTGGAAGGTTATTTTAGCGCTTGCAATCGTATTTTATCTTTTGTATTCCTATGCTGATATAAAAAATGGGATACTAGATGGATGGATTGGGAGATAACAAAAATGAACCGATAAATAAATTGTCTTTTGAATAATATAAGCATTAAAAAATGAAAAAAAATACACTGCTACTTTGCCTTTTTACACTTACCTTTTTGAGCAGTAAAGCTCAATTACTTTATAAAATTGAAGGCAAAAATCTTGAAAAGCCAAGTTTTATCTATGGCACTATTCATATTATGCCTGAAAAAGATTTTATTATTTCGGAATCGGTAAAATCTGCATTAAAATCTTGTAACGAATTGGCTATGGAAATCGATTTAAATATGGATCTAAAAACACAAATTGAAATGATCAAACTTTCCATGCTTCCCGATGGGAAAACAATTTCCGATATTACTACCAAAGAAAATGCAGAACGAATTAGAAATTTCTGTATCGATAGTATAAAGTGGAAAGAATCTAAATACAATAAAACAAGTCGTTTTAAACCATTTTTTCTTTCATCGATCATAACGCAGGAACTTATAGGTAAATCAAAGAGCTATGAAATAGAATTCAAAAAACTTGCAAAAAAGAACAAGATGTCTATGTCAGGCCTGGAAACTATTCAATTTCAAATGAATTTAATGAGTGAGATTTCTGACGAGGAACAAATCAGAATGTTACTTCTTGGATTAAGTACAGACAATTCGGAGTTTAAAAAATTACTTTCTGCTTATTTAAAAAAAGATATAAATCTTCTGGGATCGTTGATGAATGATGCTGAGTTTTCTCCTGAGTTTTATTCAAATTTTATTGTTAAGCGTAATCAAAAGTGGATTCCTGTCATTGCTGAACTCATTCAAAAAAAATCTGCCTTCATTGCTGTTGGAGCTGCTCACCTGCCCGGAGAAGAAGGTGTTTTACATCTGTTAAAAGAATCAGGTTATACAATTACTCCGGTTGAATAATAGCCTATGATTTAGGTGTGTAGGACTGTTTAAATAATGCCTACATCGGGAAAGTTTTTAGATGATGCCAAAACTACAATTCTTCAACCCTCCCTAATTTTGCTTCAGCCATGAAACGATTTTCACCGTATTGCTGGTTTGCCCTGTTTGCGCTCTGTTCCCTTGCTTACACGTTTGTGCAGGATGACTTACGGCCAAATTATCATGGAGATGATGCTCTAATCATCTATTTGCTGGGCGTTGCTCCCAATTTTTTTCCTGCAATGGGGCTGCCTGCGCTGTTTGTAATTTTATTACCTCAGTTGAAACCCGGCAACAATCCATGGTTTCATGGCAAACGGCAATACACCGCCAATGCCATTTCCCTTCTGGGGCTGCTGCTGTGGGAGTTTGCGCAAATAGCCATCACCAAAGCGCGGTTTGACTGGCACGATGTGTTGTTGACATGCATAGGCGCCCTTGTTTTTCATGCGGTTTGGTTGATAACACCTTCGAGGTTGAAACAGTAGAATTTTTGTTTTTACTCATCTGTGCATGCCGTGCACAAACGCCGTCCCGCGGGTAAGGGCCTTGTCACCCTGAGCTTGTCGAATGGGTCAAGGCCATGCTTCGACGAGCTCAGCATGACAAGCGGATCAGCTTGATAAACTAATCAATACTATAAGGTATTTTTAAACACCTAGACGCTACTCTGGATTCAACACCAGTTTTTGGGTCGTCTGCCATGAATCTGCAGTGACGGTGAGGTAATAAACACCGGATGTAACCTCATTCAACATCCAGGAATGTGTTCCGGCTTCAACCACGCACTTTTTAATAATTCTGCCGTTTACATCCTGCAAAACCATGCTTGCTTTTTCGGGTATGGTGATATTAACAAATCCACTGCTTGGATTGGGATAAATCTGCACACGATTTTTGTTTACACTGGTGGTGCTATTGGTTATATTTACAACAATGCAGTTCGTAGTGTCTTTGCATTCTCCTAAAGTAACCCAACACCCATATGTACCTGAAACCGTGGCTACATACTGCTGGTTGGTGGCTCCGGAAATGGCCAATTTAGTGCCGCAATTGAACCATTGGTAAGTAGCACCGACCGGCGTGGCAGTGAGGGTTGTTCCTACATTGGTAGCAGCAGCAACGAGGTTGCAGGGGGCCAGTTTCATGAAAAATGTTGCGGTATAGCTATTCGAGTTAAGCTCGTATTTGGCAGCCCCTGGATTAAAATCTTTAATACCCGTAAAATTGCCAGCCGTATATATAGCACCTGCGGCATCCGTGTATGCCCCATTGGGCTGAACCGATGAAGAGAATTGTCCTGTTGTTTTTACCGCCCACTGGAATTTACCAATGGAACTTAGCTTACATATGAAAAGGTCACTGCTTCCTGTGCCGGTTAAATTGAATACGGCTGTTCCCGCATCGGGGTCAAAGTCTACCGTGCCTACCAATACACCGGTAATGTAAATGTTGTTGGCGCCATCCAGACTAAGATAACCACCTCCGGTTTTTTTTGCCATGGCATAAGTTCCGTTTTCATTGTATTTGCAGACAAAACCGTAATACCCGGAAGATGCGGTCAGAGTGGCGGTTCCGGCCGAGGCGTCAAAATCTACTGTACCTGAATATTCACCGGAAAAATATACGTTGTTTGATGCATCCACAATCACATCTATGCATCCATCATAACCCGTGCTGCCAAATTGTTTTACCCAGTTGAAGTTGCCAGCAGCATCCAGTTTCACAAGAAATACATCAAAGTCGCCCCTGCTTTTCAGCCTAAATGTGCCCATACCGGGGTTAAAATCGATGGAGTCTAAGGTGAAATTGCCTGTGGCATAGATATTTCCTGAATTGTCAACTGCCACTTTTACATCAGTTACCAGGGCATTGCCCCAGCCTGCCAACTGCTTTGCGAGAACAAAGTTGCCATTTGTGTCAAGGGCGCATACATAACCATCAGCATTAGATCGCGGATTGTTAAGCGTCACAATACCGGGGCCCGGATCAAAATCCGGTGCGTTGTAGAAGTGACCTGATATATAGATATTTTTTTTGAATATCATTTTGTCTATCAATGTTTGTCCGGGCCAATCCTGCAGTGAACCGCCAATTTGTTTTGCCCAAACTAACTTTCCATCACTTTTGTATTTCGCCACAAACATGCTTTCCCCTTTGGAGTACATCCAAAACCTACCTGTTCCCGGATCAAAGTCGACGGAATCGTTAAATTTCCCGCATACATACACATTTCCGGAACCATCAACGGCCACCTCATGTCCGGCATCTGAATTGTTCTGTCCACCCAATTGAAATGACCATAAATACTGACCATTACTGTCGTATTTGCATATAAAAGCATCCTGATTGTAACTGGCGGATAGCCATGCCGTACCAATTCCTGGATCTGTATCGATGGAATCGGAAAAATAGCCGGTAATGAATACGTTTTTTTTATTGTCTACGGCAAGTCCCCAAACGTTGCTGTTGCTTTTGTTTACCTTTAGACGGTGTGCCCATTGCAGTTTGTTGTTCTGTGCTTCAGACAATTGTGCTTGAAATAAAACAACGAAAAAAAGGATAAGGAATGAACGGTCGAATTTCATGTTGATTGATTGGTCAAAAGTAACCTTAACGTTCATGATTTCAAAATAGGTGTTGGACTTCTTTATCGCTTTTTGCCGGATGGAAAGTTTCTAAAAAGACTATCGTGATTTAAATCCAACTTGGCCTCGCTCTGCTTCATACCGTGCGCAAAGACTGACCCAATTGAAAAATAGAAAACTGCGAAAAATTCGCTACCCATACTGCTTTTCCGCAACAATCGGTTTATCCCCGCTTTGGCGGCCCGCAGCGCGCGGAGCATGGCGAAACCCGAGCAGCCCAGACTTCAGCGAAACTGCGGGCTGCGAGGGCGAAAGCCTGGGAGCCATGCGGGATAGCCCTGCGCAGAGGAAAGCGCCTTGGGGCGTCAATGGTTTTCGCTCCACCTTTTTACACAAAAAGGTGGAGGAAAGAAAGTGGGTTTGGATATGTCATGATTCTCTGCTCAGTATTTTTTTTCTAATTAAAATATACAAAAATCTACACAATAAAACAAAAAATAGTATCTTGCCACATAAACCGAAGGCAATATGCAGGAATACTTTTTGCATTTTCTGTGGCAATACGGGCTATTTGATACCCAAAACCTCACCACCACCGACGGGCAGGCTATCCGCACCGATTTTAGGGGCGTGCACAACCCCAACAGTGGTCCCGATTTCTCCGAAGCCCGCATCCGCATTGGCAACATCGACTGGGTAGGGCAGGTGGAAATTCACATCCACGCCTCAGACTGGCTAAAACATAACCACCAGTCCGATGCTGCCTACGACAACGTTATCCTGCACGTGGTGCTCCACCAGGATACGGATATTTTCCGTACAGACGGCACTCTCATCCCTTGCCTTGAACTGCGCAACCGCATTCCGGCCGGATATCTCCACACCTGGCAAACCCTCAGCCAAAGCCTGGCTTCCGTGCCCTGCAAACCGCACAATCCGCACACATTCACCGCCGCTGCCATGAGCATGAAACACCGCGCATTAGCCGAACGCATGTGGCAAAAAGCCGGCAGGGTGCTTTCTATGGGAAATGCCACGCAATTTCACTGGGAAGAAATGCTCTACAAACTCATGGCCCGCTACCTGGGACGGCTGGTAAACGGCGATGCCATGGAATCCCTGACAACCGCTGTGCCGTATGCGCTCATCCAAAAATACCGCCATAATCCCAAACAACTGCAGGCATTGCTGTTCGGACAAAGCGGACTGCTCACCGTCGCACACAAAGACGATTATGCCAAACAGCTATTTGCCGAATACTGCTTTCTGCAAAAGAAACACAGCCTACAACCGCTACCCACTTCGGTTTGGAAGTTTGGCCGGCTGAGGCCACCGAATTTTCCCACCCTGCGCATCGCTCAGCTCGCTGCGGTGCTGGAGCAAAGCGGTCTTTTCCATGGGATGGTGGAAGTGGCGTCCGTTGCAGAACTCAAGCGTTTTCTGCGCCAAAAACCGCATTTCTACTGGGAAACCCACTACCGCTTTGATTACGATTGTGCGCAACGCTCCGCCACCGCAGGCGATGATACCCTGGAAGGCCTTATCATCAATGCTATTCTGCCTTTGCGGTTTGCCTATGCCCAATACCACAACGATACGGCGCTACAGGAGAAAGCCCTGGATTTGCTGTCGGCCTTGCCGCCCGAATCCAACAAAATAACCCGCAGCTGGCAGGAGATGGGTTTTGAAAACAACAATGCCTATGACAGCCAGTCTTTATTGGGTTTGCAGCAATTGTACTGCGAAAAGCGCCGTTGCCTGGAATGCAGCATTGGGCAGCGCCTGATTAGAAATGAGGAAAAATTCCCTGCATTGAAATAGAATCCTGCGGTAATTTTGCACCCAATATTATGCAAGCAGATATTGTGGTGGTAGGCGGCGGTATCGTCGGCCTGTCAACAGCCCTTAAAATCAAAGAAAAGCGCCCTGAACTGAACGTGATGGTGCTGGAGAAGGAAGCCGACATTTCATCGCACCAGACCGGCAACAACAGCGGGGTAATTCACTCCGGTATTTACTACAAGCCCGGCAGCCTGAAAGCCGAAAACTGCATACGCGGCTACCACATGTTGCTGGATTTTTGCAAGGAAAACGACATCCCCGTTGATCTGTGCGGCAAGGTAATTGTTGCCACCAAAGAGGAAGAAATTGGGCAGCTGGAAAAGCTTTATCAGCGCGGGGTAGACAATGGCCTTGCCGGGCTGAAATACCTTACCGAAGTTGAAATCAAGGAGCGTGAGCCACACTGCAAGGGCATCAAAGGTATTTTTGTGCCGCAGACGGGCATTGTAAATTATAAACTCGTTTCTGAAAAAATAGCTGCGAAGTTTATCAGCCTTGGCGGTCAAGTCCTCACCTCTCACAAGGTAATCGGCGTGGAAGCGCAGGAGGGCCGCGTGGAGGTTATCACCAAAAGCAAAACCATTGTGTGCAAACTGATGGTGAACTGCGCCGGTCTGTACTGCGATAAAATTGCCGAAATGGCGGGCCAGAACCTGGATGTACGCATTATCCCGTTCCGCGGCGAATATTACAGCATAAAACCGGAGAAGGCATATCTCGTGAAGAATCTTATTTATCCCGTTCCCGATCCCAACTTCCCGTTTTTGGGTGTGCATTTTACCCGCAGAATTACCGGTGAAATCGAAGCGGGTCCAAATGCGGTATTTGCTTTCCGCCGCGAGGGTTATACCCGCACTTCGTTTAAGTGGTCAGAATTTTGGCAAAGCCTGTTGTGGCGGGGTTTTAGGAAGGTTGCGCTGAAATACTGGAAAACCGGACTGGGCGAGTATTACCGCAGTTTCTCCAAAGCGGCGTTTACCAAAGCACTGCAGGGTCTGGTTCCTGAAATCAGGGAAGAAGACCTGGAACCGGCCGGTGCGGGCGTGCGCGCCCAGGCCTGCGACAAAGACGGCGGTCTCATCGACGATTTTTACATCCGTGAAGCACCAGGCTGCGTGCATGTGCTCAATGCGCCATCGCCCGCAGCTACCAGCAGCCTTAGCATTGGCCAAACCATCAGCGAACTGGCCCTCAAAAATTTCTAATGTCTGAAAAGCAACAACTGCTGGCCGTTCTGAAGAAGTACCTGCCTTTGGGTACGGAAGAATACGCCACCGAGCTGTTGCTGCGCCACCGCATTCATTTGCATATCAAGCGTCCCAGGCAAACCAAATACGGCGATTACCGTCCGCCTGCGGCTGGCGAAAACCACCGGATCAGCGTAAACAAGGATTTAAATCCGTATGCGTTTCTCATCACCTTTCTGCACGAAGTAGCCCACCTGCTGAACTTCGAAAAACACCGGGGCCGCGTGCAGCCACACGGGCAAGAGTGGAAGTGGTTTTTTCGCGAGGTAAGTACACCCGTTTTTCAGGTGAATGTGTTGCCGCAGGATGTGCACCATTCCCTGAACACGTACCTGGCCAATCCCAAGGCCAGCAGCTGCAGCAGTCCGCAGCTGGTGCGCACCCTGCGCAAATACGATGCCGACACCACCTGGGTTTTGGTGGAGGAAGTACCCACCAATACAGCCTTTGAAACCAAAGACGGGCGCACCTTTGTGAAAGGCGAACGCATGCGTACCCGCTACCGCTGCGTGGAATCGGCCA
>Ga0315899_10006296_pt1 | contig 12793 bp, 11 predicted proteins | sample LakEriMetagenome_2_FD_203518 | JGI IMG/M metagenome (GOLD analysis project Ga0315899, IMG submission 203518) | Freshwater fungal communities from buoy surface, Lake Erie, Ohio, United States - Buoy 4 MA112 | ecosystem: Environmental > Aquatic > Freshwater > Lake | place: USA: Lake Erie, Ohio...
GTTGGCGTTGTTGCCGCCGCCGGGGCCCAGCAGCCAGGCCGGTGTGGTGGGCGAGATCTGCAGCAGGCCGCTCTGCAGGGCGAACCAGCCCCCCACCAGACCGCCGTGCAGGCCCACCGATCCCCAGAGGGCACCGGCGTCTGCCCGGCGCTGCAGGGCCAGGGCCAGGCCCAGCAGCACCAGGCCGCCGAGCAGGCCGATGGCCTCCAGTCCAGCTAGCCGGTACCAGGGATGCACCAGCGCGAAGATCGCGGCCTGCAGCCCGATCGAACGCTGCGCCCCCACCTGTCGCTCCAGCTCGCCCCACAGCCAGCTGCGGAACAGCAGTTCTTCGGCGAAGCCGACCCCGAGCAGCAGGGCCAAGGCGTTGAGCAGTTCAGCAGTGGTCAGCTCCACCCGCCAGAGGCCCTGGCCGCTCCAGATCAGCACCACGCCGACACCAGCCAGCAGCAGCACCGCCTTGAGCAGTCCGCGAGTGAAGGCCTTCAGTCCGGCGGCCGCACCGACGGCGATGCCAAGGGTCTGCCAGGGGGTGGTGCTGCCCCAGGCGTGCCGGAGCCGCCAGGGCAAGCTCACCAGCAGCAGCACCAGGGCGATCACCACACCGGCCAGATCCACCTGGTCGGGCCGCCAGCCGCTGAAGAGCAGCTGCAAGGGCCGCGCAACGAGCCAGCCCAGTCCGTAGAGCAACGGCACATAGAGCAGGGTGCCCCACCAGTGCAGGCGTGGGCTGTCGCCGGTGCCTGCACTGGGCATCTCGGGGTGCACCATCAGCCTTCCGGCTCGATCGTGCTGGTGAGGCCCTTGGCTCTGAGCGTTTCGCAGTAGAACTCGGCCGGCTCGATGTCGCACACGATCACCAGTCCGACCCCGGTGTTGTGGGCTTCAAGCATCACGGCGATGGCGTCCTGCTCGCTCAGACTCGGCACCACCTGCCGCAGGGTGGTCACCACGTACTCCATGGTGTTCACCGGGTCGTTGTGCAGCAGCACCTTGTAACGGGGCGAGGGCTTGCGCACTCGCTCCGGTGCTTTTTCCATCACCGCGGCGCCGCCGCTCTCACGGCCCGGCGTCTGAGTTGATCGGATCATCCTGACCAGCTCCGGTATGACGACAGATGACTTTAGGCAGTGAATCAGGCGACAGCGGCCCCTGGTGTCAGCGCGGCCTGAATGCGGCGCATGGCCTCCAGCACGTTCTCGCGGCTGTTGAAGGCCGAGAGGCGGAAGTAGCCCTCGCCGGCGGCACCGAAGCCGCTGCCGGGGGTGCCCACCACGTGAGCCTTGTCGAGCAGCAGATCGAAGAAGCCCCAGGAATCCACGCCAGCGGGGGTTTTGATCCAGACGTAGGGAGCCTGCTCACCGCCGAACACCTGCAGGCCGGCGGCGCTGAGTTCGCGGCGAATGATCGCTGCGTTCTCCATGTAGAAGGCGATCAGGGCCTGCACCTGGGCCTGGCCTTCGGGGGAATACACCGCCTCGGCGCCGCGCTGCACGATGTAGCTCACGCCGTTGAACTTGGTGCATTGGCGCCGGTTCCATAGGCCCCACAGCTCCACCTGTTCGCCATTGGCCGCCGTGCCCATCAGGCCGCGGGGCACCACGGTGAGGGCGCAGCGGGTGCCGGTGAAGCCGGCGTTCTTGGAGAAGGAGCGGAATTCGATCGCGCACTCGCGCGCGCCCTCGATTTCATAGATCGAGTGGGGCAGCGAAGGATCCTGGATGAACGCCTCGTAGGCGGCGTCGAACAGGATCAGGGCATCGTTGGCGCGGGCGTAGTCGACCCAGGCCTGCAGTTGCTCCTTGGTGGCTACAGCGCCGGTGGGGTTGTTGGGGAAGCAGAGGTAGATCAGATCCACTTTCTCCGTGGGGATCTGGGCGGTGAAGCCGTTCTCGGCACTGATGGGCAGGTAGGTGAGGCCGCCGTACTGGCCGGCCTGATCGGCGTCGCCGGTGCGGCCGGCCATCACGTTGCTGTCCACATACACCGGGTACACCGGGTCGGTCACGGCGATGCGGTTGCCCTCGCCAAGGATGTCGAGGATGTTGGCGCTGTCGCACTTGCTGCCATCGGACACGAAGATCTCCTCCGCCGAGATCTGGCAGCCGCGGGCCTGGAAGTCATGGCTGGCGATCGCCTCGCGCAGCCACAGGTAGCCCTGCTCGGGGCCGTAGCCGCGGAAGCCCTCGCGGATGCCCATCTCATCGATGGCGGCCTTCATGGCCTTGCGGCAGGCCTCCGGCAGCGGTTCAGTCACATCGCCGATGCCCAGGCGGATGATCGCCGCCTCCGGGTTGGCCTCGCTGAAGGCCTTGACCCGGCGGCCGATTTCGGGGAACAGATAACCCGCCTTGAGCTTGAGGTAGTTGCCGTTGACCTGGGCCATTGCGCGGTGGGTGGGCCGTTGCCGGGCCCGGGACACGATGGCGCGATTGTCCTATGCGGCGGTGGCTGGCCTGCTCGCGGCGATCCCTGCCACACCCCTGGCCAGGGCCTCACGGCTGGTGTGCACCGAGTGGCTGCCCAGCACCAGGGGATGGCTGTGCAGCACGGCACTGCCCAACAGCAGGCGGGTGGGTTCGACCGCACGGATGACGACGGCGCCGCCCTCCGCCGTCAGCACCACCAGCTCATCGCCCACGGCCTCGCCCGCCACCAGCGCCTGGCCCCGGTACACAAACACCCAGGCAACGCTGTGATCACCGGGCGGCTGGAAGGTCCATGTCTCACCGGCGGCCAGCACCACATCGAGATAGAGCAAGGGTGATGGCGATGGAATCGGGTTGCTGGCCTCGCCATAGCGCCCCAGCAACACCCGAACGGGGCCCAGCTGGGGCACCGCCTCGGGGCCGACGTAGATCCCCTCGGCCGCTCCGTTCTCGAGCTCCGGTGGGAGGGCCAGCCATAGCTGAAAGGCGGTGACGGTTGCACTGTGGGGGTGGAGGCGGCCCTGGTGCCAGGTGCCGCCGCCGGCACGCATCCACTCCAGGCCTGTGGCTTGCACCACGCCTTGCTGGCCTGCGGTGTCCTCGTAGGCCACGTCGGCGTTGAGGGCGTAGGTGAGGGTGGCGATGCCGGAGTGGGGGTGCCAACCGAATCCGGTGCCGTCGGCCACCGGTGCATCAATGAAATCGAGAAACACGAACGGTTTGATCCGCTCGCTGATGGCATCCCCCGGGCTCACCATGCGACGGATGAAGCCGTGCTGTTGCCCGCGGGTGCGGGCCTCGATGCGGTGGCCGCTCATGATGCGTCGGGGGCGGCGAGGGCTGCGGCCAGCGCGCTTGCGATCGGCTGCTGGGCAAAGCGGATCGACCAGCTGTGCACCGCGTTGTGGCGGCAGCCGTGGATGTGAAACGGATCGCTCTGGGCGATCGCCTCAGCAGCGGCTTTGGAGTCTGCCCGCAACACCAGCAGACCGCTCACTTTGCCGACCGGAGTCGGAGCGCCCGGTGCCAGCGCTTCGATATCGATGGGGCCCGCGAACAGCAGGGCGCCGCAGGCGTGCTGTTGATGGGCCCACGCGTAGTGCGCTGCCAGCAGCTCAGCGCCTTCGGCTGTGGCGGGGTTGCGCCAGCCGGCAAGGGTTTCGGCAACGATCACATACGTCTCGTGGTGCTCCAGCGATGGGCTGGCCTGGGGGGTGGGGATGCTCATCGGGCCTGGGGGTGATCAGGGAGCGATGACAGCCTGGACTGAAGGCGCAACCAGGACAATCCCTGAATATCGGGATAAACTGTCCCCCCTATGGGACAGCTTGATCTCAATGCGGCCCTGGTGCTGGTGCGCGTGGTGCAGGCGGGCAGCTTCCGCGCCGCCGCCCAGGCCCTCGGCATGCCCAAAACCACCGTGAGCCGCAAGGTCAGCGAACTGGAGGCCCAGTTGGGGGTTCGGCTGCTGCAGCGCACCACCCGCCGTTTGTCGCTCACCGACGCCGGCCTGGCTTTTGCCGAAGAGGCAGAAGTGGCCATCGCCAGGCTGGAGGCGGCGCAGGAAGCCGTCGCCGAGCTGCAGCGCGAGCCCCGCGGCAAGCTGCGGGTCACCACCACAGTGACGATTGGTGAGCTGTTCCTGGCCCCGGTGCTGGCGGAGTTTCTTCAGGCCTTCCCGGCCGTGGACGTGCTGTTGCAGCTCACCGACAGGCCGGTGGACCTGGTGGCGGAGCGCTTCGATGTGGCGATCCGGGCTGGGCAGCTTGCTGAGTCCAGCTTGATCGCCAGGCGGATCGGCAGCTCCACTTATCGCGTCGTCGCCAGCCCCGTCTATCTGAGCCGTCATGGGGCTCCGCAGCGGCCAGCGGATCTCTCCTCCCATGCCTGCCTGCGCTTCGCCCGAACAGGGATGGAGGTGCGCCCCAGCTGGCCCTTTGGCGCTGGCTCCAGGCGCACTGAGGTGCCGGTTGGGGGGCGTTTGGTGACTGACGACTTCGTGGTGCTGCGCACGGCGGCTGAACAGGGTCTGGGCATCGCTCGCCTGCCTGGCCTGTTGGTGCATGACGCGATCCAGGCGGGACGGCTTGTGGCCCTGCTGGACGATCAGGCGCCACCGCCCAATCCGCTGCATCTGCTGCACCCGGGAGGCGGCCGCCTCCCGGCGCGCACCCTTGCCTTCATCGACTTTGTGCAGCCGCGGCTGGCCCAGGCGCTGGCTCCTGGTTCGGCGATCGTGAGCCCAGAGGCTTCCGCGCCTCCTCTGCATACGATCGAGCCATGACCTCTCTCTCAGCGCCGGCCCGTTCTGATGCACCGGTTGATTTCGAGGCCCTGATCGATCTGTCGATCAGCAAGCCCGGCCGCTACCTGGGCAATGAGCTGGGGGTGCAGCCGCGCGACTGGGACGCGGCCTGGGCCACCGCCGGCGTGCGCTGGGCACTCACCTACCCCGAGATCTACGAGGTGGGGGCCAGTAACACCGGCCACATCATTCTCTATTCGATCCTCAACAGCGTTCCTGGCCAGCTGTGCGACCGCAGCTACCTGCCCGGCCCCGACCTGGCGGAGCGGCTGCGCCAGCTGGATCAGCCGCTGTTTGCGGTGGAGAGCCGCCGGCCGCTGCCCGCCTTCGACATCCTTGGCTTCTCGCTGAGCTACGAGCTGGGGGCCACCAACATCCTCTCGATGCTGGCGCTGGCGCAGATTCCCATCCGCGCCGCCGACCGCGGCGATCTGCCCTTGGCCGATCCGGCTGCGGTGCCGTTGATCTTTGCCGGCGGCCCCACCGCCACCAGCAACCCCGAACCCTTCGCGGCGTTTTTTGATTTCGTGGTGCTCGGCGACGGCGAGGAGGTGCTGCCGGAGATCGGGCTGGTGGTGGCCGAAGCCAAAGCCTCCGGCCTCAGCCGCTCGCAGCTGCTGATCGATCTGGCCCAGGTGCCGGGGGTGTATGTGCCGTCGCTGTATGGCCCGGGCCCCGATGGCGTCACCCTCGAGCCGCTGCAGCAGGGCATCCCGGCACGGGTGCTGCGGCGCACCGCCACGCCGATGCCCCACTACGCCATGGGGCTGGTGCCCCACATCGAAACCGTGCACGATCGGCTCACGGTGGAGATCCGCCGCGGCTGCACCCGCGGTTGCCGCTTCTGTCAGCCCGGCATGCTCACACGTCCGGCCCGCGACGTGGAGCCCGAGGCGGTGATCGAGGCGATCGAAACCGGCATGGAGCGCACCGGTTATTCCGATTTTTCGCTGCTCTCGCTCAGCTGCTCCGACTACCTCGCCCTGCCGGCGGTGGGGGTGGAGCTGCGCAACCGCCTGGCCGACAAAAACGTGAGCCTCACCCTGCCCAGCCAGCGGGTGGATCGCTTCGACGAGAACATCGCCCACATCCTCGGCGGCACGCGCAAGGCCGGCCTCACCTTCGCGCCGGAGGCCGGCAGCCAGCGCCTGCGCGACATCGTTAACAAGGGGCTCACCGATGCCGAGCTGCTGCGCGGCATCCGCACCGCCATGGAGAGCGGCTACCGCAAGATCAAGCTCTATTTCATGATCGGCCTGCCGGGTGAAACCGATGCCGATGTGCTCGGCATCGCCGACACCTGCCGAGGCTTGCAGCAGCAGTGCCGTGATCTGGGCCGGCTGGAGCTGAATCTCACGATCAGCAACTTCACGCCCAAGCCGCACACGCCGTTCCAATGGCACAGCGTCAGCACCGAGGAATTCCGGCGCCGCCAGCAGCTGCTGCGCGATGCTCTCAGGCCGCTGCGCGGCATCAAAACCAACTACACCGACGTGCGCCTCTCGGCCATGGAGGACTTCGTCGGTCGCGGTGATCGCCGCCTGGCGCCGGTGATCGAGGCCGCCTGGCGCTCAGGCGCCGGCCTCGACGCCTGGTTCGAGGCAGCGGATCGCACCTACGAGGCCTGGACCGCCGCCATTGAGGCCGCCGGGCTGGGCGGCCGCTACCGCGAGCTGGAGCTGGGCGAGTGGAGCGCCGCCGAGGGTATGGACCCGGATGACCTGGCCGCCTTCTGCGCCCAGCCCCTGCCCTGGGATCACATCGATTCCGGGGTTGACAAGCGCTGGCTGGCCGAGGATCTGCAGCGGGCTCGGGCCGCTGCCGTGGTGCCCGACTGCTCCTTCGAGGGCTGCAGCAGCTGTGGGGTGTGCGGTCCGGAGCTGGGCCACAACGTGGTGATCCCGCCGCCGCCGATTCCCCAGCCGCGGCCCCAGCGGGCCCCCGCCAGTGAGCGGGTTCAGCGTCTGCGCTTTCGCTTCAGCAAGCGCGGCACGCTGGCTCTGCTCAGCCATCTGGATCTGGTGCGGTTGATCGAGCGGGCCCTGCGCCGGAGCGGTGTGCCGGTGAGCTTCACCGGCGGCTTCCATCCGCTGCCCCGCGCCCAGTTCGCCCTGGCGCTGCCGCTGGGGGCCGAGGCGGAAGGCGAATGGCTGGATCTGGAGCTGGCGGAGTGGCAGACCCCCAGCTGGGTGCGCCAGCGGCTCCAGGCCCAGTTGCCACCTGGGTTTGTGCTGGCAGAGGTGTGCGAGGTGCCGGTGTCGGGCCCGAGCCTGTCGCAGGAGCTGGCCGAAGCTCACTGGCTGCTGGAGCTGGCGCCAGCAGCCAGCGCGGTGCCGCCGGGCCTGGAGGCCTGGCAGAGAGCAGCGGCGGCCCTGTTGGCGAGCGAAAGCTGGATCTGGCACGACACCGACAAAAAAGGGCGCCCGCGCAGCCGTGAATGCCGCCAGGATCTGCTTGGCCTGGCGCTGGCTGCGCAGAGCCCCGGGGTGGTGCAGCTGTCCTACAGCGCCGCCATTGATGCCGCTGGGCGCAGTCTGCGGCCTGAGCAGCTGAAGCAGTGGTTTCAACTGCAGCTCGGGGTGCCGCTGGAGCTGCTGCGGCTGTGCCGTCAATCCCTGCGGTTGCGGCAGAGCTGAAGGACTGACAAGTTGCCCGTGCTACCGTCGAGACACGACGGCAGATCCCTGGTCGCATCCTTGCGCACCTCGTTGATCACTTCCGCAGATCACCTCAGCTGATCCAGGAAGTCTCCGCGTCAGCTTTCCCGGCGTTCAGTTCCTGAAAGTCGCCTGGCGCATTGCCGTTCAGACGGGTTCCAATCCGTTCAGGACTTCCCATCCAACGGCCGGACGGGCCCAGAAGGCCGCGGCACCCACCGGCTTCTCTGTGGCAGTCGGCGTGTGCCGCTCCGGCGTCAATAACCCGTCGCAGCGCACATCTCCATCCCGAGGAGCTCCGCTCACCCCCTCGTTCCTTGCCATTCAGGGCTTTGCTTGCCGCTTCCGTCCCAGAGGCGGCCCGTTTGCCAGTCCCGCACACTGTCTGCGCACACCGTCGGTGCATGCCGTCGGCGTTGATCCCCGTTCCGCCAGCTCCCGTGGTCGGCCTGCCGTCCACCTGATGCTTGTTCCCTCTCGTGCCCTGAGGACCGTCCTCTGAGCCAGTTTTCGTCACCCGCCTCCAGTCAGCGTCCCGGCATCGTGGCTGTGCGTTTCCAGGCGCGTCGAGGTTCCGTGACTGGCGCTTGTCGCCCCCCCTGCCAACCCGCACCGGCCTGCCTTGCGCAGGTCACACCCTGACCTTCCATGCCCCAGCAGATCGTCATCGCCGAGCAGCTGCGCATTGCCGCGGTTCTCACCGACGACCGAGTGGATGAACTGGTGGTGGCCCAGGGCCGCTATCAAATCGGCGACGTCTATCTCGGTACCGTCGAGAACGTCTTGCCTGGTATCGATGCCGCGTTCGTCAACATCGGCGAGGGCGAGAAAAATGGCTTCATTCATGTCACCGATCTCGGTCCGCTGCGCCTGAAGAAGGGCACAGTGGGCATCACCGAGCTCCTGGAGCCCCGCCAGAAGGTGCTGGTGCAGGTGATGAAGGAGCCCACCGGCACCAAGGGGCCTCGCCTCACCGGCAATCTGACGCTGCCGGGCCGGTTTCTGGTGCTCCAGCCCCATGGGCAGGGCGTGAACATCTCCCGCCGCATCAACGGCGAGAGCGAGCGCAACCGTCTGCGGGCACTGGGTGTGCTGATCAAGCCCCCCGGTGCCGGCCTGTTGATCCGTACGGAGGCGGAGGGCGTCAGCGAGGAGCTGTTGATCGACGATCTCGAAGCGCTGCTGCGCCAGTGGGAGGCGATCCAGACGGCTGCCGAAAGCGCCTCGCCGCCAGTTCTGCTCAACCGCGATGAGGATTTCATCCATCGCATCCTGCGCGATCATTTCAGTCCCGATGTGGCCCGCATCGTTGTCGACGGTGCTGAGGGCGTCGGCCGGGTCAATGCTTTCCTCGGCGCCGATCAGGCCGGTGTGCTGGTGGAGCACCACAACGAGCCCACCGAGATCCTTGAACATTTCAAGGTCAATGCCGCCATCCGCGATGCCCTCAAGCCGCGGGTCGATCTCCCCTCAGGCGGTTACGTGATCATCGAGCCCACCGAGGCCCTCACGGTGATCGATGTGAACTCGGGCTCCTTCACCCGCTCCGCCAATGCGCGTGAGACGGTGCTCTGGACCAACTACGAGGCGGCCACTGAAATCGCTCGCCAGCTCAAGCTGCGCAATATCGGTGGTGTCGTGATCGTTGATTTCATCGACATGGAATCGCGTCGCGATCAGTTGCAGCTGCTCGAGCATTTCACCGCTGAGGTTCGTCACGACAGTGCCCGTCCCCAGATCGCTCAGATCACGGAGCTGGGCCTGGTGGAGCTCACGCGCAAGCGTCAGGGCCAGAACATCTACGAGTTATTCGGTCGTGCCTGCCCGAGCTGCGGTGGTCTCGGCCATGTGGCGGTGCTGCCCGGCAAGGACAGCCTCCAGCCTCTGGCCAGCGCTGCAGGTCTGGTTCGTTCCGCCGCATCCGCCCGCGCCGAGGTTCTGAGCCCATCGGCCGCTGAAACCGGTGGCGGCCGCCGTCGCCGCGGTGGGCGCGGTGGGCGTGGAGCCGTCGGTGCCGCTGCCGAACTGGAGTCGCCGCTGGCGACCGATGAGCTGCTCAGTCCCTCTGCGCCTGGATACAGCGATGAGGCGGCCACGGCTCCTGCGGATGCCGTCAGCCGACGCCCCGAGCCCGAACTGGTGGCCGTGCCGATGCAGCCCCAGCAGGAGCTCGTCTACGGCTGGCTGGGCCTTAATCCCGCCCTGCTGCTCGAGGATCTGCCCGCGGCTGACAACCTCGTGGTGCGCGTTGTGCGCCCCGGTGAAGACGCCGAAGCCGTTCTGGCAGAGGCTCGTCAGCAGCTGGCGGCAGCTGGCCCCCGTCGTCGCCGGCGTGGTCGTGGCGGTTCCCAGAGCAGCGCCCCGGATGCTGCTGCTGCCAGCCCGGAGGTCGCAGCTGGCGCCCCCGCGGTCCAGGAGAGCCTGCCCCGCACCGTTGCGATCACACCGCTGCCCGAGGAGGGGCTGTACCCGCCGGTGCCGGTGCTCCCGGATGCCACGATTGAGGTGGTGACCGGCGGCGCGGAGGCCGGACCAGAACCCGGTCGCGGTCGTCGGTCGTCGGCTGCCGTGTCGGTCACCGTTCAGGAGCCGCAGCTGACGCCTGTGGCCGTGTCGATCGTCGAGGAACCGGTTCTCCTGGTGCCATCGCCTCTGGAACCCGTTGCCCTTGCCGATGCCAGCGAACCGCGTCGTCGCCGTCGCCGTTCCTCCGCCAGCAGCGATTGAACCCGAGCAGTGCCGCCACCGGCACCATTGCCGGAGTTGATGAGGTGGGGCGGGGGTGCTGGTTCGGCCCCGTCTTCGCTGCGGCCGTGATCCTGCCGCCGGCAGCCGAGCCGGTGCTCGCGGCGGCGGGTCTCACCGACAGCAAAGCCCTTACGGCTCGCCGCCGTGCCCGCCTGGTGCCTCTGATTCAGGTCGCCACCCCGGCCTGGGCCCTGGGCCAGGCATCAGCCCGTGAGATCGACCGTCATGGGATTCGCACCGCCACGGAGTGGGCGATGCTGCGGGCCTTGCAGCGTTTGCCTCTGCGCGGGCTGGCAACGCCAGACCTGGTGCTGGTGGATGGGGTGCTGCCCCTGCGCTGCTGGGCCGGCCCCCAGCAGACCCTCGTCCGCGGCGATAGTCAGTCCCTGGCGATTGCTGCCGCCAGTGTGCTGGCCAAGCAGGCACGCGATGCTTTGATCACGCGATTGGCGGCCGCCTACCCCGGGTATGGCCTCGAGCGGCACGCCGGCTACGGCACGGCCCTGCACCGCCAGGCGCTGCTGACCCTGGGCTGTACACCGCTGCATCGCCGTTCGTTTCTGCGCCGGGTTCTGCCTGGATGAGGCTGATGCTCAGCGAACGCAGCTGCCGTCGCGGCACCAGCTTTCAAAGTCGTGCACCAGCTGCTGGCCGACCCGGGTCTTGATCCCTAGCAGGATCCCGGCCAGCAGAGAACGTCCGGTGGCTTCCAGCACACTCGCAGGGATCAGGCGCAGCAGGCTCGGCTGGCTGACGGTCACCGCCAGCGCCGCCTCCCCCACCAGGCCGCTGGCATCGGCCTGCAGCCACGATTGCAGCGTCAGCTGGAAGTCGTCCACCAGGCCCAGGCCCTCCAGTTCGCAGTCCACGGCTTCCAGCTCGATCCGGCCGGGGCTGCGGCGCGCTTCCAGCTTCACCACCGGTTGAATGGTCAGCTGGAACACCTGCAGCCGCGTCACCATGTAGCGGTACCGGCCCTCGCCAAGTGGTGTCAGCTGGCGCTGATCCAGCAGAGCCCCGATCACCCGCTGCTCATCATCCAGGTAGTCGCTCAGTTGGTTGAGATGCTGCACCACCGGCAGCTGCAACGCTTGGCTGGCACTGAAGGCCAGGGGCATCGGAGGGCGGCCGAGGGGGCATGATCCTATCCACCATGGTCTGATTGCTCCATGCGCATCGCCTTTCTTGGCCCGGCGGGAACCTATGGGGAGCAGGCGGCCATCCGCCTGGCGGCCCTGGACGGGGTGGTGGCGCCGGATCTGCGGCCGCAGGTTGGTATCCGTGCGGTGGTCAAGGCTCTGGCGGAAGGCGATTGTGAGGCGGCGGTCGTGCCTGTGGAGAACTCCGTGGAGGGCGGGGTCACCGCCTGCCTGGATGCGCTCTGGGAGCACCCGGAGCTGACGGTGGCCCGTGCACTGGTGCTGCCGATCCGCCATGCCCTGCTCGGCAGCGGTCCAATGGCCGGCGTCAGCGAAGTGCTCTCCCATCCCCAGGCGCTGGCCCAGTGCAGTGGCTGGCTGGGTGAGCACCTGCCGGCGGCGTTGCAGTTGCCCACCAGTTCCACCGCTGAGGCCGCCCGGATGGTGGCCGGCAGCCGCTTTCGGGCGGCCATTGCCTCGTTGCAGGCTGCCCGGGAGCATGGTCTGGAGGTGTTGGCCTATCCGATCAACGATGTGGCCGGCAACTGCACGCGCTTCCTGTTGCTGCGCCGGGGTGTCCGCAGCCTCGAGGGACCGCTGGCCAGCCTTGCGTTTTCCCTGCAGGCGAATCGGCCAGGTGCCTTGCTGCAGGCGCTGGCCTGCTTCGCACACCGCGATCTCAATATGAGCCGTATTGAGTCACGTCCCTCGAAGCGTGAGATGGGCGAGTACATCTTCTTTGTCGATCTTGATCTGCCGGCCGGACCGGAGCCGCTGCAGCAGGCGCTGGCTGAGCTTCGTCCTCTGTGTGAACATCTCGCTGTCTTCGGCGCCTATCCGCTCACGCAGCTGGATGATCGCGATCTCGGCACCGGCTGAGCGGTAGCGGCGAGCCTTTCAGCCCGGTCAGCCCGGTGCCCATCGATCCGGCAGGTTTCTGGTCTGGGCCGGGGTGCATCAGCGTGGCTTGCGGGCCCGGAATACGCCGAACTGCATCATCCCTGTGGCAAATCCCCAGTGCATCAGCAGCAGGGTCGGGGTCTCACGCAGTCCCAGGAGAAGCGCCTTCGGCCCGAGGCTGAGGACCGCCCAAGGCCGGCGGATCCCTTCCAGGATCGAATCGATCCAGGAGGGAAGGGTTTCACGACTCCAGTCGGTGGTTTCCACCTGAAGTTGTTGCGATCTCGCCGCATCGCGATCGTTGCCACGACCCCATGGGCTCTGTTCGAGGTTGCGACGGAAGCCGGGAATGCTGGCGAATTCGGGGTGGGCCCATTGCACCAAGAGCTGATGCATCACGCGCCTTTCGAGCCAGCTGAGTGGCCGTACGGCTGGATCACGGCGGTTCCAGTCGGCGACTGCCAGAAGACCACCCGGCCGCAGTACGCGCAGCATTTCATCGGCGTAGCGCTGCTTGTCGGGCATGTGTGGTCCGGCCTCCACGCTCCAGACCGCATCGAAGCTCGCATCAGCCAGATCCAGAGCAAGGGCGTCCATCACGGCGAAGGAACAGCT
>Ga0315899_10006298_pt1 | contig 12790 bp, 12 predicted proteins | sample LakEriMetagenome_2_FD_203518 | JGI IMG/M metagenome (GOLD analysis project Ga0315899, IMG submission 203518) | Freshwater fungal communities from buoy surface, Lake Erie, Ohio, United States - Buoy 4 MA112 | ecosystem: Environmental > Aquatic > Freshwater > Lake | place: USA: Lake Erie, Ohio...
CCTTCTTCCCCCCCCCCGAAGACCCCTTTCCGGTCCTACTCCGCCCAAATTCGATCCCAGAATGAAGCGAAGAACCCTCCACCCCAAACCATACCTGCCCCTACCCTGTGTGTGTTTGTGTGTGTATATGTGTGTTTGGCGTCTACTTTGACCGCAATGCCCGACCCTTCCCGCCGCACTCCCCCCGCTGGCATCGACAGGTTAGACGACGTGGGGATTTGAATAGTCAGTGAAAAGCAGTAAGGCAGTGGCTGGCGCAGAACCACTGAGAGTGTTTCCGATGCCTGAGACCACGAGATGTTCGCCGAGGCCAGACCCAAGTGAAAGACCTGCGAGGATGTACCCTGCGGATGGAAGACAAACCCCGGAAACTTGAAATACAGGATCTCTCCAGTTGACATGTTCATGTCCGTCGTAAGCGAAATGTCAATTGCGATTACTGTCCCAGCCCGAGGTGGAGTGAAAGAGAATCGGTTGCTATCAACTGTCGCCGCATACGGAGAGGGAATGCCGAACAAGGCGCCGGCGGCGGCGTTGGTTAAAAAAACCAGCTGGCTGCTGTTTTCTGTGACTCCGACCCTCGGAATGTAAATGCCAACTGAACGGGCCACTTCCAGGGAGACTGTTTCCCCCGGCGGAACGGTGGCCTTGACGGTAAAGAATAATTGTTCTGCGCACGAGAATCCCAATACACCCTGCAAGACATGCACGCGGTGACTATTACTCCCACTACGTTGCGCACGGAGCTCGAATCAAACATGAGCAGAACAGAGCAACTATGGCGTGTGCACTGCAAGAATGCACTCCTATCGATGCCCTTTGGCGAGTGCACAATCACGAACCTGTAGTCATCGTCGACTGCGGGTCCGCCGCTGAGATAGCCCGAGCCTCCGTCCCGCCGGAAGCCGGGTAGGCTCAAGGTGACCATCTCGTCACGCGCTAGCGGAATAGGCATCCTGAACGCGACCTTACAGCCTATCCCCGCAGACATGAGACTCCTTTTCTCGATTGGAATGCCGAATTTCGTTTTGCTGAATCTCGATTCAGTCAACCATTGTACCAGTAAGTACCTTTTTATTTCCATACTGATTTCATTACTGGTACAATGGTTGACTGAATCGAGATTCGGCAAAACGAAATTCGGCATTCCAATCGAGAAAAAGAGTCTCATGTCTGCGGGGATAGGCTGTAAGACTAGTGGGGGAGTGGGGAATCCTGGGTTCGAACGTGAGCGACGACCCAGAGGAGGCCTGCAGGGCGACCAAGGAGCTCAGGTGAGTTCCTCTCGCGGGGTGCAACCAGAGTGCTCTGAAAAATCCCGACCATGAACAACCACCGGCGCGTACGCGTGCGGTGGAACGCCTTGACATATGCGACAACACCTGCTTACGCCGGCGGCGCTGCGAGTAGGCTAAGAAACCAGATGCCGACAAGGTAGTGAATAAAGACGGTGCACGTGGACGTGCGTCGGAAAGGAAGCGGTCTTCTGTACTGCGACGCCCGCTCTGTTGGATTGAATGACAAAGCCTGCGCACGGGAGCAGCAACCTCTAATCTTCCTCAAAGCTGCACCCGGCGATCGCGCCTCTTCATCCCCTCTACCATCGCGCGCCGATTCCTCGGCGGTTACGCCGGCGCCTATGCCCATTCCGGCCCGCGCGAGCGCCGGCGCCTATGCCCGTTCCGGCCCGCGCGAGGGCGTTGCCAGCGCAATCATAATTGGCATGGTCCAGGGCTCTGCCGGCCAGATCGGAATGACGGAGGCTTCGCCAATGCTTCGCCAATGCAGGATTTCGTCCTGATTCGTTGCCTGTGACTCGCCAGCATTCACGGGCGCTGCTTGGCGCGGCATGCTCGCAGCAGCCTGCCACGCGAGCAGCGCAAGCGTGAGCACAATACCGACCTGTCGTGTGCGCATCTCGCTGGGGTGGACTTAGGACTTAGGACTTAGGAGGTGTGTGTAGGAGGGGTGAGAGATACCTCTGCAACCACTGGGACTTGATGAATCTTAGGTGCGGAGGAGGATTGAAAGCAAACTTGATTTGAAGCTGAGTTTTTACAGTATTTCCTCCTCCGCATAAATGCATCAAGGGGCAACGAATCGTTGAGATTCATCGTTGTTCAACGCACACCGTCGGTGTGCGTTACCGTACCACCGAACACCTGGGACCAACGTAGGTAGCAGCGAGTGGGACGATGGATAGCATCGGAAAGTGATGCGCGAGTCGTCGGGCACTCCTCGGCGCACGCGCGCCCAGTGAAGGAGGAGTCCTGCAGCAACAGCGACCAACCGCCGCCATGGAGTCCACCACGGCGCCGCTTCCTGGGAGCGTTGGCGAAGACGAGGACCCATCATCGGCGGACGCGACGTGGCCGCCGACCCTTGCAGCCACATTCCCGTTTTCCAGCCCTCAAGTGTTGCCATCCCCGGCGGCGACTCAGGCATCACCGTGCCAGGCAATGGACGCGGGCCGTTCGCCAGTGGCACTGAAAAGTAACGGTGCCCCTCGCAAGCTGCAGAAGAAGAGCTCGGTGAGCATACTGCAGGCACGCAAGGATAGCCAAGAGGCCAAGGCAAGGGAAGAATCCGAGCGGCAGCTGGCCGCGGCAAGGGAAGCATCTGATGCCGAGGCAAGGAAAGCAGCTGAGCAGCAGCTGGAGCAACCGCTAGGAAGCCAGCTTCCGACGCAGCGTGCGTCGAATGCGTCGACACCGCCCGCCGGCCACGATAATGACCACCATCACCTCCACCATCACCACATCCGCCATCATCACGAGGGCTTTCACGTCCACCGTCATCACGACCCCTCCAACCCTGACTCATTCAATTTTCACGACAGCTTTCACACCTTGCAAGTTCATGAGGCGAAGCGCCTTGAGCTCAAGAAGGCACGCGATGACACTGGGTGGCCCAGCCCTCATAAATATACTAGAAGGAGCTTATATTTATTCGATCTCAAGCATCCTTTGCGACGCCTTGCTATTGCCGGTATTGAGTATCGCTACAGGAGCGTAAATGTATGGGAAACGACAGTGCTTGCTTTAATCCTTCTCAACACAGTACAGCTGGCCATGTACGATCCCTTCGACATTCCTGCACTCAAGCCCGTCTCGCCTTGGCGCGATGGAATGGACGGGCTTGCCAAATTCTTTTCGGCTGTATTTCTTGCAGAGTGCCTTGTGAAGGTGCTGGCACTCGGTTTTTTTGTGGGGCGCCACACGTACCTGGACGACGGCTTCAACTACCTGGATCTATTCATCGTTATTATCGGCGTAATGGACTTCTTCCCATCGGATGGCTCGACGGGAAACTTGAGCGCGCTGCGGTCGCTTCGTGTAATGCGCCCGCTGAAACTCGTGACCAAATTCCATGAGCTCAAAAGTTGTGTGCGCATTCTCCTGAGCAGCATTCCTGACTTGAGTAATGCCGTTGGACTCCTAGTCTTCATCATCGTCCTCTTTGCCATTTTGGGCGTTCAACTCTTCGGAGGCGTTTATCGCAAAGCCTGTTACAGCCATGAGGATGGGACCCGTCGTGATAGTCCATCTCCGTGCGGATACATCCCATGCCCCGACGGTTTTGAGTGCATGGAACTTGGAGAAAATCCTGGCCGGGGCGTTATCTCCTTCGACGACATTGGCCCCGCAATTATGACGGTGACTCGCCTCGCGAATCCTCCAAAATGTTACACTAAGTTACTATCCGTGTATTATTACGACCGAATCCTGACGTGGCAAAAACGCCTGCGGGTTTCTCGACTTGTAGCAGCTCAAGGGAGAGAAACGCATTTTTGGCTGTTACCTTACACGTAACAGCCAGACTGCCGGCGCATTTTGTGATCATGACGCATGTTAGGACCGGCACAGTGCTTCCAGAAGGCGCACTACGCCTTTTGGCGCCTTCGGGTGCGCCTTTCAAAAGGCTGAGAGGCTCTGGAATTGGAGGGGACTATATCCGCATCGGGGCGTATGCCTGTCTCGATGGGGTACCCGCCGACAATTGGGCGCGCTGAATCCATGGTCGCGCGACATGTTCTTTGACCTGGCTCTCCTCCTGCCTCTGACGCCTGTTGTCACCTGGCAGGTGTATCAAGTCATCACCTACGAGGGATGGAGTGACATACAGTATGGAATCCAAGACGGGTCTGGTCCCTACGTCTGGGTGTACTTTCTTGCTATCATCGTGCTGGGTCCGATCTTCGCGCTCAACCTCTTTTTGGTCGTCCTTTCCAGAACGTACAGCGCTGCAAAATTGAAAGAACATCTTGAAGAAAATCACCTGAAACTTATGGAGGAAACGCGTCAAAATTTAGCACGTGCAAAAGAAGAAGAGCAACAGAAGAAGGCTCTCGCAGAGAAGTTGGCAGCAGAGGAGGCAGGGGGCGCAAATGGGCAAGAGACCTGTACCGAGACAAAACTTGCTGCGAACGACAGTTCGCAGGTCAAAGGCTCTGTGAAAGCTCGCGTTTCAGGTGCCGCATTTGGCGATCCAGGGCATGCAGCGAACAGCAACGGCAACGCTGCATCCGCTATCATCTCATCTGAAGCACCACACCTCGTTTTGACGACCGAGCCATCCAACACCTCATCAGACGCACCACACCTGAAGCGTAATATGACCGAGGCATCTCACCACAAACATCATCGCAGGAAGTCGTTGATGAAACGAAGCCAGTTGAGGCTTCGGGAGATTGCCCTGAGTGAAGAGCTCCAGGACTTGGTGATGTTCATGATCGTCCTTAATACTCTCTTCATGGCCACCGATGCGCATGTGAATTTGTGCGAGGACAAACAATCCTCATTTATATCAGCCTTCAGATTCCAGCAAGATTATTTCTACGATAGCGCCGACGAGAAGAGCAATACTCCTGTCAATGTGCCGAATGTGAGATACAAGGCAGTGGTTGAGGCCAGCAACGTATTTTTTGCTTTTGTTTTTGTCTTGGAGCTTTTGATCAAGTTCTTCGGCCTTGGATTCAAAAAGTTCTTCTTCAACGGCGCTTCCAGTTTCTGGAATATCTTTGACCTCATCGTCGTCATTCTCAGCGTTAGTGAGGTACTGTGTTAGCTTTTGTGCGCACTCTTAGTAGAGCAAAGCGAACGGAAACACAGAGTGGGTTCTGAGATTCAAAACTTGAGCAGGTTCCTTCTGTGCTTCAGAATACCAATTGTCTTACTTCCGCAAAGAACTGCTTCGAAATAGAGCAATGTGGCGCTGGCATGGGAATTGCGGTAAGAAAGCGCACGCTGACCCACGCGCTGTGCTCACGTGCCATGCTTCATGCTGCCGTTGTGCCGGTTTACATACATGCACGCAAGCTGGAGGCGTGATTCTGAAACACTCCCGACGCCTACCGGGCCACAGGTGTTGCGTGTTACTCGCTTAGTGCGCCTCGGAAAGCTGCTTAAAAAATTCCCCGACATCTGGAAGCAAATAAAGGCCATCGGCAAATCTATCAGTGCTGTTGGGGCGCTGATGACTTTGATCATACTTTTCATGTTCATCTTCATGATTCTTGGCATGAATATTTTTGGCGGTATCTTGACCATGGAGTATGACGCTGGTGAACTCGCGCGAGGCGCTAATGTGTTCGTGGAATTACCTGCTGATACCTCGCGCGATAAACGGCCTCGAACAATGCCCGGGCGACGAGGGGTCATCATAGATGTCGACGCTGAAAATCGCGCTCAAATGCCGTGGCAAGTTTGTTTTTCACTCTCCGTCAGCGCCAACGACTTTCAGCAAATGGGGCTCGACAAAGATGGATGTGTATGGGCATCGGACGATAGCGAGGCAAGGATTATTAATGAGACTGTCATCACAACGCCCGTCATCACAGGCATCGTGCCCCGCCTCCATTACGATAACATTTATTATTCCTTCATCACAACGTTCCAGATTCTTACCACAGCTAATTGGAATGACAACATGCATGACGCTGCGGCGGCACGCGGCCGGGCGCCGCCGTACCCGACGGCACCAAATAGAGCGGCTGCGCTATATTTCTACGTAATAATCATCGTTGGCAATTACGTTCTGCTGAACATGTTTATTGCGATTATCATCCAGAAGTTTGCCGAGCAACGTTTGGAGGCGGTTGATGCAGGGTTGAAGAAGATGAAGCAGAATTTCATCGATAAATTTGGCACGATGACACGTGACGAGTTCACAGAAACACTTATGAGCATGTTCCGGGCGGCCGATGCTGATGGATCGGGGTTGATAGAAAAACGTGAGCTGCAAGACATTTTGAGGAAAGATGTCAACCTTGATCTTCCTGAGCGAGAGTTCACTCGTCTTTACAAGAAGTATGACGAAGATGGAAGCGGTGAAATCGACGTGCAGGAATTCGTGAGTATGATGAACGAGCTGCTGCAGGAAGCTAAGAACCAGCTCGGCCAGGTCCCGACGAAGCAATGGAATGATATGACACCACGCACCCAAGAACTAAAAGATTCCAAAAGGATAGAGGCTTTTCAAGACAAGCTCGAGGCAGAGATTAAAGCTGCAGAGCAAGTTGTCATATACTCGTTATATTGTCTGGCGCCGACCAATCCGCTGAGAGCTGCATGTACGGCACTGACGACAAATGTATGGTTTGATCGCTTAGTTCTGTTCTGTATCGGCTACAGCTCCGTGACGCTGGCACTCGATGCGCCGTTGATGTCAAACACAGATCCCATGCGGAATTTCCTCTCAGTAAGCGACTACATCATGAATGCCGTGTTCATCGTCGAATGCGTCGGCAAGATAATTTCAAAGACATTTCGCACATACATTGCAGATGCTTGGTGCAAGCTCGATGCGTTCATTGTCTTTTTTGCAGTATTAGACATGATAGTCTCAGCCGTATCCTCCGGGGCCTCACTTGGGCCCCTGAAAACCATTCGCATCCTTCGGACACTGAGACCATTGCGGCTTATTGCGCGCGCTGAGGGTCTCCGTACAATGATCAACGCCATGTTCAGCTCTGTAAAGCCAATCATCAGCACCTGCTGCATTGCTCTTGGGACCTATTCTCTGTTGGGTTTGATCGGAATGCAGCTGCTCCTTGGCAAGATGGGAACATGTACTGACAACAAAATCAAATTCATGCGGGATTGCTGGGGTCCAAATGATGACGGGGAGCTGCGCCAGTGGTACCAGCCTGCAGCAAACTTTAATGCTTTACCGCAGGCCGTATCTACACTATTTACCTTGGCCTCTCAAGACGGTTGGCCCGTTTACATGTTTCAGGGCGTAGATAGTAGAGGCCCCATCATGCAGCCCGAGGGCTCCAAATATGCTGGCAACGTTGAGATGGAATCGGCCAAGCAAAATGCCATGCCGGAGCTTTTCTTGTATTACTTTTTTTCTATCATGGTACGTTATTTCCCTTGCCTCATTCGGACATCTCACTGAGTTTCACGTTGAATAGTCACACACAGATAAAAAACATAATCGGATGGGACATGGCGTTCGTGTGCAGTATGCCTTCGTTCATGTGCGGTATGCCTTGCCTATAGGCTCTGACGAAACCTTTTTGCGATCTCTTGTCTCCCAGGTGGCCTCATACCTTGTGCTGAATATGTTTGTAAGCGTCTTCGTAGACGGTTACTTGAATGCCGCGGAGGAAATGAAAGCAAACAAGCAAGGGCAGGTGAAGAAGCTCGTGATTAAGGACATAAAGGATCCACCTGAGCACTGGCTACGTGCAAAAATAGTTGAGGTTGTCAGCACGACGGAATTCGATATGTTCATCGCATTCTTCATAGTGACCAACGTACTGTTTATGGCCTTCGAGTCAGGCTTCAAGCAAGCAAAGTGGCAGAAAGACTTATCAGATTGGTGTGGTTTTTTTTACTCCTTGGTATTTGGGTGGGAGTGCATCTTCAAGCTCATTGGTTATGGTGGTAGGCGATACTTCGAAGGTGGCTGGGAAAAATTCGACTATTTCATCGTCAGCATCAGCTTCATCGGAATGATCTTGGACAATATGGGCGGGCTGTTTGATCCCGCCGTGCTTCGCGTGTTGAGGATCTTCCGCGTTTTTCGCATTTTACGTGCGCTTCGCGTTTTGAAGTCAGCACGAGGGCTTCAGGTGTGTGCACAAATGAAAAATACCGATAGAGGAGAATAGTCAAGAATGTATGGAGGCAGAGGGGCTGTGCGTATACATACACTTTGTGCGTGCCTGCATGCATTGTGTCTGAGAGAGAGAGAGACAGTGTGTGTGAGTGTTCTCTCTCTCTACCTCTCTCTCTCTCTCTTTCTGTTGGTTGTGTGTGTGTGTGTGTGTGTGTGTGTGTGTTGTGTGTTTGTGTTGATTCTCTCTCTCTCTCTCTCTGTATGTGAAGAGTGCTATACGCACACTACGCTTAAGCACACGCAGACTCGGGCAGGTGTTGCATTGCCAGCGCGCTCGCTGCTGAGGCTGCGGAGCGTTGATCGATATGTATTTAACCCACCGGTTCTGACATGCAGATGCTGGTTAAATCGCTGGCGAGCTCGTTACCGGGGCTCGCAAATCTGGGTTGTATTTTTCTTCTGGTCTTTTTCATTTTTGCGGTGCTCTCAATGTCGCTCTTCGGAAACATGTGCGTGGAAGGGGAGTCGGGACTCCCTGGTTTGGGGGCAGTGCGATGCTTTCTGGGGGATGGCGTCTTGGGTGCCCACGCAAACTTCCGCCACTTTGGGGAGGCAGCTGCTTCATTACTTCGTACCCAGACCGGAGATGCATGGTCCGAGATTATGCTAGTGATTAGCACAGGCCCGGTTGATCTCACCCGCGAAATTACGACTTTGGAATGGATGACACTGTCGGGGCTGCTTGGGTACAATCCAAGAGATCTTGACGTCCATGATCCGCGGTACGATTCCAAACTGGTTTCAGCTGAAGGCGGAAGGATGGCGTTGGCGAAGCTTGCCATTCGGAATTGGAATGCATCTGTGTATGGGATGGATGCTGATCCAGATTGGCCAACCCCTGCAAGCGTGCCGCAAGCTGCCGAATGGATTAAGATGGCCCGCATGGCGCTGCCGGTGTTATTCCAAAAAACAAACCCCGCTATGAACAAGCACGTACACATAGTCATGAAGCGCACACTCCAGATACTCACATTTTTGAGTTCACAGGGCTGTCTGACAGATGAAAACGTGCTCGAGCTCGAGAGTGAAGGCCTTATGGATTGCTCCCAAGTAGATCCCAATCCCACAGGTATCCCTGTCACAGGGGCTTCCATACGTGCGTCTGCTGCTATTCTTTTGCCCTAGTTTTTGCACCCCTCTCCGCACATCTATTTGCTTGCAGATAACTCACCTCTGACACCCTCGTTCCGACACATAGTGTACGCGCCGGCGGCAGTGAGCAAGGGCAACATGTGTCAGTCTACGTGCGGTACGGGCGGCAATTTCAACTTTGTTGGTACGATTTTCACTCTACACCTGCCTAACTTTGTATGGGCTTTGACGGTGTAATTGAGGATTTATCTTTCAATGTGCACGTTAATGTGAATTACATGATAAGTATTTGTACGCACTTCAGAAGACCAAAATGACCATTCTTGCAAGGGGAAAGGAGGGCAGGATATCCACTGTCAATGTGCAAAATTCATGAGATCTTGATACTCTTGCATTCTCTTGATTCCGGATTTTTCGACTTTTCGTCTTGCATTCTGATGCACTTTGGGCAACTTTGACAGTGGCGATCTGTTTCTTTGCTATCTTCGTCATTGTTTCGAGCTTCGTGCTACTGCAACTGGTCATTGCGGTGCTTATGGAGCAACTCGAAGATGAGCAAGAAGGCGCGGAAGGCCGCGTTAAAGTTCCAGGATGCGAGCATCTGGACAAGCACGTTATGGAGTAAGTACACATACACGAATACGCTAGCAATTATGCAAGACCAGAGACCTAATAGAAGTAAAAGAGACCTACTACAATGTCTCGCACGCTTGAGAGAGAAGCTTGCTCAGAGAAAATTGCCCTGCATCATTTTCTTGCATCCGTATTGCGATCGTACCTTCAGGCTCGTACGCTTCTTTGCATGAGTAGCGCGACGCGAGGGTAAAACTGCGACACTAACTCCTTTCCGCTTTCTGTGAAAAACATAATTGCCCCACTTGTAAGACTGTTAGTGTCCAATTGTAAACTAACTCCTTTCACGACCTCCTTTCCGCTGTCTGTCCTTCCTTCCTTCCCGTGCAACGCTTGCTCTCGCGTACCTCGTGGTGTTCATAGGCGCATCTATCGGCGCTTTAGACGCAACGCAATTCACAAACTATTCATTACGCACCTCAAGAGAATCAAGGATGTACAAAGACAAGCGAATGGGACAATAGAGGAGGAGGAGGAGGAGGAGGAGGAGGAAGAAGAGCAGGAAAACACACGATGACATGGAAGAGGAGGAGGAGAAGGCACAAAGACACACACACACACACACACACTAACACACACACATACTCACTTTCTCTCTCACCGATTCCTCCTATGGAGGGATCCTTTCATTCAGAAGGCACAAATACACACGCACACACACACCAACACACACACACACACACTCTCTCTCGCTCTCACCGATTCCTCCCGTGGTGGCATCCTTTCATTGTGTGCCCTTTACCGGCTAGATTTTGAGCCAAGAAGCGTACTTAGGGCTCAACGCAAAAGTACGTTGAAGCTCTTGAATCCATCGAGGCTGTGCTCCGCTGGGAGAGCAGAAGCAACGGTCACGGTACTCTCCTCAAAGTGACGTAGAGGGTCCTGAGCGCATACGTAGCAAGCGAATCGTTGGTGGAGTTGCGCGCGCTATTATTCAATAAAGAATTTCAAAGCCTGTGATTGTATGCGCCTATTAACAGACATCACGTAATCATCCACGACAGGGAATACGCTGGAAGGTTCTACAGATCGGCCGTGCGACTGTACCCGGAGGAGAAGGGGTTTATTCAAAGAATATGGAAGAGGAGGACGCTGGGCGCGACCGCGCGACAGGAGGAGGGAGGAAGGAGGGTTGGGTCCATGTTGAGCCGAGCAGCTCGTCGTAGGACAGCAGACAACTTTTTATCTTGCCTCTTACGCCGGCGTCGCGTGGTCGCGCTCAGCGTCCACCTCGTTCACTGCTTTTTGCTTGGAATAAACCATCCTCCCGTCCTTCCACATTCAGCCAAGCGAGTAGCCACTTTTTGCACATTCAGTTACTTTTTGTTGAAGCTGAAACACATCTTTGGTCGAGCAGCATTCGCCACACTGGCCTTGCTGGGCTTCTTACTCTCTCCCTTGAAGGAGTCTCTCCCAGGAGAGTACTCTCTCCCCAGAGCTCCAACACCGCCCCCACCAGAACCCCCCCCCCCACCATCAGCCCCCTCCCCACCCTGCATCTTTTCTTGAGCTTGCGCGAGACGTTGCATGCGCCGATCAGCAGCCACAGCCTGGGCCAACTGCGATTTCTTTATTCTCTCCTTCCAGCTCTCACCACCCTGCGGCCCATCCCCCCTGCCACCCCTCACGCCCGCGCCCACGCGCCCCCTGCAGATCTCATCGATCTCCTCAGAGTATCCCTCAACAGTGGCCCCTTCTAAATCCAACTCTGCAGCTAGCGCCGCGGCAGTGTCCTCCCCTGAAGTATATATATATGTATATAAAGATGTCCCATGTAGTAATAATATATATGCATATAAATCCAACTCTGCAGCTAGCGCATTATATACATATATATATACTATATATATAATGTGTGTGTGTGTGTGTGTGTGTGTGTGTGTGTATTATAATATATATATTTATACATATAATATATACATATAAATAGCCTTTGCCTCACCTTGGCCCTCGCGAACGTGTGCGCCAGTTTGTGGGTTGGAGGTGGTGTCTCTGTCTCTGTCTCTGTCTCTGTCTCTGTCTCTGGATGTTGAAGTGGACGAGGCGGCACCGAAGATCCTTGACATGTGCTTTTCGTCTTCCACTGTGTGTGTGTGTGTGTGTGTGTGTGTGTGTGTGTGAGGGAGGGAGTGCAAGACAACCCAACACATAGTGTGTGTGAGAGAAAGAGCGAGCGAGAGAGAGGGAGTGCTGTGTGTGTGTGTGTGTGAGAGAGAGAGAGAGAGAGAGAGAGAGAGAGAGTGCTGTGGGTGTGTGTGTGTGTGTGTGTGGGGAAGTTCTGTGTGCGTGTGTGTGCGTGTGTGTGAGGGAGAGCTGTGTGTGTGTGTGTGTGTGAGGGAGCTCTCTCTCTCTGTGTGCGCAGAGCGAAAGGAGAGAGAGGGGGAGAGAAGGGGGGGGAAGAGGGATGCTTGTGTGTGTGTTGGGTGGGGGGGGGGGGAGGGGAGAGGCAAACCGGACACAGCGGCAGTGGAGTGTTGGAGGTAGTCATGTATGCCAATAGTATCAGTGATGCACATCGAGTCCCCTGGTGTAATAGTATGAATCATTATAAAAAAAATGAAAAAAAATGAAAAAAAAGCGGCATCGGAGTGTTGGAGGTAGTCATGTGCTTGCGAATAGTATCCGTGATGCACATCGAGTAACTAAAAGTAACAGTATATACAATTTAAGAAAAAGAAATATATACAGCAAGCACGCATGGATACATACTCTAGGGCTGATGGTTAGGTTTAGGTGTAGGGTTTATGAGTACGGTTTAGGTTCAGGGTTTAAGGCTTATGAGTCACCTTCAATAGCAGCCAAAACAGCTTGCCGCTGCGCACTCACCATTGAGCCTGCCCCACCGTGTGTGTGTGTGTGTGTGTGTGTGTGTGTGTGTGTGTGTGTGTGTGTGTGTGTGTGTGTGTGTGTGTGTGTGTGTGTGTGTGTGTGTGTGTGT
>Ga0315899_10006299_pt1 | contig 12789 bp, 14 predicted proteins | sample LakEriMetagenome_2_FD_203518 | JGI IMG/M metagenome (GOLD analysis project Ga0315899, IMG submission 203518) | Freshwater fungal communities from buoy surface, Lake Erie, Ohio, United States - Buoy 4 MA112 | ecosystem: Environmental > Aquatic > Freshwater > Lake | place: USA: Lake Erie, Ohio...
CACCGTTGATGTATCTGGCTCTGTACCAAATGTCATCTTCGTCGTATTGGGTATCTAAATTGAATTGGTTGTTTGAAACCACTGACAAGCCCTTGTCTGCGCGCATGATATTCGCACGCAAGGTGTAAGACTCGTAAATATGTTTTTGAATATCGACAGATGTTTGATCAACAATGACCGGCCATGCACTCTCAGCCGTTTTGAAATCGGACCACGTTAATTGTTCCTTTGACTGCGCATATCCCTTTTCCCACAAGGCATAGAGCTTGTTTATAGAATTGAGGGTACTGTCCAATACTTGCGCATTCACAGTGGAGAACCCCATTAACAGAATTCCAATTACTATTTGTTTAACAGACCTCATTACCTTAAACAAATATTGCTTCGAATAAAAATTGTTTAAGAAATGAAAGTTTGATATACAAACAAGAATATGTTACTAAAGGACCGTTGTAACAAACATGATCATGTTCATTACTTGCGAAATAAAAAAGAGGACCGAAGCCCTCCTTTTTTTTCATCTCAAAATCACATCTTATCTCAAAATACTTTTACCCGGATAGTAAGCCATTTTTCCAAGCTCCTCTTCAATGCGAAGCAACTGATTGTATTTTGCAATCCGGTCGGAGCGTGATGCTGATCCGGTCTTAATTTGCCCCGTATTCAAGGCTACCGCTAGATCTGCTATGGTAGTATCTTCAGTCTCTCCGCTTCTGTGAGACATTACCGAAGTATAACCTGCACGATGAGCCATGTTAACAGCATCAATTGTTTCTGTCAAAGATCCAATTTGATTCACCTTTACCAAAATGCTATTCGCAATACCCTCTTCAATTCCGCGTGAAAGACGATTCACATTGGTCACAAACAAATCATCGCCAACCAACTGAGTCGTATCGCCTAATTTCTCTGTCATTAACTTCCATCCATCCCAATCGTCCTCAGAGCATCCGTCTTCGATCGAAACAATTGGATATCGCTTTGTCCAATCCGCCCAATAATCAACCATTTGCGAACTCGTTAAATGCTCACCGGTTGATTCAAGATGGTACAATTTTGTTTCTGGATTGTAGAATTCTGTAGAAGCGCAGTCCAAGCCTAACATAATATCCTCGCCCGCTTTATAACCAGAAGCTTCAATTGCTTGCATGATCGTTTGAAGCGCTTCTTCGTTGCTGTTGAAGTTCGGAGCGAATCCGCCTTCATCACCTACGTTAGTCATGTGACCTTGTTTTTTCAACACTGCCTTAAGGTGATGGAACACTTCAGCTCCCATGCGCAAGGCTTGACTGAAAGTTTCAGCACCTACCGGAAGAATCATAAACTCTTGAACGTCTACTTTGTTATCGGCATGCGCTCCTCCGTTAATGATGTTCATCATTGGAACAGGCAATGTGTTTGCGCTAACTCCACCGATATATCTGTATAAACTTAATCCAGAAGTTTCAGCAGCAGCCTTGGCAACAGCCAATGAAACACCTAGAATTGCATTTGCACCGAGTACACTTTTATTATCTGTGCCATCTATTCCGCACATGGCCATGTCAATCAAGTTCTGCTCGAAAATGGAAGCTCCTTCCAATTCCTTGTTCAACACTTCATTTACATTTTGAACAGCACGCATAACGCCTTTACCTAAGTATTGCGTTTTGTCGCCATCGCGAAGCTCAACCGCCTCGTGCATTCCTGTGCTTGCTCCAGAAGGAACAGCAGCACGACCAACAGTGCCTTGGTCTGTAATGACATCAACTTCAATTGTTGGATTACCTCTCGAGTCGAGGATTTGTCTTGCATGAATGTGTGCAATGTTTGCCATAAAAAATAGTATTTAGAGCAAAGATAAACAAGATGAATGAATTACTTAGTGTAATTTTTACACTAAGTCCTATCTCCCTGTTCTTTTCGCGCCTCCACGACTGCTCTTTCCAGAGTTCCCACGACTGCTACTTCCTTTGCTCGGACCGTTTCGGAAGGTTCTTTCACCGGGCTTTGCATGAGACTTACTGCCAGCCTTGAAGCGAGGTTTAGAGGAAGACGTGGAAGTCGGACTCGATGCTGTTCGCGGTTTCGATCTTGGCTTTTGCTTCGGCTTTTCTAGACCTGCCGGAGCTTTCTTCTCTGGAGCTTCTGACTTCGACTTTTCCAAATACTTATTAAGCAATGTCATTTCATCCTCTTCCAAACTTCTGAACTCGCCCAATGGAAGACCTTGCAATCCAATGTGCATGATGCGTGTGCGTTCTAATTTCGTAACGTTGTATCCGAAGTGTTCACACATTCTTCGAATTTGCCTATTCAATCCTTGAATTAATACTATTCGAAATACAAATGGAGTTTCAACAACTACCTTACATCTTCTGGTTTGAACACCCAAAATCGGAACACCTTGACTCATCTTTTCAGCGAAGTCAGGAAACAAAGGACGATCGACCGTTACCACATATTCCTTCTCGTTTTTATTTCCTGCTCGAAGAACCTTATTCACCAAATCGCCCTGATTGGTTAAAAGAATCAATCCTTGAGAATCTTTATCCAATCGACCAATAGGAAATATACGTTCGCTATAATTGATGTAATCGATAATGTTGTTCTTCTCCATTTTATCGGTCGTCGAAACCACACCAGTTGGCTTGTTGAAAGCTAACACCAAGGCTTGCTTCTCTTCCATTCGATCTAAATCGCGTCCGTTCACTTTTACACGATCACCTGGACGAACCTCAGCTCCTAATCCCACCTTCTTTCCATTGATTGTAACGACACCGCGTTCAATAAACTTGTCTGCCTCTCGTCGGCTACAAAGTCCTGATTCGCTTATGAATTTGTTTACACGCATGGGTTCTGATTAGGAAGCGAAGTTAGTTATGGCATAAACAAATTCGCCGCTTTCCTTTTCTTTTCTTAATTTTAGCCTTTTAGAACTTACCCTATGCCAGCACTAAGCGAAAGAAAGATTGTTGAAGTTTGTTACGCCCCAAGTCATTTCCCCTTGTATGACAATGGGTTCGATATTGTGGTTGTTATTGATGTGCTGCGCGCCACAAGCGCCATTACTACTGGATTGCATTGCGGAATTAAAGAAATCATACCCATTAACTCTGTTGAAAAAGCGGTCGACTATAAATCGAAAGGTTATATCACTGCAGCGGAAAGAGACGGTCAAGTGGTGGAAGGATTCGACTTCGGAAATTCTCCATACGCCTTCATGAATCCAGATTTAGTTGGAAAAACAGTTGTCCTTACAACAACCAACGGAACAAACGCTATTGAAGTAGCGAAAGAAAAAAGCACCGTTGTTATTGGCTGCCTGAACAACTTGACTTACCTCAGCAATTGGCTCATTGCTCAAAATAAAAATGTGCTCGTTCTTGCTTCAGGATGGAAAGAGAAAATGAATTTGGAAGATACCATTTGCGCTGGCGCTATTGCCGATATTCTTCTTGAAAGCAGAAAATTTGTCTCGAACGAAGACAGCACCATATCTGCTAAGTTCCTATACCGTTCTGCTCGCGACAATTTCTACAGTTTTCTGCGCGCCAGCTCACACCGTAAACGTCTGATGAAATTAAAAATTCAAAAAGATGTGAAGTATTGTTTAACGCTCGACACGGTTCCTTGTATTCCTATTCTTCGCGAGGGAAAATTGGTCAAGTTGGAAATCGACAACGCTTAAATATCCCACATGAAAACAAAGACCTTTCTCTTCTTGGTACTTTGTTTTCCTTTGCAACTTCTCGCAAATGAACCTGAGCCCCATTACTGCCTTGATTGGGGATTCTTCGGACATAAAAAAATTAACGAGCTTGCCATTTATACGCTTCCTCCGGAACTTTTCGGTTTCTATAAATACAATATGAACTATTTAATAGATCATAGCGTTGATCCCGATAAAAGAAGATACAGCGTCAAGGGTGAAGCAGAATGTCACTTCCTTGATGTCGATCGATATGCGAACGACTCTACCTCTTCGCCATTCGAAAATTTACCCGAGCGTTGGAACGATGCTGTCACAAAATTCGGAGAAGATAGTTTGCGCGCACATGGCATAGTACCTTGGAATCTGTACTTCGTGTACATAAAACTTGTCAAGGCTTTTTCCGAAAAAGACGTCAATAAAGTGCTTCGGCTTTCTGCGGAGATGGGCCATTACGTTGGCGATGTGCACGTCCCTCTTCATTCCACTTCCAACTACAATGGACAAAAAACCAATCAAAAAGGAATACACGGATTTTGGGAAAGCCGCATTCCTGAAATTCAATTTCCGCAGTACGATTTCTTTGTTGGACAAGCTCAATACATCTCAGCGCCTCAACACTTCATTTGGGAAAGACTAAAAGAGAGCTACGCTTGTGTGGATTCTGTATTGAAGTTTGAATCACAACTCACAGCACAATTCCCTTCAGATAAAAAATACTCATTCGAGGTCCGCAACAACATTGAAGTTAGAACTTATTCCAAAGAATTCTCAGAGGCATACAGCAGCCTTTTAAACGGACAGATTGAACGAAGAATGCGTTCAGCTGTTTACTCATTAGGAAGCTTGTGGTTAAGCGCTTGGTCAGATGCCGGTCAACCAAAATTAGACGATTGGTATTGGAAGGAAGAAGAAACCACAGATGCACCTACAGAACACGAAACCAGAAAGATTCGAGAACACGAATAAGAATATTATGTTGAAGTCAGAAATTTTCGAGCAACAGAAAAAGCACGCTTTGCTCTTTAAAAACAGCACAGCGCAGGAGCGCACTGAAGTGCTCAATCGATTTGAAAAAGGTTTGCTCAAACACGAAGAAGCGTTGACGAAAGCGTTGAAGATTGATTTAAACAAGCACGCCTTCGAGTCTTCTATCATGGAATTCTCGCTCATCTTCGCTGAATTAAAAGCGGTTCGAAAAGAACTTCACGAATGGATCTCACCCATTCGTCCAGGAATCAATTGGGCGAACCCTTTGGCTTCAAATAAAATTCATGTTGAGTCGAAGGGCGTTTGTCTCATTCTTTCGCCTTGGAATTATCCTGTTCAACTGACACTTACGCCTTTGATCTCATGTCTTGCGGCAGGAAACACCGCAATCATTAAACCTTCCGAATTCACACCTGAAGTAAGTGAGGCTATCAAAGCTTTTGTGGAAGACACTTTCCTTCCGAAGGAAGTAACAGTAGTTCTTGGCGACGGAAACACCGCTGCGCAGTTGACGGAACTTCCCTTCAACCATATTTTCTTTACAGGCTCTCCCGCAGTTGGAAAATTAGTGATGGCGGCTGCAGCCAAAAACTTAACCAGCGTAACGCTTGAATTGGGAGGAAAGTCACCTGTTGTGGTTGGAAAGAATTACGATTTGGAAGACGCTGCAAAGAAGATTTTATGGGGAAAATACACGAATGCCGGCCAGACGTGTATAGCACCAGATTACGTGCTCCTTCCAAAAGGAAAAACGAAAGAATTCGTTCAACATATTCAAACGCACTATCATTCCAACTACACGAAGAATGGTGAGTTGAATTCCGATGAGGTCGTTTGTATCGTTTCGGAAAAGCATTTTACTCGTTTGAATGTAATGGTTGAAGAAATTCGTCAGACCGGAGGCGAAATTTTATTCGAAGGCGCGCATAAACCCACCGAACGACTATTCGGTTTAACGGTGGTAGGCAATCTGTCGAAGGAGACCAAAGTCTTTCAGGAAGAAATATTCGGACCTATACTTCCTGTATTTGAATATGAAACAACTGAAGAAGCGGTTGACTTCATTCGCAATAAAGAAAAACCATTGGCGCTTTACGTTTTTTCGAACAGCAGAAGCGAAACCAAATTCATCACACGAAACACATGGTCTGGCGGAGTAACCATTAACGATGTGTTTCTTCACATTAGCGATGTGCGCATGCCTTTCGGCGGAAGCAATTTTTCTGGAATAGGCTATTCACATGGCTACCACGGATTTCTTGAATTCTGTCATTTGAAATCAGAAGTTCATGTCAGTCGAATTTTCAATTCCACTTCACTCATTTACCCACCATATAAAGGCAAGGAGTGGTTGGCAAAAATTCTTCGTCGATTTATGTAATTACCAAAACTTCGGTAAGAACCTTGGTGTGCTCTTGATGTAGTCCTTGTACGAATCGTATTTCGAATTTGAAATACCTTCACTGAAGTCCGCGCTTCCTTGGAACAATAAGACAAGGAGAACGGCTCCTACTAAACTTCCGTTCAACCAATTTCCACTTCCGCTTCCACTGAAGAAGAAGAAGGTGATCCAAATGGCTTGTTCGCAGGCGTAGTTTGGATGGCGCATCAATTTCCAAAGTCCAGTATGTACAAAACCTCTTGAGTACGGCAGTTCGTCGTTGTTTCCCGCTTTAATTCGTCTGTGCTTTTCATTCTGAAAATTCCATTGCTGTTGATCCGCGGTTGTTTCAACAATTAAAAAGAAAATCAAAATTGCAGCTATTACATAATCTGTTGTTCCCAAAGGAGCAATTGTGCTTTTGTGTGCATAGATCGCGGGAACAGTAATTAACCATATTAAAATATTTTGGTAAAAGGAAATGAAAAACAAATTGAACAAAGTCCATTTCCAACGAGCATTGAACATAGGCATCTTGCGAAGCACTTCCCAACGATAATCTTCTTCACCGCTCCAAAACTTCCATGAATAGGCGTCTCTTCTTGAAAAATTATACGTCAATCGAGCGCCCCATAGGGTAACCAAAATCGCCAATAAAACAAAACGCGGATGATAGTTTGTGATATGAGCATATTCCCAAACGTAGATGATCGGAACTACGCTCCAAATCTTATCGACCTGACTGCAATTACCTGTTAATTCAGCCAATACAAAACACAAAGTTGCAACTACCAAAGCTGAACCTCCTCCAACTTTAATCAGATGCCATTGCATTTCGGTTAAGCTTGGATCTAGATAATAGGCCACCAAAGGCAGTCCAACCAAAGCAAGAATTAAGAGGATGATTGTTTTAAGCATAATTGTGTTTTCTATGTTCACGATGAAGATAGAAAAACCTCCTTAAAACACCAACGTTGTTATTGAATTTCCACCAAACGAATATCGTAAACCACAGCGGCGTTCATGGGAATTTTTCCTTCGCCAGTTAATCCGAATGCGCGATAAGATGGAAGAACAAACTTCGCGCGATCTCCTGCTTTCAACAAGAGCATGGCTTCATGTAAACCACTTTCAACATTGTCGTGCCCAACTTTTACAGGAACTTTTTCACCAGGTTTACTCTTGTAAACAACTGTTCCATCCAACAAAGAAACTTCATACTCAACCATTGCAATTTGTTCTGACTTCACATTAACTCCTGCACCTTGTTCGTAGATCCAATAGTGAATACCCGTTCCTGTTATGGTTGTGGGCCATTGTTTATCGGCAACAAACTTCTGAATACGTTCTTTCTCCTGCGCGTGAAAATTTCTATTCTGCGCAATGAGCATTGAATCTATTTGCGCCTGTGTCATTTGTTGCACAGTCTTCTTGTCTTGCGAGCAACTGTCGCAGCTCATAAGTATAGCCGCGAAGGCAAAAACGAGGTAGGCGTATTTCATTAGATTTCTTCTTTTTCCAATAACTCAATAAACTTCGCAATCGTATGTTCAAGCGATTCATGCAAGCGTGCGCCAGCAGCATTCTTGTGTCCGCCCCCGTTGAAATGGGCGCGAGCCATTTGATTCACGTCACGCGTTCCCTTGCTTCTGAAACTGATTCGAACACAATCGTCGTCCTCTCTGAAAAACGCAGCAATCGTAGTTCCTTCAACACTTAACGCCATATTCACAAGTCCTTCCGTATCGCCTGATTGCGGATTGAAACTATCTAACTTTTTTTTGGTAATTGCAATGTAGGCGGCCTTGTGCTTAGGAAGAATGGTCATGCATTCTGAAAGCGCATATCCCATTAAACGCAACCGATCAACGCGTTGCGAATCCAATACGTTTTCATGAACAACATGAGGCTTCAAACCTTTGCGCATGAGCCAAGCGGCTATCTCATGTGTTTCAGGACTTACACTTGGAAAACGGAACGACATCGTGTCGGTCATAATTCCGCAATAAATGGCTTGTGCCGTTGGAACATCTATAAGCTCCAACCAATTCATAGCCCCAGCGAAATGAAAAACCATTTCGCATGTGCTGCAAATACTTGTGTCGGAATACACTACATCTGGGAAAGCGGCTGGCTGCTCGTGATGATCAATTAAGATGAAAGGCTTGTTTCCAACTTGATGGTCTAACATTTTCTTCACCCCCTCACCTATCCTTCCCAAGTGGTTGTAATCTAAAATAAAAATAGCATCTGATTCTTGGATGCGTTTGGCGGTTTCTTCTGTTTGCTCTTTACCTACCACGACGTATTCATTTCCCGACAACCAATTCAAATATGATGGAGCTTGATCTGGAAGTACTATAGTTACTTCCTTCCCTAACTTAACAAGCATTTGGGCCATCGCGCATGAAGATCCAATCGCATCGCCATCTGGAGAAATGTGTGTTGAAATCACTATTTTCTTTGCTCCATCGACAATTGCTTTTGCCTTTGCGAGTTCGTCACTATTCAATGTGCATTTTAACATGCTTCAAAGGTAAGCGGTAATCTATAATTCGTTGTATTTTGGCGAAATGAAATCGGTAATCTTATTCTGTTTCGCAATCTTGTCATTCTCTCTTCAGGCCTCTGCCCCTGTGTTGCATAAATTCTATTTAAGCAACACCAGCATTGAGTTTAACGCGCAAAACAGAGCCATTGAAATTACTTCGAAGATCTTCACCGACGATTTGGAACACGCTATTGAAGCGCAATGTTACCGCTACAATTCCTTGTATCCTCAAACGCCAGAAGTCTTCGAATTGGTTAAGAAATACATCGGTGAAAAATTAAGTCTTCAAGTAGGTGGAAGAAATGTTGTCCTGAATTTTTTGGGCTACAGTGTTGACAATGACATGACTACTTTGTTTCTCGAAGGAAGTTACTTCGAACCGAATCAGGTAATCGTTAACAATACTTTGCTCCTAGAGTTATTTTCAGACCAACAGAATATTGTAGAAGTTCGTTGGAACGGACAGTCGAAAAGAGAATACTTCACCAAGGAAAAAACTCAATTTCAATTCATACCCTAAATGAAAAAGAAAGAGGCGGCGGATTTTGTGCGGGTGGAATTAGAAAAGCTTTATCCGGAAACACCCATTCCGCTCGATCATACCGATGCTTTTACTTTGCTTATTGCGGTCCTGCTTTCAGCGCAATGCACAGATGCACGGGTGAACACCATTACACCTCATCTATTCAAACGTGCGAACAATCCGTTCGACATGGTAAAGTTGAGCATTGAGGAAATTCGAGAAATTATAAAGTCTTGTGGACTTTCTCCTGCGAAGAGTAAAGCTATTTTCAATTTATCGCACATCATTATCAATGAGCACAACGGAGAAGTCCCTGCTTCATTCGAAGCTTTGGAAGCACTTCCGGGTGTTGGACACAAGACCGCAAGTGTGGTTATGTCGCAAGCTTTCGGAGTGCCAGCATTTCCTGTAGACACCCACATTCATCGTTTAATGACGCGTTGGAAACTTACAAACGGAAAATCCGTAGAACAAACCGAACGAGACGCTAAGAAATTATTTCCTGAAGAAAGCTGGAATAAACTTCATCTTCAAATTATTTTTTATGGAAGGGAATATTCTCCGGCCAGAGGCTCGTTGCAGAACGATTTTATTACAGAAACATTGAATCCTAAATTATATAATTCATGGGGTTAAGAAATAATTATCGAGAGGACATGCCATTCTTTGAGGTAATCATCAAAGACGTAACTTGCCTGTTGAGAGAAGGATATTTCTATCTAAAAAACGGAGGGCGTTTGCCCGTTTGGGTCGCAGCCCCGACATATCCAAGCAAGAAAACAACGCTCGCAAAGATTGCACGAATGAATGGCGCGAGACTCACCAATAAACTCGTCAAAAATCCTGATGTCATCATCTACTTCGAAAATGCAACATACGGAAGTGCAAGCACTTTAAGACGTCGGTATCCCAAAGCACGAATCATAAATGTGAACTGTCCAGACATTAGTAAAGAGCGAGTTCATGTGGTTCACCTCGAGGCACTCGGCTACTCGATGAATTTAAATCCAAGAACATACATAGGTGTTGCTGTTGAGAAAAGTGATGAAAACGCGGTTCACGACGGGCAAGAAGTGATTTGCCCAATGGCCTATCCGAAAACAGATGCTGTGTACCAAAAAGTTTTAGACAACACCAACGAAAATGGTGAATATGTAGACATTCGCGTACCTGTCATTCAAGGTAAAATTCCATTGGTTTATCTAAAATTCAAAACAAAAAAAAATCGATTTACCAATAAAGCACATCGGGCAACTCTGCATTCACCAAGAGAAATATTCTCGTCTGAAGAAATTGAACAAATCGAAAAATATGCACTGGCCATGAAGGTAGACTTTTGCGAGTTCGATGTTCTCCGACATAAAGGGAATAAGAAAATCTACATCATCGACGTGAACAAAACACCCTACGGTCCTCCTCATCCTTTGGGTAAAAAAGATCAAGAAATTGCTTTGCAGAAATTATCTGAGGCTTTTATGCGATTGATCAATACTAAAGCCTAACGCTTGTAATCGAATTAGATAGTGATTCGTCAAAAGGCATTTGAACCTTGATGTAATTTTCTGTAAACCCTGCTATTTTCCCTTCATCGTTCACAGATTCCCACAATACTCTGGCTTCCGTTCCTTTAAACGACGCATCGAAAGCCGCGCGCTTCTTGGCACTCAACAAGCGTAAGATTTTATTTCGTTCGTTTCGAACTTCCATCGGGACAATGTCTTCAATGCGAAGCGCTGTTGTGTTTGGTCGTTCGCTGTATGTAAATACGTGCAAATAAGAAACGTCGAGATCTTTCAGGAATTCAACCGTCTCATTGAAATGCTCGTTGGTTTCGCCAGGAAAACCTACAATAACATCAACACCAATACACGCATGCGGCATGGCATTCTTGATGGTTGCAATGCGTTCACGATACAAATCTGTTCTGTAACGGCGTCGCATCCCCTTCAAAATATCGTCGCTTCCACTTTGTAGAGGAATATGAAAATGAGGCATGAAGTGTTTCGAAGTAGCAACGAATGAAATGATTTCATTCGTCAACAGATTCGGTTCAATGCTGCTGATTCTGTACCTCTCTATTCCATCCAACTCATCCAACTTCTGAATCAAATCCAACAACGTTTCGTTGTGAGCCGTTCCGAAATCACCAATGTTCACGCCGGTGAGAACAATCTCCTTCGCTCCACCAGCAATGGCCTTCTTCGCTTCTTCTAATGTTGCTGCTACATTCGCGCTTCGAGATCTCCCTCGTGCTAAAGGAATGGTACAGAACGCGCAGAAATAATTGCATCCGTCTTGTACCTTCAAAAAAGTGCGTGTTCGATCACCTGAGGAAAACGACGGAATGAATTCTTTCACATCTTTAATTTCTCCAGCGAAAATCTTTCCTTCCGATTCGTCATGTGCTTTAATACGATCAATCAAATTGAATTTTTCATTCGCCCCTAATACCACATTCACCCCTTCAATTTTTGAAATCTCTTCGGGTTTCAATTGAGCGTAGCATCCGATAACTGCAATGAAAACATTCGGATTTGAACGCTTCGCTCTTCGAACGGTGTAGCGACATTTCTGATCGGCTTCATCGGTTACGCTACAGGTATTGATGACCAAGACATCTGGTCCTTCTTCCAACTCCACTCTACCATATCCCTGTTCTTGGAAATCTCTCGCAAGTGTGCTCGACTCCGAAAAATTCAGTTTACACCCTAATGTATGAAATGAAAATGTTTTAAAATCTCTCATGATTTCTTCCCTTTTGGAACTGCTCTTAATCGAAGCTCCATGATTCCCAACAATACATCAACTGGATGATTAAACGAAATCTCATAGGTGTAAACGCCGTGATCCTCGTATTGCTTATTCGAATCTAACTCGCGCTCAATGTCGCCGATATCGCCGCTAATATCTCCAACGAATCCATCTTGATTTTTTATTTCTACCGTCACGTCGCGCGGAACAACTACGCCGTGCTCTGAAATCTCTTTGATATGCAATTCCAATTTATCGAAAGGAAAAAGCGTGGTGTAACGAACATCCAAATACAATTCACAAGGCTCGGCGTTTTCTCGGATGTCCAACTTCAACACTACAGGCTCACTCTTTTTCCACTGAAGACTTTCGTCGAATTCAAAATTTGCTTCAGCAATGGGGGTAGGATCACAACTCACCATTGCAAACGACGCCAACAACAAAAACAAAAAGCCCTTTTTTAACATGCTGCAAATTTACAAGAAGAAACGCAGAGTAATTCCTGAATAAAAATTTCTTCGAGGCATCGGATTGAAATATCGACCTCCCAAACCATTCAACTGATAGAAGGTGGTGTAATTCGTATTCAATACGTTATTCGCTCCAATATTCATATTGATAGAACCAACTTGTCTAATTCGCGTTACTAAATCATAATCCCCTGCAACTTCGTCGCGCTTAATGAATGTATGTCCGTAAGTGAATTCGGTATTCAATACGTTTCTCGCAGCCGACCATTCGGTTTGAGTTGAATTCAAAGGTGCCTTATCGGTCCACTGATTCGTAATTGACCAACCGAATCCATAAAATCCGGTAAAATTCAACCCTCCGTTACATTGCGCCAAAGGCATCCCTGGCATTCTTCCCAAACCACTCTCGTCGCGCAATTCATAGTTCGTCCA
>Ga0315899_10006301_pt1 | contig 12787 bp, 6 predicted proteins | sample LakEriMetagenome_2_FD_203518 | JGI IMG/M metagenome (GOLD analysis project Ga0315899, IMG submission 203518) | Freshwater fungal communities from buoy surface, Lake Erie, Ohio, United States - Buoy 4 MA112 | ecosystem: Environmental > Aquatic > Freshwater > Lake | place: USA: Lake Erie, Ohio...
TTTTTTTTGTTTTTTTTTTTTTTTGGTTTTTTTTTTTTGGTTGGGTGTGTGGGTTTTTTGTTTTTGGGGGGGGTGGGTTGGTTGGGAGGAGAGAGAGAGCGCGCGCGCGAGCGAGCAAGCGAGAGAGAGAGAAAGAGAGAGAAAGGTTTTGCTGACAATCAAGAAGTTACTCGCTTTACTCAAGGTCGGTAAGCACAACGCCCTGTGTGTAAGAGAGAGAGAGAAGAGAGAGAGAGAGAGAGAAGTTTATTGAAAATCAAATGAATGACTGAAGGTCGGTAAGTACAACGCCTCTGTGGGTGACACCGCGCGCGCGCGCGCACGCGCGCGAGAGAGAGAAGTTTATAAGAGAATTTCAACCACGTCTCATACGACGCAGAAACAAGCCGCGAGAACAAAGTTTTTGCGACAAACTCATCCATAAGGAGGACAGCATAGGGGTGATGAAGGACGCTTTCATGGCAATCGAGGTTTTCCCCAAGAAACTAGAGAGAGAGAGAGAGAGAGAGAGAGAGAGAGAGAAACTAGAGAGCGTCGACGTTGACAGCGCAAGTCCATCCGCGGCCTTGGAGAACCTTGCGCTCCTCAGGCGTGACATGCCGCATGCGCAGCGGCTGCTTGTAGTAGGGATTCACCCAAGGGTCCAAGACACCAAACGACTTGCCAGGCGGTACTCCCCACAGTCGCCTGTGGTGTATGTCCTTCGAGACCGCACGGAGCCCTGATGTTTTTTTTTTGGCGGTGGCCACAACGCACGCGAGCGCTCAGTTGCTCGAATGACTTTGGCTTCCCATCTGCGTCAACACGCATGCACACTCACTCGCACAGAATAGGCACACAACGACCATCGCGCGCGATAGAAGACAGGAAGAGGGTCTGGAATGGGCGAGGGCACAAACGCGTGAAATCGGCGCGCGACATGCCGACGCGATGGTGAAAGGCCGCATCCGTCTCTCGCGCATCCCAGCCCTTTTCGGCCTGACTTGCATACTCTCCTCGTCCCCCACCTCCCGCACCGGAGCCTTTGCGGGCTTGCACGCGTGGCGTCAACAATCCGTCCCTGTGCACACGACGTGGGAACGCTTGGGTCAGCGAGGGAGCTCGGAAGGAGAGGCAATACCACACGGCACGCAGACTTCACCTCGCACAAGTCTGTGTGCCGTGTGGTATTGGTGAGTATGGAGATAATATGTTGTTCGAGAGCATGAGAGGCAGTAAAAGTCGACGCTGCGGAACGCGCACAGTGTGGCACAAAGCGCAACGGAGCCACGGAAAGAGAAGAGACACACTACTGACAGAGACGCTACCATCCACCCAGTCAGCCAGCCAGAGAAAGCGACAGGCAGCTGGACAGGCAGCTGGATAGACAGACCGGCAAGACGCGCCAAGAGCTGTAATAGGTTTCTTTTGACACTGTAATAGGTCTCTTTTGACACTGTAATAGGACAGACAGACCTGAAAGACGGGCCAAGGGCGGTCCCCTCGGCGCTGCTAAAGGGCTCGGCAGCCTCATCGTGGCTGCCCACGAAGTCGTACCGGTCATCCTGCTCGCTGTCGGGGTGAGGCGAGGCGGTCGGAGCGGGGCGCGGGAAGTTGGGAAGACCCGCCCGCCAGCGTCGCATCTGCTCTTGAAAGTCTTGATCTGCCGCCAAGATGCCATCTGCTGCGTACTCAATGTGCAGCTGCTGCCGGCAGGCTTGCCGCTCCTGCTCTGAGCTGCTGACCTCGGTGCTGCTTTCAGATTCCTGCACGCAGCCCTCCTCCTCCGAGACACGCTGCAACGGGTCTGGGAAAGAAAGATACAGCTTGACGCCTGCGGGAATGGGTTTGTCTTGCACAGGCGCTGGAGGCGGCGTGACGCAATCGTCGTCTGATCTCGAGTCCTCGGTGCAGGTTGACAGGGTGTCTTCCGAACCCCCGGCGTTCAAGTGCTGCAGCTCCAGAAAACCCCGAGGCACCTCCAACTTTCCTGCCGCGTCGCCGACTTCCTCCGTGTCCGTGCCATTCCCTGCCCCCGCACCTCCATGGGCCAGCAGGGTCGCCAGCCTCTGCACTTGCAGCTCGTGCAGGGCTTGGCCCGTTTCTGGATTTTGGGCGAATTCAGGCTCAGGAGGCCATTCCTGGTACTGCCCATCCCACTCCTCATCGCTGTAGCCCCCGTTTTCGTGCGCCTGTGTCAGGAGCGCCTGCAGCTCGCCGTCGCTGCACCGGCCATCCAAGGCCTTCATCACGTCGCAGGCCTGGGCCGGAAAAACGCTCAGCGGGCGACCACGCGCGGTTGGCACACGACCCGCCCCGGTCCGGCCCGCGCGCTGACCTTCGCGCCGAGACTTCTCGCGAGATTGCTCGCCCAGCGACACGGCTGCTCGCCTTCGAGCCGTCGTCCGGGGCTTTTTCTGCACGCCTGACGGGCTGCCGCTGCGGTAGTTTGCCCTCAGCGCCGCCCGCGCCAGCCTGCGCTGCCGGCCCTGGTTGAGCATCCCCCCGGGCGTGAAGCCGGCGAGCGCCACGCCACCCCCGCCTCTCAGGCGGAGCACAGGCGGAGCACGGCGCTCAGAATGCTCCGTTATGCTGCATGTGAGTGGCAAGAGCAGTCCCGTCAGCCAGGCCGCCCCCGTCCCAGTGCGGCGACAGCGACGGGTGTGTGGTGGGGACTCTGCGTTTGGCGCACCGGCGTCTCTCATGATAACAAGAAGAGCTCACGAACTTTGAGGGGCTAGCGCGGAATGACGTCCCGGCAGAACCTGAAGTCGCTGGGCCAAACGCGCGACAGGGCGCCTCGCCTGCCGCCCGCGCTACTGTCGTGCTTTGCAGCGCTCCCACTTCAACGCGCGGGCGACGGGCATCCGGGCATCCTGTACGCGAGGCGCCAGCCGGACGATGCTGCGGAGACGCTTGTCGAGGCGAGTCCTGTGTGGCTGCGATGCACCGCGTGCCTGCCGTGCCCGTGCCCTCCCTCCCAACAGCGCGGGGACGTGAATGCGTGTTGCTGATCGGTACCCGTCTCTCGCTGAGCGTCCCTGGTATGGGCGTTTCACCAATCATGAGGTTATATGCGAGGCGTGCTCACGGCAGCACTTGCGTGGTTATCTGTGGGCCGGCTCGGCGCGATCACAGTGCTGAAGCCCACTGTGAGATGTGCAGGGCTTTCGTTTGTGCTACTCCTTTTCGGCCAAGGCGACGCTCTTCAACATGCTTGCGGATGCCCTGAAACGCGATAGCGACTTACAGCTGGCCGGCTGGTTTTTTGTGGGTGAGGGAGCCGGACAGCCGTACGCGGACGACGTGGCAAGATGCATGTGGGACCAATTCAGGCTGGCATTCTGCAAGGCAATCGCTGCAAATGAGATCGCTGTCGACGATGCCATGTATGAGCGCACATTCAAGGAGTGCTCGCGAATGATGGGCATCGTTGTGCTGCGCGGTGTGGGGCCGGTCGAAGTCGACAAAGATCGCAAGGAACCCGGCTTGCGGTACGCAGTGCACGAGTTCGCATTCCCGTTCACAAGGCAAAGAATGCGGCAGGACATCCGCAGCAAATTGAAGGGCGATGGCGAAACGACGGGCTCGCAGGATTTGACTGTGCCGGTCAGCGCTGTCCCAACCACGTCCGAAGTCGTCGACCTCGTTTCAGACGACGACGACCATAATGATGACAAAGCAATTCTTTATCTTGCCGCGGTCGAAAAGTCTGCGGCTGCGCCTCCTCCCTCTGCTACCGATGACGACGACACGCCGCTGTTGGCGGGGCATCGGGTTTCGACTCCTCACGAAATGTCTGGATCCACGCAGGCGGACGCCCAGCCCCCTTCTGCCCCCTGTCCGCTAGATCATTACTGTGATGACGAGGACGGAGCCGGAGTGGGGCCTGCGCAACAATCAGCGGGAAATAGGGTGGAAGGTGGGCGGAAAGAGAATCCTGACATCGCAGGTGCCGATGACAGAGGAATGTTAGATACGGGTGTGGCGAAAGGTGCGAGTCTGAAGGAGAGCGCGTGCGGCGCCAATGACAATAGCGTGGCCGGCGCTTCCCTGCTGGTCCTTAAGATGGTTTCTGCTTCTGTTTCTGCCCCTGGTGCCACAACGACCAAGCATCTGAGCTCAACAGCCTCTGCTGACGTTGCTTGCTCTGAGCAAATCTCAACCGCTGCGCCTGAGAAGAGGCCTATGAATGCACGCGAACACGGCGTGGTTGCGTCCTACGCAAAACTCCGCGTCGGAAAGCGATCTTTTGCGTCCATTCAACCAACCGCTGGCACGGTGTCTCCAACGGCTGGCACTGGGTCTGATGACGCGCTTTCATCCCACGCTGCAACACATGGAGCAAATGCGGCCGAGCAGCAGGATGCCGCCAACATGCACAGCGCTGCCTTCGCTGCGGAGGGCACACCGGAACTGAACCACAGACTCCAAGAATACGACAAAGTATGCGACGCTCATAGGAGCCTTCACCGTAAGGCGCATATGAGGGCGCAGGCTGCGCCCCAGAACAGGCAAGATGCACAAGACGACTGCAATTTATTCGTTCATAATTCTGTACTTGTGACCGTCATGAATCTTGCAGTGAGTCGAGGGGGTTCATATGGATTGCACGGAGTCCTGGTCGGGTCCAGGAGACGCGATAAGCTGTCTATATTGCAGGCGCTTGCTGCAAATGGGGACCCTCCTTCATGCAACGGCGGCAGCGTTGAACAAGATGCAGCCTGGTTGCGCGAGCAGGCGCAGAGTCTTTTCCCCGAGGCATGTCTTCTTCCAGAGCGAAAGCTTCACAAACACGACGATGTTCGTGTGTCCAAGGATGAGAACGTGACGCAAGGTTCAACGGAGGACGCGAAGGGCCAGGCGCAAGTGCAGCAAGTCGAGAGGGAGAGCGAGGAGGTGAACCGCGCGGAGGAGAAGTCTGATGAGCCCCTGAAACCGAGTACCATGGAAGCTTTCACCAGCACGAAAGGCACGGCGATCATAAAGGTGGAGCAGCAGGTATTCAGGGTCGGGGATGGGGATGAGGGAAACAATGACGAACAAGCAAACAATGGCGAGCAAGCATCGGGTCAGGAAGCGCGTGAAAGTGTGAAAGAGCTAGACACGAAATGCAACGCTTTGACGAAGGAGGGGCATGACCCAGAGCACGTCGACAATAAAACAGCGCCGTCGGACAGCGCGAGATCTATGGCCATCGACGTGAGCGAGGAGGGGCTGGTGGTGCTCGGGTACTTTCGAGTGGCGGCAGCAGGCGCAGGTCTTCGGGCATTAGATTCAGACATACGAATGCTCTCTTCTCTGAACGCGGAGGGCCTTGGCCTGGTGTGCTCAGTACAAGAGGGCACGGAAGTGGTGTCCGTATCAGATTTTGTCCAGATTGTGGGCTACGGCGCAGATGTCCCGCGTGATTCGCAGCTCAAGTGGCAAGTAGTGCAAGAGCCTTTTTTGCCTCGCCGGGTGCTGCAAGAGTGTGCAGCCTGTGCGCAGGAAGCAGATGGTGGAAGTGACGGAGCAGCAGCGGCACTGGTAGATCTGTACACGGTCAATTTGCGAGTGCAGGAGGCGTATGTCAAGAGACATCTATGCATGTCCACGGGCGCGAATACCAAGGAGAAGGCGTACAGGTCCGTCTTCTTGGTTGGAGGGCCCGAGCCTACAGTCGAAGAGATTCATGACGACTTGGTGTATCAAGGTGTCTCAACCGGGGGAACGTCCTACTCAAACCCATACAAGACGTCGCCAGGCGCACCAGGTTTAGGGTTTAGGGTTTAGGTAAATCGTAGCTCAGTCACGCAAAACGGTCTGATGTCCTGCTGCTTAGGGTTTAGGAATGGGTTTACTGCGAGTCTGCAGTTGCTTTTGCCACGAAAGGCATCGAGTGGAGTTGGTCCTATTTCATCTTGGTGTGCGGACAAGTAGGGTCTGATACCCGACACAATGGGCATCAATGATAATAATTACTGCTGAAAGATTCTTTGTTTGTGGCCAATGTCCCCGCGCTTGATTGGGCGCGTTGCGCCCAGTCAAGGGGGGACTTTGGCCGTTGGAGCCGGGCATCGGCGGGGTATTTCCCCTCAGCACGCTATTGCCCGCTCTGGGCAATAATCTTCTGTGGGGTATGTGCAACTCGGGTCTTTTACTTCGCCGGTAAAAGATTATATATATATATATATATATATATGATGTGATTACTTCGCCGGGAAAAGGAAAAAGCGCTGATATATACTACTCACCGGGTACTGCCCCTCGTGGTATTCCTATTGGGCGGTGGGGTATGGGGCGCACTGCGCCCATTGACCACGGAACTGATGTGAGATTTCCATCTGTCCCAGGTTGGAGGGAGTACATGTCGGACGGCAAACCTTACTACTACCATCCTGAGCGCGGAGATCTAACCCAGTGGGATCCACCGCCAGGCTGGCACGTTGTGCATACGCAAGGCGCGGTTGCCAATTTCACACAGGCGCATGCGTCCGCCCTACCGCTCCTACCTGCACAGCAATCAATGCTATCAGCTACAAATGGGCCAGCGGGCTCATCAGTGGGATCGGTATCTGCAGGATCAGTTGGATCGGCAACGACCGGAAAGCCGGCCAAAGCGCGCAAGCCGCACACATGTAAGCTATGTGGGCAACCCAAGAAGGGGCACTCCTGTCCTGTCGTGACAGGAGTCCAGCGCTTTGTTCTTCCACCCAACACCTTCGAACAAGTGCTCCCAAATGTGCCATATCCTGAGTATCCGGTGATGCAAGAATGGACTCAGGACAAAAGGCAATGCCTGGAGCTGCATTGGCCACCAGGTGCAACAGCATCCGCAGCTCCTTCATACCCCTTCTGCGCGATGGGTTATCCGGAATATTCACGTGGGCACTCATATGAGAAAGGGCCAGCGTGATGCCCCAGACGAGAGAAGCATCAATTACGGACGCGAGATGTCTGTACGAGGGAAGCATCTGATTCAAGTTTTTTGAAGAAACGATCCATCCAACAACTTCTTGCTGGCTGCTGTGATTCATCTTGCAGTCGTGTTCTGCAATGCAACCACAATGACCTGGAACTAGAGCTGGGCGCCGCTCTCACGCGCGCCCCGCCTTAACAATCCAGGCGCCGCGGTGCCTGCGCCGCGCCCCATGATGCTGATTCGGTGAGTCGAAAATCCTTCTAGGATAACGTAGAAAGGCTTGTGGAGAAAGTCTTCTATGTCGGTCTCTACGCCTCGTTGCTTTTACAGGACGCTTTACTTACGCAAGCTCAATCAAAACTGCCTAGTACTATTGTAGCTTGACACTCCCCCCTTGCTGAGTATTAAAGCGACACCTGGTGGAGGAGATAGTGACAACGTTGTCCTGGTGGAGCAGATGAGATAGTGAGATTGCATGTGTATTTAGTAAAGAGATTATTTACAGGACAAAATATACAGATGTCGAGTGGAACCTCAACATAGCCAGTGCACAGAATCAGAAGGCGCAGCGTTCTATATCAAGCAGTCTGGATGAACTCGTACGGCAGAAGACGCGTTTAAGCAGCGCTAAAGCCTCACAGAGCTTTCTGATGTTGTCTGAAGCACAGACGCTCAGCCACTCGCGCCCTGTGAAACTTGGCAAACCAATCCGAGGCGATCTGGTCGTCCTGCTTCACCACGACACCGAACGTGTAGCAGTACCCTAGATTGTAGCTCGCTCCCGCGTTTCCTCGCTCCGCGGCCTTCTTCCACATGTCTATCGCCTTCTGCTTCATTTGGTCTCGTCGGGACCCCATGCGCTCCAATCTGCACAGCTTTAGAATTTTCGGTGGCTGGCTCTTATGATGCTTGTCCTGCCTATGCTCAAGGACGTCCGCCTTCCGCTGCACGGTAATGGAGAATGAGGAGCCCGGAATGTCGTCGCCGTTCAGCAGCTCGTACACATTTTCATCTGTCGCGTCCATGCCGTCGACCTGCAGGATGCGATCACCCGCCTCCAGCTCACCCGCACGCACAAGGTCGATCGCGCGCATGCCCCAATCCGGATCCCACTTGGCGCCCGGATCGTCCACAAAAGCGGCAATTTCTGTCCCCGTCGATGAGCCGGGGGGCGCATCAATGTCCTTCTCCTCAAAAATGACGCCCACCGTCGATCTTGCGCCGTTAAAGTAGCAGTAGCCCATGTTGCAGATCGCCATAGGGTCGCCCTCGGTGCTGATGCGCTGCAGAAACGCCTTCCACTCGCCCGCCCCGTTTTTGCCCCTCATGTCGATCTCGTCGGGCGGCTTCTCGTTGTCGTCTGCCGCGGGCAACCGATAGATGCTCTCAGCCGGCGACTCCATCGAGAGCCCAATGCGGTGGGCGAGCTCGGGGATGTTGAGCGGTAGGTGGTTATAGCACATTCCCATCTTGCGTGGCTTCGTCTGCATCCAGAAGCGCAGGTGAAACGGGCCATCCTTGTCCTTGTTGGCCTCCGGCATCGCGTGCGCCACACACAACCCGCAGCAAGAGCCGCCCGCACGCCCCTCGCGCCCCTCGCGCTCGCTCGCTGCTGCCGCCGCCTCCCCTTTACACCCCTTTCCTCGCCCCGCCCCAGCGCGCTGAAAGCATCCAACTGCCCGGCAGATGCGTATGACCGGCCGGGGCGTTTCGAGCACCTGGCCGCAATGGGGTGGTGGTGGTGCTTCACGAGATTCTCCCATAGAGATAGATAAATATACATTAGTTAACTCAAAATAAATGACCACCCCATCGAACTGGACACCCAATAAGAATAACTGCTCTTCCGTTGAACAAACTTTAACACCACGGGGGGTCGGGGCGGGTGGGACGGGAGCCGTAGAAGAAAAGAAAAGTGCGCGAGAGCTGCATAGGCACTGCTCGGCCGTCGGGGCGCAGCCCGCACGTGCTGGGCCTCGCCGGGGTCGGGCAAAATGAAAGGTGGTCTGCGCGCCTCCCGCGCCTCACTCACCCGTCGCTGCGCCGCGCGGCAGGCCGCTTGCCCCCGCACGCTCGGCCTGACACCGCCAGCAACAGCTGACGACGTGCGCGCTTTTCTCTGCTGCTGTGTGCCCGTGCCGGCAGCTCGCAATTTCCAGCTTCTGCCAAAGGCTGGCAAGCAGCCACCGCCGCCTTCGCCGGAGCCGACCGGACAGCCACAGGGCAATCGGACCAATGGGACAAGCGGGAGCCCGACAAATAAACACGGCCACCAGCCATCGGGACCGGAGGCCCCCGTGCAGGATCAGCTCCTGCTCCTGCAGGTCGCGCCCCCCGCCTCCGCCCCCTGCGCCCACTCCTGCAAATTGCAATTTCAAACAGCCCAGGCGGCGAGATTGGAGTTTGCAGTTGATGTGCAACAGGGGCTCACAGGAAGCCCATGCACGCCAATTGCCCGTGCGCAGGACAAGACGCAGTATTTCCCGCAGGATCCCAGCCAGCAGCCCTTTCCTCAATACTCGACCGATCCCAAAGTAACAGCCTCAGTGCAAGTGCCCCTGAAGGTCGAGGTGGAGCGTCGCAAGCGCCTTTTTGCAAACCAAGACATCATGTATGCCCCAACCCTATTGGATTGCCGAGGCTTGCGGCCGTTTTTGTTTGCCTGGCTGACGCGTGTGATCATTGATTGGGCTACAGGCATCTCTTGCATGCTGAAGGAGTGACGCGGGAGAAGCTGAAAGAAGCCTTCTCAGAGGAAGCGGTTCTTCCGCTCAGGATGATGGACGAGAAGGATTTTGAGCCGCGCACATGGGCAGAATGGACTAAGATTGGCACGGTTGATGGGGTGTTTCATTTTTTGCCAGCGCGCGCGTTCTCGATGCCCGAAGGCATCTGGCGGCCCTGCAAGGTGCTCGACCGGATAGAACCCGATGACATGTACAAGGTGCAGTGGGCTGATTCGCATGAGCAAGTTGAGCTTCCCAGGCTGCAGATCATGTTTCTGGGAGAGGATCCTTTTGTCTTTGCTAAGCGCATTGTTCGCGCGCTGCAGTCGTGTGACGTAGCACGTCATGGGCTGCTGTACAATCTCTACATCGACAGCATGCCCGTGGAAGGCGTCCCGATGCTTGCTCCAGAGCAGCTGAATCGTGTTATGACTCTTGCACTTAACACGAATCGCGTTCGCCAAAAGAGTATCGACACAACTGGCATTATTGATGAGCTGAATTTCGAATACTCCCGCACTATGAATCGCATCGTATTCGATAAAGAGCTCACGAGCGCCGTTGAGAACGAGATGATGAAGGGTATAGTAGCTCCGCCGGCGATGAAATATGTTCCACAAGATGGTGTTGGTGTGGCGAATGATGTGCCTCCGCATGATTGGGCCCAGCAATACTGCCTTTTCAATTTCAACTCCTTTTTGACGAAAGGCGAGCTTATCTCCTGCATTGTTAAAACGAAACAGGAGAACCAAAACATCATGGCAAAGAGTCTTTTTGCCCCCCATCCGACCAAGACGACCAAGGCGGACGAATTTGAACAAATGGAGCTACAGGCGATTCAGCAGACTGCCGCATACCTGAAGGACACTTGGCTCACATCGTTGAAGAACAGCTTGCGGAATGGATTAAAGGATGTCGGGAAGGGGTGGTTCAATTTGAACGAGACGAAGCGAGAGGTGTACGACATTAGCAAGCTCAAAAAGTTTATGACAATGATTAACTTCATGATGCAGGACACGCTGCGATCCATGACTGAAGAGTCGATGGCAAGCTATTCCAATTTTATTTGTGGTGCAGTTTCCTATGAGGTCATAATCGAAGATATTGGAAAGGTGGAGAGCAAGCCGACAGGTACCAGCATCATGAAGTGGCCGTTATTCAAGCTAGAGTTGATTTTGAACCCCGACGGGACTGTGAACATCGGAAGCAACGGACTTCCCATCCCTTTTGAACAATTCGTGGAAATGCCGCTTTCACTTTTCGACAAGGCACTGGCGTCCGTTTCAAATATCCCGCAGCTGGAACCCATGGTGGTCGATCAAATTTTCTGGAGCTCGAAACCAATTCTAGCCAGTGTGCACGCGGAGGAGCCCGGTGCCAAGAAGCTGCGGGAGAAAATGAAGGTTGCATTAGAAACAGCGCTGGTGCCCATGAAAGGCTACATTGGTCGTTTCGTTGAGTTTCAGGAGATTTTGAACACTGACCCCGAGGAGTTTGTTCAAAAATTCATGACAGAAGGAGTCAATGCTGATGCTCTGAGGAAAAAACTCACAAATCTCTTTGAACAAAAAGCTCGTGTGGAAGACCGCGTTCCAATCTCGATCCAAGTGGGAGCATTCGAGCTCAGCCTCGACAGTATTCGAACAGCTTTGCAAAATCGCTATCAAAATCTGATAACCATGTTCTTGCAGGAAGTTTCGGCGAAAACTAAGCTGAAGTGCGATGAAATCAGTAAGCGTGCTGCAGAATGCAAGAGAACGCTCGAGGCTGAATGTGAGAATATTGAGGCGGTTACTGCCCTCAAAGAATACGTGCAAGAGCTACCGACACTTGTCACAGAGGTCGATCAAGATATCCATAAAGTCTTGCAGAGTTACGAGCTCCTGGACGAGTATAAATTCGAATATGCCAAGGACGACACCAAGCGGAGATGGAATACTTATGGGCTTCCGCTTCAGATTTCTCATGCCTTGGACTACGCGAACCAAAGCATGAAGTCAGACAAAGAGAAATTTGAGCAGGAAATGGTTGCCGCTCAGGAAGATTTTGCTGGAGAGATACAGGCCATCACAAGCATCATAAATGGCTTCGGAAAGTACAGCGACCTTGCAAAGGTCAAGGAAATTTCCGAAAACGTTGTGGGTATCCAGCAGAAACTCAAAGATGCGGTCGCTCAGAGTCAAGTTTTTACCTCCAGGGAAAGTATGCTCGAACGCCCAATGACAGACTACAACGCACCGCCCCACGACCTGGCAAAAGTTGCAAAGTCCTTTGAGCCCTATGCCCAGTTCTGGGTTGCAGCTAATGACTGGTTTTCAAACAAGTCTGTTTGGATGGATGGAATGTTCAACAAGTTGGATCCTGAGCAGGTCGAGACCGTTTCGCAAAATTGTTTCCGTGCTGTGTTCAAGGCGTCAAAGTTTTTTGAGGGCAAGTATCCAGACATTCAAACAGCTGCCCTGACAATCAAAGAGGAGATTGATGCCTTCAAAGAGTACTCCCCGCTTGTAGGAGCTCTCAGACAACCTGGTATGCGAGCACGCCATTGGCAACAGTTGTCAGATACACTAGGCTTTGAGTTAAAGCCTGACGAAAAATTCACGCTCCGGAGGGGTTTAGAGGAGTTCAACTTGCAGACAAAACTCGATGCCATCGTCAAAATTTGCGATATTGCTGGCAAAGAATTTGGCATTGAGCAAGCTTTGGACAAAATGGAGGGCGAATGGAAGGGCTATGAATTGTCGGTCAAGGCGTACAGGGAGTCAGGAACGTATGTACTGGGTGGCTGGGACGAAACCTTCCAGCTTCTTGACGACCATATTGTCATGTCTCAAGCAATGTCGTTTTCGCCCTTCAAGGGCCCATTCGAGGAACGCCTTACAAACTGGGAATGGGGACTCAAAATTTGCTCTGACATTTTGGAGCAGTGGCTTGCTTGCCAGAGACAATGGATGTATCTTGAACCAATTTTTGCATCCGACGATATTCAAAAGCAGCTGCCAACTGAATCAAAGCGGTTCCAGACCGTCGACCGTAACTGGCGTAAATTTGCCGCTGAAGCTTTCAAAACTCCAGCACCTCTGGCCCTTTGCAACTCTGAGCGCATGCTCAACACATTTACTGAATGCAACAAGCTTCTGGACATGGTGGCAAAGGGTTTATCTGATTATTTGGAAAC
>Ga0315899_10006302_pt1 | contig 12785 bp, 12 predicted proteins | sample LakEriMetagenome_2_FD_203518 | JGI IMG/M metagenome (GOLD analysis project Ga0315899, IMG submission 203518) | Freshwater fungal communities from buoy surface, Lake Erie, Ohio, United States - Buoy 4 MA112 | ecosystem: Environmental > Aquatic > Freshwater > Lake | place: USA: Lake Erie, Ohio...
TGGGTGCGTGCCGAATATGTGGAACCGGTGAATGACCGGGACGCGATCGAAAACGCGATCCAGGGCATGCTGTCCAGCCTTGACCCGCATTCATCCTATTTGAACCAGCGCAGCTTCCGGGACATGCAAACCCAGACCCGCGGTGAATTTGGCGGGCTTGGCATCGAAGTCACGCAGGAAGGCGGCTATATCAAGGTCATCAGCCCAATTGACGAAACCCCCGCTGCGCGCGCCGGGATCCGGCCTGGTGATTTCATCACCCATTTGAATGGCACTTCCGTGCAGGGCCTGTCCTTGCAGGAGGCCGTGGAACAGATGCGCGGCCAGCGCAACACGCAGATAAAGATCACCATTCGTCGCCAGGGTACGGAACGGCCCATAGAACTGACACTGACGCGCGATGTTATCCGTCCGCAAGTTGTCCGCTTCCGCCTGGAAGATGGCAATCTGGGCTATGTGCGCATCACATCCTTCAATGAGCAGACGGAAGCCGGGCTGCGCCGCGCTTTGCAGCAATTGAAGCAGCAGGCGCAGGGTGGGCTTAAGGGCCTGATCCTGGATATGCGCAATAATCCGGGCGGGTTGCTCGATCAGGCTGTGCAGGTTTCCGATGATTTCCTGACGCAGGGGGAAATTGTCTCCACCCGCTCTCGCCGGCAGGAAGATGCGCAGCGTTGGAATGCGAAGGCCGGCGATATCGCGGATGGGCTGCCGATTGTCGTGCTGATCAATAGCGGCAGCGCGAGTGCCAGTGAAATCGTTGCCGGCGCTTTGCAGGATCATCGCCGCGCTGTGGTGCTTGGCGTGAAATCCTTCGGCAAGGGCAGCGTGCAGACCGTGATGCCAATCCCGGGGAATGGCGCCATTCGGTTGACCACGGCGCGCTACTACACGCCTTCGGGCCGGTCCATTCAGGGCACCGGGATTGAACCGGATATCGAAGTGCTGGCAACGCGGGAAGAAACCCGGACCGGCCAGCAGCAGCGCGACCGGGAAGCGGATTTGCGCCGTTCGCTCAAGAATGATGGTCAGGCCGAAACCCGCGCCCCCATCCCGCCGCCGCCGCTCAATCTGCCGGCGGGCTTGGTGGAACGGGTGGTACGCCAACCCGCGGAAGGCGCCCCGGCCTTTGATCCGACCAAGCCGGAAACGGATCATCAACTTCAACAGGCTCTGATACTGTTGCGCGGCATGGCTTCGGCGCCACGCGGCGGGCAGCGCTGAGGATGTGATGGCAGAAGGATTGCCGCGCCGGGTGTTCGCCGGCTGGCGCGGGCTTGGCCTGTTCTGGTTGCTGGTGCTGCTGGTTTTGGGCGGCGGCGCGCTTTGGCTTGACCGCTTGGGCCCACTCGAGCCGCGTGAGGAGACGGTGGCTGAGGCGCCGCAAGCGCCCGACGTTTCGGCACCAGCCCCGGCTGTGGCAGAACCGGCGACGCCGCCCGCGCCTGTGGCCGAAACCCCGGCCCCAGCCGCAGCCCCAGCCGCAGCAGCGCCCGAGCCTGTCCCAGCCCCAGTGCCCGCCCAGGCGGCAGCACCGCCACCGGCACCTTCGGACCAACCGCCCCCAGCGGCCGAAGCCGCTTCGCAAACTCCGGCAGCCCCGGCGCCGCCGCCGCTTGATGTGCCTGTTGCGGCCCCCGATTTCCCCGCCGCACGGCCCATCCCCGCGCCTGATCCTGCCCTGCTGGAACAGGGGCGCTTTGGTGCGCTGCCGCGCGTGGGGCCAGATGGACGCACCTCCATCCGCGCCTATGCCGGGCAATTTGACCGGCAGGATTCCCGCCCGCGTGTGGGCATCATCGTGGCCGATCTCGGCATTTCCAATGCGCAAACGGAAGACGCGATCCGCCGCCTGCCGCCAGCCGTGACCTTCGCCATTTCGCCCTATGCGCCGCGCGCGGCCCAGGTGGCGGAACGCCTGCGCGCCAAGGGGGCTGAAATGCTGATCGGCCTGCCGCTGGAACCTGCCGGCTATCCGCTGAATGACCCCGGCAATCGCGCTTTGCTGACCGGGCGTTCCGCGCCGGAAAACATGGCCAATCTGGAATGGGTGCTGTCGCGCTTTCCGGGCTATGTCGGCGCCATTGGCGTGGTGGGCGGCATGCGCGGAGAACGCTTTGCCGCCATGGAGCAAAGCTATTTGGCGCTACAGGAATCGCTCCGCAATCGTGGCCTGCTGTTTGTGGATGCCCGCCCAGGTGTCGCCGGGCCGGCCCGCGCCTGGGGCCGTTCGGTGGATGTGATCCTGGATGAGCCTGCGACCCGCACCGAAATCGAACGGCGCCTTGTTGAGTTGGAGACGATTGCCAAGGCGCGCGGTTCGGCACTTGGCTTGGCGCATGCCGCGACACCGGTGGTGGTGGATAGGCTCGTGGCCTGGGCTTCCGGGCTTGAACGGCGTGGTGTGGCGCTGGCGCCCATCTCGGTGCTGATCCGCCGCCCGCCGGAGACAGCGGAAACCCGCACGCAATGATGCTGCCGTATCGCGATAATGTCGGCGCGCTGCTGTTTAATGCGGCGGGGCAGGTGCTGGTGGCGCGCCGGGCGGATTTGCCCAATGCCGAAGGGGCGGCGGGCGGCTGGCAATTGCCGCAAGGCGGGATGGATGCGGGCGAGGACCCTGCCATCGCCATCTTCCGCGAATTGGAGGAGGAAATCGGCACCGCCAAGGCCGAGATCCTGGCCGAACATCCGCGCTGGCTATTCTATGATCTGCCGACGGAGTTGCTCGGCAAGGCGCTTGGCGGCAAGTATCGTGGGCAAAGGCAGAAATGGTTCGCGCTGCGCTTTTTGGGCAGTGATTCCGATATTCGGCTTGATCTTGACCCGCACCCGGAATTCGACGCCTGGCGCTGGGCGCAGCTTGGCGAATTGCCCGCGCTGGCGGTGGCCTTCAAGCGCGCGATTTATGAGGATTTGGCGCAGGAATTCGCGCGGTTTGGGGCGTAAAGTTTAGGCGTTTCCCTGCGCTGCCCCTTATGCCCCAACCAGCCCGCGTTTGCGCAGCAGCGCCTCCACCTGCGGCCGCCGCCCGCGGAAGCTCGTGTAAAGCGCCATGGGGTCCGCCGTATCGCCCGCTTCAAAAATGCTCTTGAGCCGCGCGGCAAGGTCTGCGTCGAAGGGATTGCCCGCTTCCTCGAAAGCTTCAAACCCATCGGCATCCAGCACTTCCGCCCATAGATAGAAGTAATAGCCCGCCGCATAGCCATCACCGGAAAACAAATGCCCGAAATGGATCGGACGGTGACGCAGCGCCATGCCCTCAGGCATGCCGATTTCAGTCAGGAAGGCGGCTTCGAATTCTTCTAGCGTCAGGTCTTCCGGCGCCGCATGCCGATGCAGTGCCAGGTCAATCAAGGCGCAGGACAGGTATTCCACCATGGCGAAACCCTGCCCATCATTGCGCGCGGCAAGCACGCGGGCCAGCAACGCCTCATCCAGCGCTTCGCCGGTTTCGTGGTGGCGCGCATGGGTTTGCAGTGTCTCCGGCAGGCTCAGCCAGTTTTCCATGACCTGAGAGGGGAATTCGACAAAATCGCCGAGCACGGCGGTGCCGGATTGCGAAGGATAGCGCGCGCGGCTCATCAACCCATGCAGCGCATGGCCGAATTCGTGGAATAGCGTGCGCGCTTCATCGAAGGACAGCAGCGTTGGTGTCGCGCGGGCTAGGTTATTGTTGTTGATGATAATGGGCGCGGTGCGCCCACTTAGGCTATCGGCCACGCGAAAACTGCTCATCCAGGCGCCGGATCGCTTGCCGGGGCGGGCGAAGTTATCGAGCAGCAGCAAGCCGACATGATTGCCCGCTTCATCAAGCGCTTCAAAGCCGCGGACATCCGCGTGGTAGCGCGGGATATCGGCGCGTTCTTCGAAGACAAGACCAAATAGCCGTCGTGCGGTATCAAAAACCGCGCGCAGCATGGCTTCTAATTCAAAATGCGGCTTCAGGGCGGCGCCATCGAAATTATGCTTCGCTTGCCGGGCGCGTTCCGCCCAATAGCGCCAATCCCAGGGCTCAATCGCGCCATGATGGCCGGCGGCGCGGGCGAATTCTTCAAGTTCGGCCTTTTCAATCGCGATGCGACGCTTGGCGGGTTCCCAACAGGCGCGGAGCAATGCCTCGGCGGCATCGGGAGAACCCGCCATGGTGTCGCGCAAGCGGAAGGAAGCAAAATCAGCCTCCCCCAGCAATTGCGCGCGTTCGCGTCGTAGAATCAGGATTTCGCGGATCAGCGGCGCATTTTCGCGGCCTTCGGTCAAAGCGCCACGCGCCGCAAAGCCGCGCCAGAGTTTTTCGCGCAAATCGCGCCTGGCGGAGAAAGTCAGGAAAGGTTCGGCGGAAGAACGCGACAGGGTGAAGACATAGCCATCAAGCCCCGCTGCAGCCGCCGCTTCCCGCGCGGCGTGCCGGGCGAAATCGGGCAGGCCATCCAGATCGGCATCGGTCAGCACCAAGCGCCATTCATTCTCATCGGCCAGCACATTCTGCCCGAAGTTTGTGTGCAGTGTCGCAAGCCGCGTGGATATTTCCGAAAGCCGCGCGCTAGCCTTGGGATCAAGCCCCGCGCCGGCGCGCGTCAGGCGCAGATAAAGCCGTTCCAGCAGGCGGCGCTGATCTGGGGCAAGGTTCAGGCTATCGCGTGCCTCATGCAGCGCTGAGACGCGCCTGAAAATCGCCGGATCAAGCGCGATCGCCATGCGATGCGCAGCGAGTTTTGGCGCGATATCGCGTTCCACCTGTTGCAATGCGTCAGTCGCGTGGCTCGCCGCCAGGTTGAAAAACGTGGCGCCGATGCGACTGAGCAGCCTGCCGGCGCCTTCCAGTGCTTCCACTGTATTCGTAAAGCTTGGCGGGGCGGGATCGGCACCGATTTCGGTGATTTCCGTTCGATGCGCTGCCATGGCGGCTGCGAAGGCGGGTGGGAAATGCGCGGGCTCAATGACGCCAAAAGGCGGCAGGCCAAAGGGGGTAGTCCAGGGGGTCAGCAGCGGGTTTTCGATCATGATCCAAGTGTGGGGCGGCGGGCGCGCGACGTCGAGGGGCTTTCGCTATTCTCCCAAGGCTTGGCTTGCGCTAGAAACGGACGACCACGGCGGAATGGCCGGGAAGAATGAAAAGCTAAGGGCGCGGTGAGCGGCCCGGCAGGTAAAGGGAGAAAATCAGCAATGATGCAACGCAGAACAGTATTTGGCTTGGCCTTGGCGGCGGGGCTTGCGCCCAATGTGGCGCGCGCCCAGGCATGGCGCCCAACACGGCCAGTGCGCTTGGTGGTACCCTTTGCGCCAGGTGGGTCCAACGATATTGTGGGCCGCATCATTGCCGAAGCGGCGGGCAATATTTTGGGTCAGCCCGTGGTGGTGGAAAATCGTGCCGGCGCTGGCAGCGTGATTGGCGCGGAAAATGTCGCGCGGTCCCCGGCTGATGGCTATACGGTGCTGATCAATAGCGCGCATGCTTCGGTGCCGGCGCTTGTGGCGCGCGTGCCTTACGACACCATCAATGATTTCGTTGGTATCGCGGTCGCTGGGTTTTCGCCGCATGTGCTGGTGGCCAATCCGCGCACGCCGGTGACCACGGCCGCGGAACTGGTCACACTGCTACGCGCCAATCCTGGCAAGTTTAATTTCGCATCGGCCGGTATTGGCAGCGGTGTGCATTTGGCGGGCGAGATTTTCCGCGGCATCAGCGCGGCGCAATTTGAAATGGTGCATTATCGCGGCGGTGGGCCAGGTGTGGCCGCGCTGGTGAGTGGTGAAGCGCAATTTGGTACGCCCACCATGGCATCCTGCCTTGGCCAGGTGCGTGGTGGTGGCGTGCGCGCACTTGCCGTCGCATCAAGTCAGCGCAGCCCGGCCTTGCCGAATGTGCCCAGCGCGACCGAAGCCGGCATTCCGGGTTTTATCTTTGAAGAATTCTTCCCAATGCTGGCCCCTGCCGGCACGCCAGCGCCGGTTGTGGCCGCATTGGGAACGGCTTTCCAGGCGGCCATTCAGCAAAGTGCGCCTCGTCTGAATGAATTGGCCGGCGTTGTGCCGCGCGCTGGCTATGAAACGCCCGACCAGGTGATGAATCTGGTGCGCGAGGGCGTGAAAACCTACACCGATGTGTTGCGCGCTGCGGGTGTGAAGCCGGAATAACAGCGCCGTTTGTGAGGAAACAATACCATGCCCGAAGCTTTCATCTGCGCTGCCTTGCGCACCCCAATCGGTCGCTACGGCGGCAGCCTTTCTTCCATGCGGCCGGATGATCTTGGCGCGGTGCCGCTGAAGGCGCTGATGGAACGCCACACATCTGTGGATTGGGCGGCGGTTGATGATGTGATTTTCGGCTGCGCCAATCAGGCGGGCGAAGATAACCGCAATGTCGCGCGCATGGCGCTGCTGTTGGCTGGCCTGCCGCAAGCCATCCCCGGCAGCACGGTGAACCGGCTATGTGGTTCCGGTATGGATGCGGTGGGTATTGCCGCGCGTGCCATTCGCGCGGGCGAAGCCGAATTGATGATCGCGGGCGGCGTTGAAAGCATGTCTCGCGCGCCCTTCGTAATGCCCAAAGCCGAAAGCGCCTTTTCGCGCAGCAATGCGATTTACGACACCACTATTGGCTGGCGCTTCGTGAACCCTGCCATGCATAAGCGCTACGGCACGGATTCCATGCCGGAGACAGCGGAGAACGTCGCTGCCGATCACAACATCGCGCGCGAAGATCAGGATGCCATGGCGCTGCGTTCCCAGGCGCGCGCGGCAGCGGCGCAGAAGAATGGCCGGCTCGCCAAGGAAATCGTGGCAGTCACCATCCCTTCCCGGAAAGGGGACCCGGTGGTGGTGAGCGCTGATGAACATCCGCGCGAAACCTCCATGGAAGCGCTTGGCAAGTTGAAGCCGGTGGTGAAGCCGGATGGCTCGGTGACCGCAGGCAATGCCTCGGGTGTCAATGACGGCGCCTGCGCGCTGATCATCGCGAGTGAAGCGGCCGCGAAGCGCCATGGCTTGACGCCGCTCGCGCGGTTTGTCGGTGTGGCGACGGCGGGTTGCGCGCCGCGCGTGATGGGCATTGGCCCGGTGCCGGCCACGCAGAAGCTGTTTGCGCGGCTTGGCATGACGCAAGACCAGATGGATGTGATTGAATTGAATGAGGCGTTTGCGGCGCAGGGCCTGGCCGTGCTGCGCGGGCTTGGCATTGCCGATGATGATGCGCGCGTGAACCCGAATGGCGGCGCGATTGCACTCGGCCATCCTTTGGGCATGAGCGGCGCGCGGCTGATTGCGACGGCCACGCATGAAATGCAGGAACGCGGGCTGAAGCGCGCTTTGGCCACCATGTGCATCGGCGTGGGGCAGGGCATTGCGACGGTGCTGGAAAGGGTTTGATTTACCCTTCACGGCCATAAGGGGAACACAGAGAAGCCGCGATCTGCGGCTTTTCTGGACCCAGGCAAATGAAGGATCGCCCAACCATGCTGCTGCGCGCCACGCTTCTAGGAATACTGATGACCACGAGCGCTGCCTTCGCGCAGCAAATGGTTCCGGCGCATAATGGTTCTTGCCCGTCAGGCTCAAGTCATGCCGGGTCTGGCTATTGCCGATCTTCCTCCGGCGCGGGGTTTGTTGCGGCGCAGAGCGGGTCCTGCCCGTCCGGCACCAGCCATGCAGGGTCTGGCTATTGCCGGACGGATGGGCGGGTTGAATATGTGCCAAGCCGTAATGGCTCCTGCCCATCGGGCACCAGCCATGCCGGCGCGGGGTATTGCAAGGGGCGCTAAACCCGCAGCGAACAAGGAGGAAGCCATTCATGCAGGCCATCGGCAAGGCACTTGGCCAAAGCCTGGATCAGGCGACCTATGCGGGCTATCGCCTGGGGTTTGAGGCCGCGCGGGAAGAAGCGGCCTTGCTCGCTGAATGGGCCGGGCAGGGGGCGCTGGCCGCGCAACTCCGCGCCATGCGGCCCTTGCCGGATAAGCATGAGAAACAGGCATGACGCCGCGCGAAGTGATTGAATGCCCTCATTGTGGGGAGGCGACCCAGGTGAACCGCCTGCCCCAAGGTGGCGCTTTTTGTTCATGTGCGGCGCAAAGGCCCTTGCCAATACCGCCACCCGGCGGAGATGATGCTGCCAAGAAGCGATAAGGTATTCCGATGATCTTGCCGAAAATGGCCTGCGGGCTTGCCGTGATGCGCCTTGGTGGCGTTGCGGCAGTAGGGTTTGCGGGGCTTGCGGGCCTTGGCGCGGTGGGGCTTGGTGCGGCCTATCTGCTGCGAAGTCGCATGAAGCAAAGCACGGATTGGGCGGAAGACCACCGCAAGCCTGTGTCGGATGTGCCAGCCGATCCGGAATAAAGGGGACACATGCTCGCGTCTTTGGGGTAAGGGGCCATGTTAGGTCCGGCACACCCTAGGGAAAAAGTTCCTCGAAATTGCCACTCGTTACATGAGCGTAAATGCTCACGGTGCGGCTAACGGTTCGGTTGATTGGGAGAGGGTTGCATTATGAAATGGTTGCTTGTGGTGCTTGTTTTTGGAAATGCACCCATCGCTACAAATTTAGTTTTTGCTACACTTGACGACTGTTTGCGTGCCGAAGAGCGAATACGAGAATCCTATGCGCGCGCTTACAATGCTTGGAGGCAGTGGGCTCAGGCTAATCCGCAGTTATCTGGGTTTCCCGATATTGAGCAATCAGCGCAGCAAAGGATCGGACTGCATAATCGAGCGACTTGTATTCCGCATAGTACGGGAAGTTAAGCGCGCCGCACGCAAGAAAATAGAGCTTGTCTACAACCGCCACCCGCTATGCATGGCGACAATGCCGCTCGATAGGTTGCGATAGGAAACGCGCTCCAGCCCCGCGCGGCGCATCATGCCGGCAAGGGTTTCTTGGTCCGGGAACATGCGAATGCTCTCGGCCAAATATTCATAGGAAGCGCGGTCCTTCGCGACATATTCGCCAATGACGGGCAGCGCCTTGAAGGACCAGGCATCATAAAGCGCGTCCAGGGCCGCGACCTCAAGCTTTGAGAATTCCAGGCAATGAAAGCGCCCACCGGGGCGCAGTACGCGCCGCGCTTCGGCCAGAACCGCATCCTTATCGGTGCAATTGCGCAGCCCAAAGGCGATGGAAACCCTCTCCACACTGCGATCAGGCAGCGGAATGCGTTCCGCATCTACGCACATGAAGGAAAGCCCGCTGACCAACCCGCGTGACAGGGCGCGCCCTTGCGCCACTTCCAGCATGGCCGGGTTCACATCCGTCAGGATCACCCGCCCCGCACCGCGTTCCATGGCCAGGAAGGAGATATCGCCCGTACCGCCCGCAAGGTCGAGCAGTGTGTCATGCGGCCCTGCGCCAATCGCATTGACGAAAATGCGCTTCCAGATGCGATGCATGCCAAGCGACATGAAATCATTCATCACATCATATTTGGGCGCGACGCTTTCAAACACGGCGCGCACCATGCCGGCCTTTTCGGCCTTGGGGATTTTGCGGTAACCGAAATCTGTCTCTGGGGCGGCGGTGTCGTTCATGGCGTCAACATAGGCGCCAATCGGCGGAAAGGGGAGGGGCAATGCCCGAATTGCCGGAAGTGGAAACCGTGATGCGGGGCCTTCAGGCCGTGCTGGAAGGTGAACGCATCGCCTGGGCCGAAACCCGGCGGGATGGCATGCGCTTTCCCTTCCCGCCGCGCCTGGCGGAACGGTTGCGCGGGCGGCGCGTGATAAGCTTTCGCCGCCGGGCTAAATACATCCTGATGCGGCTGGAAGGGGGCGAAAGCCTGCTGATCCATCTTGGCATGTCAGGCCGCATGGTGGCGCGGCGGGAAGGCGCGGCGGTTGAGCCTCGGCAGGGCAAGCAGGGCGTATTTTCTGACGCGCGCGGCCATAACGCCCTGCCCGAGGCGCATGAACACCTGGCCTTCGGCACCGATGGCGGCTGGCATATCGGCTTTGTGGACCCGCGCCGCTTCGGCAGCGTGGATCTGGTGGCGACCGAGGCCGAGGATAAGCACAAGCTATTGGCTGACCTTGGCCCGGAACCGCTTGGGGCGGAAATCACCCCGGCCTGGCTTTCGGGCGCGCTGGCGGGCAAGCGCACCCCGATCAAGGCCGCACTTTTGGATCAGCGCGTGATCGCCGGGCTTGGCAATATCTATGTCTGTGAGGCGCTGTACCGCGCCGGCATCTCGCCTCGCCGTTCCGCCCATACAGTGGCGGGGGCGCGCGCGGCACGGCTCGCGCCCGCCATCAAAGCTGTGTTGCAGGAGGCGATTGCCGCGGGCGGGTCGAGTCTCCGCGATTACGTCCGCGCCGATGGCGAGATCGGGCGCTTTCAGGAGAATTTCGCCGTCTATGGCCGGGAAGGGGAAGCCTGCCCTGGCTGTCCGGGCCAACTGGATTGCCCGGGGATCAAGCGGATTGTGCAATCCGGCCGATCGAGCTTTTTCTGCCCGGCGCGGCAGTGCTGAGCCTTTCCAAAGGGGGGGCAAGTCAGCGCAAGAAGCGGATGGTCTGTCCGCGCTGTCCGGGGCAGATTTCCACCCATGACACGTTTCCGCTGCGTCCCCATGGACCCCGATGCCGCCCAGCGTTTTCGCACTTCCGGTCGCGATGATCGCGGGGGGGCGGTTCAGACCCGACAGGTGGATGGGCCTGGCTCCCCCTGCCGGGCCTGCCTGCGCCTGGGCCAGCCGGGCGAGGCGATGCTTTTGGCATCCTGGGATTTGCCCCTGCCGCAGGGGCCTTATTGGACACCTTCGCCGGTGTTTCTGCATGCCCATGATTGCGGCGGGGCAGCGCTTGAGGATGCACTGCCGGAGACAGTGCTGGTCAATAGCATCATCAGCCTGCGGCATTACGATGCAGCGGGCATGTGCCTTTACGACCTTGGCATTGTCGCACCGGGCGAGGAGGCTGAGGCAGCGCTGCGTGCGCGGATCGGCGACCCGCGTGTGGCCTATGTCAATATCCACACCGCGCGGCCTGGCTGCTGGCTGACGCGGGTTGAGAAAATCTGAAGCCAGAGGCGCTGGCCCGCGCTGGGCAGTTTTCTTCAGGGCTGTGCTATGGCCTTATGCAGCACAACAGATGAAGGAGAACCGCCATGGCCCCTGAAATGATACTGGTTGAAACCCACGGCAAAACCGGGCTGATCCGGCTGAACCGGCCGCAGGCGCTGAATGCGCTGTGTGATCAATTGATGATTGAATTGGGCACCGCATTGCGCGCCTTTGACAAGGACCCGGCGATTGCCGCCATTATCATCACCGGTAGCGAAAAGGCTTTCGCGGCGGGTGCTGATATCAAGGAAATGAAGGATCGCAGTTTCCCCGGCGTCTATTTCAATGATTTTATCGGCGCAAATTGGGAAACCGTGCTGGAAATCCAAAAGCCCGTAATTGCCGCCGTATCCGGCTTCGCCCTTGGTGGTGGCTGCGAATTGGCGATGATGTGTGACCTGATCATCGCGGCTGACACCGCGAAATTTGGCCAGCCGGAAATCAATCTGGGCATCATCCCCGGTGCGGGCGGCACGCAGCGGCTCACGCGCGCCATAGGCAAATCCAAGGCCATGGAAATGGTGCTGACCGGGCGGATGATGAATGCCGAGGAAGCGGAACGCGCCAATCTGGTCTGCCGCGTGGTGCCCGCCGCCGATCTCATCGCCGAAGCGCTGAAGATTGGTGAGAAGATCGCGGCCCTTTCCGGGCCTTCGGTCGCCATGGCGAAGGAAGCGGTGAATGCCGCCTTCGAAAGCAGCCTGACGGAAGGTGTGCGCACGGAACGGCGCCTGTTCCTTTCCCTGTTTGCGACCGCGGATCAGAAGGAAGGCATGTCGGCTTTTGCGGAAAAGCGGAAGGCGGCTTTCACGAATCGGTAAACGCGGCTGCCCCCTGTTTCGCTTGCGCGGGGCAGGGGGCAGAACCTTGGGTTGAATTGAAGTAAATCATATTTTATCTGAAGTTTTATTTCGTAAATACAAATATAAAAATGCTATTGAAAAACAAAGCTTTTAGAATTTTCTTCAGAAATCTTTATTTTCTCTAAAAAATCCCTGGAAAAATTCCTTAATCTGTCTTAGTCTTCGGTTAACCAAACGGAGACCGGAGCGATGAGCGCATCCACCATCACCTTTCCAGAAATCGAAGCCAAGGCGGCTGAAGTTTTTGCCTTCCCGCAGCGCCCGCAGGATCGCTTGCGCATCGCGCTGCATAAGCTGGATGAAGCGCTGCGCGCCCAGGCGCGCGCCACCTCCGATTTCCGCTCTGCCATGGGTGAATTGAAGTCCAAGGTTGGCGGCATGCAGGATGGGATGGTGGCCTATCGTGATGCTTTGGACCGCACCGCGACTGAAATTGACCGCGCGGTGAAGAAGGCCAAGGAATTGCAGGAAACCGCCCAGCGCATGGTGCCGCAGGGCTGAAGCGACAAAGGGCGGGCTCATCACCCGCCCAACCTTCTTACAGCTTCACGCTATCCCAGACCCAGCCGCGTTTGGCGTGATCCGCCTTTTGCCAGGCTTCAATCTGGTCCTTCAGGCGCATCGTCAGCGCGATATCATCCAACCCTTCCAGCATTGCGTCACGCTTGCGCGCATCAATGCTGAAAGGAATTTCAGTGCCTTCCGGCGTAATCACCACCTGGCGCACCAGATCAATCGCAGTATGGAGCGCACCTTGGCTTGCTTCGGTTTCGGCGGCGATTTGCTTCACCACTTCCTCGGGCAGGGCAATCGGCAGCAGGCCGTTCTGGAAGCAGTTATTGTGGAAGATATCGCCGAAGCTTGGTGCGATAAC
>Ga0315899_10006303_pt1 | contig 12785 bp, 12 predicted proteins | sample LakEriMetagenome_2_FD_203518 | JGI IMG/M metagenome (GOLD analysis project Ga0315899, IMG submission 203518) | Freshwater fungal communities from buoy surface, Lake Erie, Ohio, United States - Buoy 4 MA112 | ecosystem: Environmental > Aquatic > Freshwater > Lake | place: USA: Lake Erie, Ohio...
CGCTCTCTCTCTGGTCCAGCAGATTGTCCACGGAGCTCAGCGCACATGAAACACTCCTTCTGTCTGGAGGTTGAGAGATGTGCTCGTGATTGGAGCCAGCGCGCTGGCGCGTATGCGTGCATGCTTTCCATGCCCAGCAAGCGCATGTATAAGTCCACTTTACTGCTCACTGCCTCGGAATTTCATAGAAAGACCGCAACTTTTTGCATGCTAATGTGTAAAGTGTGTGTGTGTGTACGTGTGTGTGTATGAATACGTCGGCAGATTTGTCTGCCGCGGCGTGCGCTGTGCGGCTCAAGCACAAATTTGGGAGCAGATTTTCTTCACACCAAATGGCGCCGTTGTCTACCTCCGAACCCAGCAATATGTCTGGAGGAAAGGATTAATTTCGGGCCGATATTTGGCGCACTTGCTAATCACAAAGCCATTTGGCGAGCACCCGTGCATACACACGTACACGTGGCAATCAAGAGGAGGTGGGTGGTGGTGGTGACAGGGAGAAAAACTTGAGTCCGGAGACCAAACAATGGATGCGGAAGAAGGGGGTGGGAAGGAAAGAGGACTATTGAAAGGCAATCTATGAACACGTGTTGACTCTGAGCATGACCGAATGACATGAAGAGACAGAAGTACCTGTGTGTGTGTGTGTGTGCGTGTGTGAAAGAGAGAGAGAGAGAGAAGTTTATCGACAATCAACAAATGACTGAAGGGTCGGAAAGTACAACGCCCTGTCGGGTAACACCGCCTCTGGGCACTCGCGGCCCAGCAAATGACAGCGAGTACTATACACCCACTCTCCGTTTGGCCAATGGCGCGCCTGGGAGTGCACAAGGGAGCTCAGACATCCGTCTGTCCGTCCCAATCACCTAGCCGCTGCTTAGAGAAGGCGGGCCCGTGGGACGTGCTCTCCTCCCTGGGGCGGAGGTTTCGGGGTTTCCAACTGATCTCCGGACCCCCAGGCACGACGGGCGGGCCGAGATCATCCCTTTCCAGAATATGCCGGCTCTCCTTGGAGGGAAAGGGATATCGTACGTAGGCTTGGACACGGGTGACCTGCCATCCCAGGGGGAAAGACTAAGGGTATCGAACCTCAATCGGCCCAGGCCCCAAGTGCGTTGTGCGCGAGAGGGCGCCCGCTCCTTAAAGCATGGTACTATCGTCGCTGCGCTCAGGGGGGCCCGCCCCTTAGGATTGTGGCGCTAACGTCCCGTACCAAAAGCAGATTGCCTCACGGATGGCCACTTGTCTTCATTCGCGAGTGGGCTTCACGCGCGCAGGCACCCGAGCTGCTGGTAATTACACACTCCTCCTCACACGCTCCTTCACACTCTCCTCTTCTTCTCGCTTATCGTATACACAAACAAACACAAAGACACCTTCCGAAGTCAGACTTGTCTGCCGGGAGGTAGCCGGCTCTCCACTGTGGCATCTGCGGTGGCATCTGCGAACCCCGTGATTTCGTCGGCGTCCATGATGGCTCTTCTCACCCTCTTGCCCAGCCGCGCGCTACCCGTCACTTGCCACTCGTCAGGAAGCATCTCCATCACCTCCTGTGGCAAGAGTTTATTACTAATGTAAAGGGAACATTCTTTGGAATGTCCGAGTCTGAGGAGGCATCAAAGAGGCGCTGAAACAGCTACCGGAGTGCCATATGACTCAGTAGAGAAAACCAAAAAAGAACCCAGTTAAACGGGAAGCGCTGATACACCGCTCGTGTCAAAAACCCGGGGAAAACCTAGGGGTCCGGAGGTCTGTGAAGGTCGTCGGAGCCAGACTTCCTGGAGATCATGAGGACTACAGAACCGGACGGTCGCAGTACCAGAAGATTAAAGGTGCAAGATCCGGAAAGGCTATCTGACCTAGCTTTCAAGAGTACCGAGGACTCCTATGTGCCACAGATACCATGGAAATACCGGGGCAAGAAATGTGAAACCTAGAGATTTGAAGATTAAAACAGAGATAAGAAAAATAGTATCAGTAGGTGCGAGGAAGCTACCAGCAGGGGGTAATCCACTGAATGTGGTCCGGTCTGGTGATGTCTCTATTTTGAAGGCCGCAGGCAGTGCTGAAAAGCAAATGCATTTCCCACGATGCCTGAAAAATCCGTTCGAGGAGGGCTATTGGTGGTGGGATTCAGGAGGAGTGCAAACACCCATGGGAAAGCAAGGTGCATCCCAGTGTTTTGGGTGTGGAGTGATTTTGCGGATGAGAGCGAGGGAGAAGGATGCCGCAGTCCGGAGGGGAGTGATTTTGCGGCGGGAGAGGGTTGTAAGGAAGGTGACTCAAATGCGGAAGAGGGTCACGAGGAGGTATGGGGTGAGGTGCAGGAAGCCTTATCAACGATGGGGCATGAAGATTACGACGAGACCGCTTTTTCCGCAAGGTCTCAAGCGTCGCGATCCTCTTCATCATCTTCATCCCGGGCTTCAGTGCGGTCGTAGGGTGTGTTTAGTATATCTGTACCTTCTTAAATATTAATGTGTAAGCTTACTGTCGCAGAAGGATTCCCGATAGGAGGAATCGGTTTAGGCTTTTGAAGCACTGAGAATCGCTTGAAGTGCTGAGAATCGCTCTTACTAATGGGACATAAGAGATGGACCCCATGGCGCAATGGCCTGAGACCAGTCTTGCGGTATCGTGCCTCTGGCAGGCAGGCTCTCCGCTATTCCCTTCAGTGCCCTCTCTACTGCACCACGTCTCTTGACGTTGAATGCGGTCATGTTGCGATGGATAGCTAAAAAGTCTGCCGCGTTTAACTGATCGATCAAGTCGACCCATGACTTGAAGTATTGAATGTAAGGATACTGGTAGAGGTCTCCAAAACGGAGCCAGTAGCGTTGGGCCTCTAGCGAACTGTCCTCTGGGGAGAATGGATGCGGCGAATTCGGATCCGCTGGCGGGGGTATAAACTCCGCTCCATTGTAGTGTATACACATATCGTCCACGTTCTTGTCAGTGAACAGCTGCAACTCCAATGCAAAATCGATCGTCGGCGTGAATATAGGTATGGAAAGCGAAAACACCTCCACCACCCCATACGAGTGCACTGCGTACGGTAGCATGACGACCGCCCTGTGGTTACCAAGATCCTGTCGCAATAACAAAATCATTGTCAGATACTCACATGCATAGGACGGCCGAATAGAGTGTACAATTGATAGTGGGGGGGGCTTGTCAATAAGGGTGATAAGCTTTGGTGCCTATTGCTAAATATTTGATGAACACCAAAGCTGATTGAGAAGTATTTGATAAGGCACTCTTATTAATTATTGATAAGCCTGGACATGATGTGACCAGTGTACATAGAGAGGTGGTGTTGACTCTTATGATGTGCAGTGCCCGACGACCTCTCGTCGCTTAATTGTCAGGATTGTCGACAGAAACCAAAAATCTCTTGTCAATAATTGATAAGAGCCTCCCGCTGATTAATAAGTATTGATAAACATCAAAGCTTAATGATAAGTATTTGATGAGCACCAAAGCTTATCGATAGCTTTGAGATAAGAATCTTATTGATCATTGATAAATATTAATTGCACACCCTGCGGCCGAATCGGCCCAGTCTAAGCAAACCTGAGCATCGAATCTTTTGTATTTCTCCCTGATGGCGACAAAGTTCCATCCCTTGCCCACCGCATTGATGTCCTCGATGTGGGTGTGGGTGGACAGATGCACAGGACCAACGAGGATCTCTGTTTTGGTAGGGGCGTACGCTATGAACTGGTATCCATAGGAGCTTGCTGGAAGGACTGGGACGACGAGACCTGTATAGTAGCCGATGTACTCCGCGTCGTAAGTGTTGCTCCCGAATATGAAGTGGCGGCGAGGATGCGTCGACATGGCACGGAGGTGCTTGACCAAGTGACTGGATTGAGGAATGGAGCACCTGCCGAGAAAGAGCCTGTGCGACGCGGATATTATGACGCTCCGATTGAACGGTAGATATATCTCGCAGAACGACGGGGGGAAATGGCACATGAATGCATCCGTGTCAAGCATGTCTGCGTCGTTTTTGTAGTACTCAAAGAACTCCCTGCTCCAAGGCCCACATCAAAATATATCAGTTAGTACCATCATCTCGGAATCAAAGGAAGGGGCCTAGTCTTACTACGACTGACCTTGCATCTGCCTCCCTCATGCCACTCCAATGTGCCTTGAGCCTGTGAACCACATTTGAGAGAGGTCTCGTAGGCAGCAACATTTGGCGCGCGAATTCTGGGTACGGGCTTTCCAGCCCCTTCGTTCCCATGTTCCTCACGCGGTGTCCGAGCCGCATGAGCATCGTCGTGAAGTCTAAACGCGTACCGTCGTGTAGATCAGACGTCCAAAAGGTCTTGCATTTGGAATTTGCAAGATCAGCATAATTCGAGTGTTTGTGATCCACTGCCACAGCAGCATCTCTTCTGCCGTCGACCATATTCCTCTCCGTGAGTATGTGGAAGTAAGGGCTCCGTTCCCTTGGCTGCCTGACTGGCCACGTGTACCCGACTGACTGGAGATCCAACACCCACGCCCGCGCCAAGTCGTAGTCTGCTTGACGCAGAATGCCAGCGGCGACAATCTCCTTCATCAACATAAGGTAAACGTCCTGCATCCGTGATTCCGGCGCAGCTGCGGTTGTTTCGAGTACTTCAATCAGCTTATAAACCTTCCCGTAGAGGTCAAGCTCTTCCTGAAAGTCGGCGCTGTACGAGTGTGGGTTCCTGTGCTGATCAACAATAGGGGTGATGAACACCACGTGCATGCCAGCCTCTTGCAGCAGCCTCGTAGTGATGTAGCTCCTCCAAATGTCAGACACTCTACCGGACACCGTGACTGGTAGCACCAACCCGAAGAAGGAATTGTTTAAGAAAAGCGTCGCCTGCGCGTTCCACGGCGTGTATGTGCCGGCGGGAATGGCAACTGCTGCAGGGGGGGTAGACGCGAAATTCATGGGCAGGCGTCGCGTGAGGCGGAATATTGCATCCACGTCGGGGTCGTGGTCCGCCAGCGACTGAACGACTGCAACATGTAGGTGCGTGTAGACGCGCTGTTGCGAGTGCGTAGCCGGGTCGCGTATGAACTCGAGGGGAAACCCTCTCGGCCACGCAATACCGTAATCATCAAACGGGTCCTGTAGATCAGGGTAGGGGTTGTAGTATAGGTGCTTAGGCTGCGACACCGAGCATTTCCCGAACGTTTTGTGGAGATCGTTTTCCATCCCTGCCTTGAGCTTGTAGTCGTCGTCAAAGTCAAAGATCCTCTGAGCGCCAGCAGCTATCGCGTACATGTACCCGATGTTCTTGCGGCCAAAGTGGTTCCAGGGCACGTGCTGCAGTATCGTGTAGCATAAGCTTTCCTGTTCCGACGGGCTCAGGTAGAACACATTCTTGGGAACCCCGCCCCACCTGGAATGGTTCGTCTTCCTGTCACCGACCACCACCACACACGCATTCGTGACTCGTTTAGCAAAGAGAAGGATGGACTTGGTTGGCTCGAAGATCGTGGTGACCACGCCCCAGATCGCACAATCTGCCACATGTTTCCTCCTCGGCGGAACGCAGTTGAGCTCGCACACCTCCGCCGCCGACATGCCGAGCTCCTGGGCTTGCCGGATGGCGCGCCAAGAAGAGGCATCAGGCTCCTGCACGACCGCGGGCCCCTGTTCGAGGCGCTCGCCGCTGCGTCTCTGCGACCTCCACTCCTTCAGCCGTGTTCCCAGCCCATCTCCCGGCTCTTCCCCACTCTTTTCCCCCTGCGCTGCCTCCGCTGCCGCGTTGGACCCGGGAGCGGCAGCATGGCGCAGGGCCCGCCACTGCGCGAGCCGTTGTGATCGAGTCTCGGCGTCGGGGTCGCCTCCCAGCGCGCCTCCCCGTGCGGTCGCCTTCACGCGCGTCTCCCCGTGCGAGCCGCACTCGTACACGCAAGCCAGCTGGTACAGAAGCGCCAGCGCCAAAGCGGTCCGGCGCCCCGTTTGCATCAACAGGCGCGTGCCTAAACCACGTGAGGTTGGCCTCAATCTGCACACACATCTGGGTTGTGGTAAGCCCTGGACTGAAGTTGCCGATGGCGCAGGCGGCGAGAACACGCGATGCAACGAGCACTCCGCACCCACTGCAAGGACATGTGAGAAACCAAGGTCATCGAAGTCATTTAGATTTCCTAAACCCCTAAACCAACTCCATTTAAGTTGACATGAACACGTGAAAGGAGAGGCCCCAATCGACCGGTAGTAAAATTATGTCCTCCTTATCTCGGTTAATATGATCGGAGTGGATTCCTGCGTTTTTTCAATCTTTACGACAAGAGTCCGGAAACACTTTGGGAACTCCGGGTCGATTGGGGCCTCGTGAAAGAAGCGTTGAAAGAAAAGTGAGTGTTCAATTGGAAAACAAAAGAAACCAATTCTCTTTAAGGTCACCGAGCCGAGTTCCGTACCGTACACGGTTAAGGACTATCATATAATTTCCGCACAGGAATGCGTGGGATGAACGAGACAGTTGGAGGAGATGCGCGGATCGCCCGGAGACGTTGTACAGGCGCTTCCTGCGTGCTCGTGTTGCTACATGTGTGCTATCTTACCAGGGCAATGACTGTGGACCATCTCATGAGCATCAGCGATCCGAGTACAGGGGCTGAAATACAAGTGGTTCCAGAGGACGTGGTGCGAGCGTTTGGCGAAGTGCACAAGACGCTCTTTCGCGCCCACGGAGCGAGTTCAACGCAGAGGGAAGGACAAGGGCAAGAGATTGACAAGAGGAGCACGTGGGCCTCGATCGTGTGCGATGTCTACCAGTTTGAGCTGGTATTTCGAACGGCAGCAAAGTTTGCGCGTCATTCCCGCGACATAGGAGCGGAGGCCGCGCTAGACGAATGCATAGAAATTGCAGAAGGCGCCTACGTTGCTGTGCTAGGCGAGGGGGTGGATGGGGCGTTGGGTGCCGCATCGCGGGGGGCCAATGCCGTGGCCGAATCGATCGATGCTATGCTCGACGAGTGGGCAGGTTGCGCCTTTGCAGTAGACTCGTCCTTTCGTCTTGGCGTTGCTCCCGGCTGCCGCCCCCAAGCGCCAGGAACTTCATGGGAAATAGAAACACGAGGGATACACGGGTACGAGCACGACGACAGGGAGCAGTTCTGGCCGACGTTGCTGCCCCTTTGCCTGTTCACCACGCGCTGGTGTCCGATGCACCCCGAGGTGTCGAGCCAACTGGTATGGGAGAAAAAGTCGCGCCTGGAGCGCAACATGACGCAACACCAGCAGCAAGTGCTGTGTCTGGCGAGGGCTGAAACATACTGGCGCTGGTGTGGAGAGGTAGGCGAAGCTCCCCTCTCCATGATTTTTATGCAAGACTCCCTTTCAAATGCCTCCTGGTCCACATACCCAGAAGACGGGGGGAAGGGGCCCAGTGGGCGCGTCGGCAGGGAGGGGCAGAATCCGGTGGGGTCGTATGAGACGGAGAGCAGCGGGTGGCGGCGGCTGCACGCGTGGGTGCAAGACCAGGAGCTGGTTGTGGCACCGCCAGCGGGAGGAGGATCTGGTGTGGCGCCGCGGATGGAGCATCTGGTAGCAGCGCTGCGTAACTGGAACGCGCTTGTGCCGGACCCATTGAAGCACGGCGCATTCAGTGTTGACACAGCTGAGGCCGTGGTTGCGCACGTGTACGGGCAGGAGCAGGCCAACTGGTGGGGGGGTATTGGCGCGGCCAGTCTTCCCGCCGCCTGGCATGGCGAGATTTTGCAGGATTGGTGGGTAGTGACGCTCTTGGACGGCATGACCGCCGGCTTTTTTGTTGACTTGGCAGCCTATGATGCGGTGGCTTACAGCAATTCCTATGTGCTGGAGAGGGATTATGGCTGGGGTGGTATATGCATTGAACCGCAGGCCAATCACTGGAAGGGGCTGCTTCACCGCAAGTGTGTCGCGGTTGCTGCTGTCGTGGGCCATGCGATAGGTGCAGAGGTTGAGTTTGATAATCGATACGGGTCGGGCCACGCGGGCGTTGTCTCAGATGACATGCCCAACCGAGACTGGTCACGTAAGCCGCGGGACTCCGAGGAATCGCACTGGGGAGCAGAGGCGCCAAGGCGAGTCACATACCGCACAGTGACGGTGGGCAAGATTTTGCAAGACTTCAAAGCACCTCCTGTCATCCACTACCTGAGCTTGGATATGGAGGGGTCGGAGCACATGGTTCTCCAGACCTTCCCGTTCGATGTGCACCGCGTGCTCGTGATTACAATCGAGAGGCCCGACCTGTGTGCGCGCACGATTCTGCGGCAACAGGGCTACTTGTACCTCCGGAACCTTGCCGGGCAGGACGAAATCTGGGTGCACCCGACGCTGCCGGAGCTTGCCAGGAAACTGGAGATATACGGCAAGCGCGAGCCCAGGCGCGATTACATGCTGCAGTCGGCGGACATGGCCAGAAAGTGCAACCAGATGTCAGAATCACTAGCGCAAGGCTTGTTGAAGGGCTGTTGTCGCCCGAACCCATCAATCGACTTGCACAGGGCTAAGTATGCCGAGACGGGCCTAGATCCCTAACGGGAGCTTCATTTTATCAGAGGCGCCTGAAAAGTTTTTTTTTCTTGTCTCTTTTGCCTATACCCTAGAGCTGCCGTTGGCTTTGAAGCAGCTGCATGGTGCGTCTATGTGTATGTAGTAAAGTGTATGTAGTAAAGTGTATGTAGTAAAGTGTATGTAGTAAAGTGTATGTAGTAAAGTGTATGTAGTAAAGTGTAATGAGGGTACTCCACTTGCACAGGGCTTAGTATGCCGAGACGGGCCTAGATCCCCAACGGGAGCTTCATTTTATCACCTACGGCGATGTTCTTTTTGACCTCTCAAGAGAGCGTTTGGTAGCAGAGGCGCAGAGTATGAAGGTTTTTACAAGTGTGCACGCGTTCAATCGAGGGGAGCTAGAGCGCGACGAAGACTTTTTGCGCTGGATGGAGCCTCTGAAAGATGTTTGGGACATGGAAAGAGGGGGCGGATACTGGATCTGGAAGCCGTACATTATCAACAAAACACTACACAAGCTCCGGAAAGGGAACGTGTTGGTATATGCCGACTCTGGGTGTATTTGCAATCGACGCGGGTTGAAGAGGCTTGGCGATTATATTCGTGCGATAGACGAGTCACGATATGGGGTTCTTTCTTTTCAGGCGCCTCAGTGGCTGGAATCAACGTACACAACCCGTCAGATATTCGAGGCTTTCAACCTGTCAACCACAAATGAACATGCAACGAGCGGGCAGTACCACAGCACAATCCTAATTTTTGTCAACAATCACCATGCACGCGATGTTGTTGCGAAATGGCTTGAATTTATTCGTGCTCATCCGAGCCTGATAACAGATGCCCACAACAAGGATGGACAAATCAAATCCTTCTCGGAGAATAGGCATGATCAAAGCGTATTCTCTCTCATCCGAAAACTTCGAGGGTCAGTTGTTCGCAGAGACGACACGCATGTCATGACAAGTGAGGGGATTGAAGGAGAATGGAATGCCAGATCAGGAGAGGCTGGCCTTGATGCGCTGAAAACGCCATTTATCGGTGCTAGGATGGGCAATACTGCAGACTCGTGTGATGGAATTGGGCGCTTTGTGTGTAATTTTTGATCATAATCTTACTCAAAAGTAAGGGATGTATAACTTAAGATGAAGATTTTTTTATCATCAATCAATGATTTATGATTCAAGAAATGGACACAAGGGGAGTATAGGTTTTGAGTTCGCGCGGAGCATGAGGGAGAGGGGGATAAATAGAGAGTCGGTGGCTAAAGGCTGTGACTTGAATTTTCTATAAAATGCTTTGATGATGCGCCCCCTGAGCGGTGCCTTAAAAGTAAACAACCGACACTAGCAAAGCCCTGCTGCAGTGCTGCCTGTCATTCGGGCTTATTACTGTAGACCAGCCCAGGACCGGCCTGCATGCACGTTGCCAGCGATGTGAACGGGCCTGCACTATCACCGAATATCTCACAGAGCGAGTATAACTGTCTCCCTGATCGACGTCGAAAACTAGATCACTGCTGGTGCCTGATCGAGCTAAAATGATATTATTGTTACCCGCTCCATGCCCAAAGTCAATGATCCTTTCCCCAGTGCCCCGGTGAGCCGCTGAACCGCACCACAGCCACCACAGTGAAGCCCCCATTGGACGCCATGATGAATCTCAGCGCCACGCCGTCAAGATACTGCGTCTGCGTGCGGTCAATGCTCAAGTGCCCTTTCCCCATGGCCCGCCTTGCGAGTTGTATGCCGGCAGGACGGTTGATCCCCCGTCGACGCCACGTACATGCCGCCGGAGCAGTAGGTGCAGGCAGAAGCTCTAGACGAGGCCATGTACATGCTTTCTGTGCAGTTGCTGCAGCCCGAAGCTCCAATCAACGCAGTGTACTACGGCGGCTAAACCCACCTGCACTGCTGCCACGAGCACTGCCAGGTTCACGAAGGCACACACACTTGATAGGCTAATGGTCAATGGGGCCGTGCAGCACCGGGCCTGTTTTCACCCTATACTAGTAGGGTGTGCGCGCAGCAACTCGCCGCGACGGAGGTGTTGTCGTTTTGTTGGACCCGAGACGTTGTCTGGAAAGAACATTGTACAAATCTAGCCGCGGGAGTGACATGTGATCTCCGCGCATTCCAGTGCGCACGAAACAACACCACCTCAAAACACCGCAGGCTCACCAGCAGCGGACGAGCTCTTCCATCCTGCCCGCCCATGTTGAAGGACTCGTCGCGAGCGACTGCCCCCAGCACCACGCAGCCCCATCCACCGACACATACGGCACCAACCGCCCCTGCTGGTGGCTGGCCAGCTCGTAGAAGAGACGCGACAGGTGGGAGCGGAACTGGCCCACGAACCCTTGGCTACCTGGCAGAAGTTCTCAAAAGTCACCGCCTTAATATATTTACTATCGGAAGTCACTAAAGAGAGTACTTCTTCAGAACTTGTGCCGGCCATGATGAGCGCATCCATTGACAGCTCTTCCATTTGCGCCTGCCGCTTCTCGGACGCAAGCCTCATGATTTTTTTGTGAATCTCGAGGTCCAGCTCTGCTTTTGCACTGCTCAATTGACCTTGGACCCCGTGCGACATGAACTGCCTGGGAAATGTCTCAAGTCAGTGCCCCGGTTTAGGGTTTAGGGTTTAGGGTTTCGGGTTTAGGGTTTAGGGTTTAGGGTTTGAACTGCCTGGGAATTGTCTCAAGTCAGTGCCCCGGTACATTTTCTACAGAACCTCACTGCATAGAGTGCCTTTGAAAAAAGACAAAAAAATGCCTGTCAATGTTTGGGTTCTGCCAGAGCTGAATGCCGGGAAGGAGTTGCTGTAACAAAGGCAGAGCGTCTGGGTTGTCCGTGGCCACAAACACGCTCGTGACCCCGAGGGCCTGCGAAAGATCTACAATTGCTTGTGAAAATGCCGGCAGCGCAGCGCACCTGTGCGTGCGTGGGTTAGAAGGGGAGAAGGATTGGGATGAGGGCATCACTGAGAGCAACGCCTTGGACCCTAAATCCGAAACCCTAACCCACAAACTACAGTGAAGCCTAAGAGAAGTACAAATCTCATCGGTTCGGCGCCGCGGGGACAACTGGAACAAACGCCTCAAGTACCAAATATACTACTGTATTCGACCTGTCGTACCTTTTACTTCAATTAGGCCCCAGTGTAGCCGGACGGACGCTATGGGGGACAAAATCGACGATTTTTAGTAGTCTAGGGGCCATCTTTCAGGCTTCGAGGGCATTGTTCAATTGGTATAATTAGTTTAGTTAGCAGTTTAGTAGATTAGGCCCACGTTTCAGGTTGAAAGGGAATGGTTTATGTGCTCACGGGAGTGGGCGCACCGTTTCTCGAGATTTTTGCCTTCTTTGTCTTCCTCAACTACCTTGCTGGGCTCATCATAGCCGCGCATCTTTGACTGCCCCTCTGCCTGGTGTGCGTGCAAGACCGTGCATGAGTCTCCGTGTCTGTAAATAGTAAGTCCCATTGTAACTAATAGTTTCCTATTTGCCTGGTGCGCGTGAGAGGCGGTGCACGAGTCTCCGTGTCTGATGTGCACTCCCAGGTACTCTTCGGGCAATCCCATGTCACGCTTGAGCTATAAAAAATTATCATTTACATAGGAAAGCATTATTTACAGGCACAGAGACGCATGCACTGTCTTGGCCATCCCATCTCGCGCTTGAGCTGTCGTGGTTGTGACATGTCTTGTGTGTGTGTCTCTTTCTCTGTCTGTGCGCGCACACACATACGCGGGTGTTCCTCACGAGTCGATCTTATGCCCGTATGTGGATGCGAGCTATTGATTGTTTCTTTGTCAGTACAGGACTTAGGGTTCAGGGTTTAGGGTTTGACGTTTAGGTTGATGGATGATTGTTTCGTTGTCAGTACATGACTGCACAGAATGCAGGTCCCTGGTATCAGAATATCATCAACATGACATTCATATAGATATATTGATGTATAGACATATAGACATTATCACATACACGATCCCTGGTATCAGAATATCATCAACATGACATTCACATACATAACATATAAATATATAGATATATATATATTCACATACACGTAGGCGAGGGTGAGAGATGGAATCTTTATCAATATCAGGATCATTTCCAGTTCCGCCTAAACTTTTTATCTAATTTAAATACTTGATTAATAAATTTTTGATTCAGGGGGTGGGGAAGACAAGAGGGGCGACCTGACTGACACGCTGGCGCAGCGCCTCACTGGGGGACAACAACACGCCCACCAGAGTAGATGTGTACCTGAAGAGTGCATT
>Ga0315899_10006304_pt1 | contig 12785 bp, 11 predicted proteins | sample LakEriMetagenome_2_FD_203518 | JGI IMG/M metagenome (GOLD analysis project Ga0315899, IMG submission 203518) | Freshwater fungal communities from buoy surface, Lake Erie, Ohio, United States - Buoy 4 MA112 | ecosystem: Environmental > Aquatic > Freshwater > Lake | place: USA: Lake Erie, Ohio...
CGCGGCTGCCGAGGCCCACCCCCACCGCCTGCGGCACCAGGGTCGGCGGCGGCCCAAAGCGCTCCGCCAGCACCGCCATCAGCGCCAGACCGGTGGGAGTGGTGAGCTCCGCCGGGGGGAGATCAGCGCTGGCGGCCAGCGGCAGCCCGCGGCGGCGGGCCAGCTCCAGCACCGCCGGGGTGGGTACCGGCAGGCAGCCATGGGCGGTGTGCACCGTGCCGTGGCCGGCGGGCGGCACAGTGCACACCAGCGGCGACGCCCCGAAGTGACGCAGGCCGGCGCAGACTCCCACCACATCCACCAGGGCATCGATGGCGCCCACCTCGTGAAAGTGCACCTGCTCGGGGGCGTGGCCATGCACGGTCGCCTCCGCCTCCGCCAGCAGAGTGAACACGGCGAGCACCTCCTGCCTGAGCTCCGGCTGCAGCGCTGCAGCCGCAATCTGGCGGCGCAGATCACCCCAGTGGCGATGGGAAGGCTGCGCTTCACAAGCCTCCACGTCCAGATGCAGGCCGCGTAGACCGCCGCTGCGGCGTTCCTCGATCTGCAACCGATAGGCACCCTCGAGGCCGAGGGCGGCCAGCGGCTGATGCAGCACCTGCTCCGGCAACCCCAGATCGAACAGGGCCGCCAGCAGCATGTTGCCCGCCAGGCCGGTGGGGCAATCCACCACGGCCAGAGTTGCCGGGGCCGTCATCGCGGCGCCGCCAGCAGCTGCTCGGCCCGCGCCTCCAGATCCGGACGCCGCTGGCGCAACCACTGCTCCACCTCGCGCCGCGCCCGCCGCTGTTCGTTCCGGGCGGTGGTCACGTCATAACCGGAGAGTCCCCACAATCGGCCGAGCAGGGCCCGGTCATCGGCACCACCGCGGGAGCCGCCATAAATGATGCTTTCGGCCACCATGCCCGCCTGCAGCACGCGACTCCAACGACGCAGATCCTCGAGCGACAGCTTGGCGTGGGCAGGGGGTTCGAGCTGGGTGCTGCCGTTAGCCCGCAGGCCCTGGCGCCAGCAGGCCAGGCTGCCCACCAGCACCTGCTGCACCGGCAGATTGTTCTCAGCGGCCAGCAGCACGTGGCCGGCCTCATGGATGGCGATGCGCCGCAGGCGGGCGCGGCCGATACCTGCCGGCAGCGCTTCTGCCAGCAGGTGGCCCCCCAGGCCACCGAAACGGGCTGCATCAAGGGTGAGGGCCGCCAAGCCGCCGCCGCCGGCGACGGCAATCAGCCACGGGGAGATGCCCAGCAGCGGGCCCACAACGGCAGCCACGCTCACACCAGCAACGGCCGCGCCGGCGGCAAGCGCCGCCGTGGAACCCTGATCGGAGCCGGGTAACCGCTGCGGTGTCGCCACGGTCAGCGCCGCGGGCCGGTGCTGCGGCCCGCCCCTGGGCGACCACCACCTTTGCCTTTCGCTCTGCCTGCCCGCTGCGGCAGCGGCCCGATCACTTCATGCTGTTCCACCAGCAAATGCTGGCCCTGACGCCGCAGATCCAGTGCCACGAAATGGCGCAGGTGCTCCGGCGCGATCTCCCCCTTGAGCTGCAGTTTGAACGGGGTGGGGCGGCTGCCGTCGGGCCGGGGCTGCTGGCGGATCTTCACCACCACATCACCATCTTCAGGGCGGGTGTAGATCAATTCACCGCGCACGGAGAAGTAACCATCACCCTCGGGTAGCTCATCGCTGGGGGGTGCGATCGGCTCAGGGATGGCAGCGCCGTCAGCCTCGGCTCCTGTCTGAACGCGCTCCGTGGCGATCTGGGTTGCCGCCAGGGTGCTCGGTTCCCAGACGCCCACCAGCTGGAGGTGCAGCTGATCGGCTTCGCGATAGCGGGGATAGGCCACCCAGAGGTGCGGCCGGCTCAGATCCAGGTGGCGACGCATCAGGGTCAGAACCCGACCGAGCACCACGGCTTCAAGGTCAGTGCCGTCCTCGGTGTGGATCACACCGCGGGTGAGCTGCTCCGGGTCGCTGGGTCGATAGGTTCCGCGCACCACACCGATGGCCCGGTACTGCATCGGTTCGGTGACCGGGGAAATGGGGTGGTGACGCATCGTCGCTAGGGATTCCGCGGGCGGTTGTCGAAGTCGATGGCCCGGCCGCCAATGTAACCAGCCCGGCCCAGGCGGCAGACTTGGCGCCGACCCACAGGCTCAGCCATGCCGCCACGCGCCAGCTCCGTGCCCCGGCCTGGTCGGCTGCTGCCACTGGCCATCGGCGGGGCGGTGGCTGGGTGCCTGACGCTCGGCTGGTGGCTTGGGCAGATCACCGCGCCAGCCGGCCCCGAACGCTCACGGCTGCAGCTGGAACGCCAGCTGGCGCAGCTGCAGGGCCGACGCAACAGCGGCAGCATCAGCGCAACCGATCAACAGCGGCTGCTGGAGCTGCTGCTGGCGCTCGGGCAGGAGCGGGAGGCGATCCAGCTGCTGGAGCCGATGGCTGATCAGCAGCCGCAGCGCTGGCAACTGCGGCTGCTGCTGGCGGAACTGCGGCGCAAGGGGAACGACCGCAGCGGAGCGGAGCAGGAGCTGCGGCGGTTGCTGAGCCAGCAACCTGAGCGCATCGAGGCCCTACAGCTGCTCACGCTGCTGCAGCTGGAACAGGGACGTGGCCTGGAAGCCCAGAACCGGTTGAAGGCACTCCTGCAGAAGAAGCTCACGCCGACAGCCCGACCTGAAGCCGTGGCCATCGGTCTGCTGCTGGCGGATCTGCAACGGCAACAGGGGCAACAGGCGGAGGCAACGGCGCTTTACACCCGTCTGGCCGCTGAGTTCGCCAAGGATCCACGGCCGCTGCTGGCCCTGGCGTTGCTGCAGCAGGAGCAGGGCGATGGGCGCGCGGCCCAGGATGCCCTGGCCCTGGCTCGCGCCCGGATGAGCGAGGGCTCCGGGGTACGCCTTGAGCAGGTGGCAAGCAGCTGGGGGGTGAACAGCCTGCGGCGGACCGGGCTCAGGGCGCCTTCACCAGAGGAGTCGAGGGCGACGCCGGAGCAGGTGCCTGAGCCTCCAGCGCCTTGAGGGCGGCATCAATGGCATCGGTGGGCGGCGTGGCGTCATCCATGGCGGTGCCCTTGCGGATCTTGTTCATCAGATCGAGGGGATTGGCCGTATCCAGCACCGAACCGCTCTTGGAGGTGCCATTGGTGCCACCAGGACCGTAGTCGTAGAAGCGCTGCTCCTGGGTGGAAAGGCCGTTGGTGTAGTCGGCACGGGCAGCGCCAACGCTGCCCAGAGCAGCCAGAGCCACGCTGGAGAGCAGGGCCGACCTCACCAGGATCGAGCCGCCGGATCTGCGGCATTCAAAGCGGTGCATAGCCGCCGGCTTGGCACAGGGTGGAGCAATGCTAGAGGCTGCGCCGGGGGCAGCCATGGTGCACCCTGCCCGCCGACAGCCACCGATCATGCGCATCGCCACCTGGAACGTGAATTCGGTGCGCACCCGCCTGGATCAGGTGCAGGCCTGGCTGCAGCAGGAGCAGCCGGAGGTGCTCTGCCTGCAGGAAACCAAGGTGGCCGATGGGTTGTTTCCCCATCAGGCCTTTGAGGCCCTGGGCTATGCCACGGCCATCAGCGGTCAGAAGGCCTACAACGGCGTGGCAATCCTGAGCCGCCTGCCCCTGGAGGACGTGCAGATCGGCTTTGAGGCGCTGCTTCCGGATGATCCGCAGGCGGTGCAGCACAGCGAACAGAAGCGGGTGATCAGCGCCCTGATCGATGGGGTTCGGGTGCTGAATCTCTACGTGCCGAACGGCAGTGCGCTCAAGAGCGAGAAATACCCCTACAAGCTGGCGTGGCTGGCCTGTCTGCGCCGCTATCTGGCCGTGCAGGAGCAGCAGGGTGATCCGCTCTGCATGGTGGGCGACTTCAACATTGGTCCGGAGGCCCGTGATCTGCCGGAACCGGACCGCCAGACCGGCGGCATCATGGCCAGCGAACGCGAGCGCCAGGCCCTGGCTGATTGCCTGGGGGATCGCCTCAGTGATGCCTTCCGCCTGTTTGAACCGGCCAGCGGCCACTGGAGCTGGTGGGACTATCGCAGCGGCGCCTGGGAGCGTGACCAGGGCTGGCGCATCGACCACATCTACCTCTGTGAACAGCTGCTGGGCTGTGCCACCGGCTGCGTGATCGACCGCCGCCCACGCGCCAACCTCCAACCGAGTGATCACGCACCTGTGGTGGTGAACCTGGCCTGGCCGCCGGAAGAGGAGGAGGAGAGCGAGAGCTGGGCGTGAGCAGCGCGGCGGCGGGGTGCCTCAGCGCACCAGGGAGAGGAGCGTTCAGAACACCACAGCCTCGGCCGGTAGCTCCACACCGGCGACCCGGAGCTCCACCTGCTGCCGCAGCGATTCACCGCAGGTTTTCGGGGTGGGGAAGATCTTGCCTGGGTTGGCCAGGGCCTCTGGGTCGAAGGCACGGCGCACCAGCTGCATCGTGGCCTGGTCGTCGGCATTGAACATCCAATCCATGTAGCAGCGCTTATCGCTGCCCACGCCGTGCTCGCCGCTGATGCTGCCACCGGCCTCGATGCACAGGCGCAGGATCTCACCGGCCAGGCGCTTGACCCGCTCGTTCACGCCAGCCTCACCGGCGCGGTAAAGGATCAGAGGGTGCAGATTGCCATCGCCGGCGTGGAACACATTGGCCACCGGCAGGCCGTGCTCGGCGCTGAGGCGATCGATCGCCGCCAGCACCTGCGGCAGGGCGGTGCGGGGCACGACGCCGTCCTGAAGGTAGTAGCTGGGGAACTGGCGGCCGAGGGCGGTGATCGCACTTTTGCGGCCCTTCCAGAGCCGGGCGCGGGCTTCGTCGGTCCAGGCCTCGCGCACGGCGCCGGCACCGGCCTTCAGGCAGAGACGACTGGCCAACTCCACCGCATCCTGCACCTCACGCGCATGGCCATCCAGCTCGATCAGCAGCACCGCAGCGGCATCGCGCGGGTATTCATCCACGCCGAAATAGTCATCAACGGCCTGGATGCAGGGGTTGTCCATCATTTCCATCCCCGCCGGCAGCACCCCTGCGCCGGTGATCAAGCGCACCGCCTCGCCGGCTGCCTCCATCGAGCCGAAATCTGCCAGCAGCACCGCCACGCAGGCGGGGCTGCGCAACAGTCGCAGCGTGATCGCCGTGGCGATGCCAAGGGTGCCTTCGCTGCCGATGAACACCCCCCGTAGATCGAGGCCGGGCATCTCCGGCAGTTCACCACCAAGGGTGGTGACCGTGCCATCCGGCAGCACCACCTGCATCGCCAGGACGTGATTGCTCGTGACGCCGTATTTGAGGCAGTGCACGCCGCCGGAGTTCTCAGCCACGTTGCCGCCGATGCTGCAGGCCACCTGGCTGGAGGGATCGGGGGCGTAATAGAAGCCGTCACCGGCTACGGCCCGTGTCACCCAGCTGTTGATCACCCCGGGCTGGACGGTGATGCGCTCGTTGGCCAGGTCCACCTGCAAAACGCGCCGCATGCGGCTGGTGGCGATGACCACCGCTTCCTGCTCCGCCAGGGCGCCACCAGAGAGGCCGGTGCCGCTGCCGCGGGCCACGAACGGCACACCCAGCTCATGACAGCAACGAACGACCGCTGCGACCTGCTCGGTCGTTTCCGGCAACACCACCAATGGCGGCTGGTGGCGATGCAGCGTGAGGCCGTCGCAGTCGTAGGCCAGCAACTCCTGACGCTTGGCCACCACCGCGCGAGGGGGGAGCAGGGCGTGCAGGCGCGCTTCGATCAGGCCCCAATCCAAGCCCTGATCAGGGGTCACGGCAGATGATCATCAGTGGCATGACCTTAACGAGCCAGGTCCGGATGAGCGCTGCGGACCGGGATTGCGTAAAGATGGGCCACGCTTGGACCCCGGACGGGGCCTGAAGCCCCAACCGTCTGCGGATCACGCCTTGACCTCGGCTCCTGTTTCGGCACCTGTGCACACCACCACCCGGTCCCAGGAACTCTTCAGCGCCGCCCAGAAACTGATGCCGGGCGGCGTCAGCTCGCCCGTGCGCGCCTTCCGCTCCGTGGGGGGCCAGCCGATCGTGTTCGACCGGGTCAAGGGTGCCTATGCCTGGGATGTGGATGGCAACCGCTACATCGACTACATCGGCAGCTGGGGGCCGGCGATCTGCGGTCACGCTCATCCTGAGGTGATCAGTGCCCTGCACGAGGCGCTCGACAAGGGCACCAGCTTCGGCGCCCCTTGCTCCCTCGAGAACACCCTCGCCGAGATGGTGATCGAGGCGGTGCCCTCCGTGGAGATGGTGCGCTTCGTCAACAGCGGCACCGAAGCCTGCATGTCGGTGCTGCGGCTGATGCGCGCCTTCACCGGCCGCGAAAAGATCATCAAGTTCGAGGGCTGCTACCACGGCCACGCGGACATGTTCCTGGTGAAGGCCGGCTCCGGAGTGGCCACCCTCGGCCTGCCGGATTCCCCCGGTGTGCCGCGCACCACCGCCGCCAGCACCCTCACCGCTCCCTACAACGATCTCGAGGCGGTCAAGGCCCTGTTCGCCGAGAACCCCGGCGAGATCGCCGGCGTGATCCTGGAGCCGGTGGTGGGCAACGCGGGCTTCATCACTCCGGAGCCTGGCTTCCTGGAGGGGATCCGCGAGCTCACCAAGGAGAACGACGCCCTGCTGGTGTTTGACGAGGTGATGACGGGCTTCCGCATCAGCTATGGCGGTGCTCAGGCCAAATTCGGCATCACACCCGATCTCACCACGATGGGCAAGGTGATCGGTGGCGGTCTGCCGGTGGGTGCCTATGGCGGCCGTGCCGACATCATGGGCATGGTGGCTCCGGCTGGTCCGATGTATCAGGCTGGCACGCTCAGCGGCAACCCGCTGGCGATGACCGCCGGCATCAAAACCCTGGAGCTGCTGAAGCAACCCGGCACCTATCAGCGGCTCGAAGCGATCACCAAGCGCCTGAGTGACGGCATTCAGCAGGCCGCCCGCGATGCCGGTCTGCCGATCACCGGCGGTTCGATCAGCGCCATGTTCGGTTTCTTCCTCTGCGAGGGTCCGGTTCGCAACTTCGAGGAGGCCAAGGCGGCCGATACGGTGCGTTTCGGCAAGCTGCACCGCGCCATGCTGGAGCGCGGCATCTACCTGGCCCCCAGCGCCTTCGAAGCGGGCTTCACCTCCCTGGCCCACTCCGACGACGACATCGACGCCACGATCGCGGCCTTCCGCGAGTGCTTTGCGCTGGTGGCCTGATCGCCGGGGGCACGTTCACCCCTGGGCCGGAGGGTCTGCGCTGACCCGAAACGGTGGTGGCGGCAAGTGCTCGAGCAGCTCGGACGGCGTTGTCACCTCGGTGAACAACGCTGTCAGGGCAGGCCAGATCCAGCTGGTGTTGTAGGCATTCGGCCCAACCTTGACGCCGCCGAAGTGCTCGAACAGAGCATCGTCGTAGTACTGAGTCCAGGTCACCGCCTGGTTGTGGAAGGCGACCAGCGGCGGTGTGGCAGTGGTGTTGGACTCGCTGAAATAGAGCGCTTTGGCTGGGCTGGCGATGAAGCTGAAGGCGCCGCCTCCGCTGGCTGTAGCCCAGAGCTGCGGTTTCACGAGATCGTCGGCCATGCCGTGCAGGATCGCCACGGGTTGGTGCAGTGCTGAGCCGGTGGTTGCGATCGTGATCGGATCACGGGTGAACGGTGCATCAAACAGCCGCAGCAGAGTGATCGCGAAGGAGGGAATGCCCGTCGTGGTGCTGGTGGTGGGATCGGCGGCGAGCACAACACGGGGCTGAAGGCGTTGCGGTGCCTGATCACCCTGCAGCGAAGCGATGCTGAGGCTGAGCAGTCCGCCGAGGGAATGGCCGAAGCTGTAGGCCGCCCAGGATTGCGTTCGCCAATGGTTGTAGGGCGGCAGCTGCGCCAGATCGTCCAGAGCCGCTTCGGCCTGGCCGATGGCTTGTGCCAGCCAGACCTTCGGCGAATAGGCAAGGCTGAGCAGAACCGTACCGAGCAGCTTGCTCAGATTGCGGGCATAGGAGCGGCGGAACCAACCGATCACCCACAGGACCAGCTGGATCAGGATCCAGGGCAGCAGTACACGGCGGAGATCGCGCACCTGGGCCGGCGGTAAGCCGGCCGCCGGCGCGGCAGCCGCCAGTGCAGGTGGAAGGTCCTCCGCCTGCAGGCGCTGATCGCCCGAGCGGCGCAACAGCCGCAAGGTGGTGCCGGTCCACTGGGGGGCCTGCTGGTTGGCGCTGGACGCCTGAACAGCGTCAGCTGCTGCTGCCAGGGGCAGATCGGGATAGGCACTGAACTGAAAGTCGGGAAAGATCACCACCCAGCCTTGCCGCACCAACTCCCGCAGGTGGGCCTCATAAAAGCAGGGAAGGCCAAGGGCGAAACCGTGCAGATAGAGGATCACCCGCAGCGATTCGCCGGGGCGCTCAGCGGCGCGGGGCACATAGACGCGGATGTAGGTGCCGGCGCTGTGCTGACCGCGTTGATAGATGGTGGCGTCGAGATCAGGGTCGAGAAGGCTCTGCCAGGGCTGGAAGGCCGTTTGCTGCGGTTGCTCCACCATGAGTCCGTGGGCTGGAGAGAGGGGGATTGGCGATGGGAATCAGGCCGTGGCCCTCACCTGCCAGAACGGCTCGGCAAAGCGGACGGCGGGGCCGGCATAGGTGGCCCGGTGGTGGTGGCGATAGCGCTGATACACAGCCTGGAGGCGGGCCTGGTAAGGCGCCTGGGCATCAGCGCAACCGGCGAGCTGGCGTTCAATCGCGGTGGCGGCCGCTTCGGCACTGGCCAGGGCATGGAATAAACCCTGCGAGGCGATCGGATCGAAACTGATCGAGGCGTCGCCGATGGCATAAAAGCCCCTCAGCCGGTGATCCTGCAGGGCTGAGCCACTGGCCCGGCAGGCCTTGACGGGCAGGGGTGCGCTGGTGGCCGGCAGCACCTCGGCGAGCAGGGGCAGTCGCCTGGCCCGCGCCAGCAGCTGATTGCTGTGCAGGAGCAATCGGCCATCGGGATCAGCGGGATCGAGGTGCAGTGCCAGTAGACGATCGCCGCCAGGGAGCGGCACGCTGTACCACCAGCCGTGGCGATCAGCGCAAACCCGCGTGCAGCGATCGAGTGGCGCGACCGCTGCCCCAACTGAGGCGGGCAGCCGCAGGTGCAGACAGAGCAGGGGCTGTTCAGCCTGGCGCCGCAGGCCCAGTTGGCGGGCGAGGGCACCAGCGCGTCCGCTGGCATCCACCAGCACCGGAGCCTCAAATCTCCGGTGGATCTGTGCTGCTGAAACCTGCCAGCCCCCATCCTGCCGCTGCAGCTTCAGCGGACCACAAGGCTGTACCAACTGGGCACCGGCCGCAAGGGCCGCCTGTCGGAAGCTCCGCTCGTAGCCATCGCGCCGCAGGTGCCAGCCAGGGCCGCAGGGATCGCGGAAGCTGTCGAGCCAGACGGGCGACTCCTGATCCCAACAGGACACGCTGGCGCCGCGGGGTTGATGCCCATCGGTCAGAAAGCGCTCGTAGACACCGAAGTGCTGCAGCAGCCTGGCCGCCGCTCCGGGCAGCGATTCGCCGATCGCTGGCGGTGGCTGGGTGCCGCCGGGTCGCGGGGAGCGCTCCAGCCAGAGCACCCGATGGCAGCGGGCCAGTCGCACGGCCAGGGCGGCACCGGCAGACCCGGCGCCGACGATGATCGCGTCCCAGCGCTGCTCGGCCACGCGGATGCTCCTCAGGCCTCGGGTTCGGCGGTGCAACGCGAGGCGATCCGCACAATCGCGGCATGGGCCGCATGGCGCTGCTCTGGCGTGAGAGCCGTCTGGGCCTGACGATCGGCGACCATCATCACCGGTGGCAGGTCGGGATCATCGGCTACGCCCGGCTCGACCAGCACCAGAGCCTGCTGATCGAAGTGCTCAACCATGTGGAGCAGCTGCTGGTGCCCGTCGGGCCCGGCAGGTCCAAGGGTGTCATTCCAGTCGTCACGTTGCTGAAAAGCCTCCAACCGTTCCTCCCGAGACAGGGATGGATTGGTCGCCAAGGCGTAGTTATGTTGGCTGAGCACCTGATTCGGCACACGCGCCGGCCAGAATGTCGGCAGATAGGGGTCGTAGGTCTTGTCGTAACCGGAGCGGCAACTGGCGGTATCGGTCTGCCAGGGCACGGCCATCCAGCGGGTGATCGAACCGGGCGACTGGCCATACAGAGGCCCGTTGAAGGTTGATACGCCGATGGGAGTCAGATAGGGCCCTAGATCGGGCTCGGGGGTGTGCCTGTCGCGATGGCGCCATCGATAGGGAGCTTGATACATCGTGGCGTGCCGCACAGGCCAGGTCATTTCACAGCCAGGGTGGAATGCGTCGGCTAGACAGAACTCCAGAGCTGCACGATCGAGCATCCCTGGCTGCTCCTGCAGCGGCACATCGTCGATGCTGGTGAAGGGGATGGGGGCTTCACGCCAATCCGCTATGAAGTTGCCATCGGCCCAGCAGCTGAGGAGATAAAGTTGCGTAGAGGTGAGGGCGTTCATCGCCTCCGGCACCATTGGCATCGTGGGGCTGTCCATGGCATCGCCATAAATCCATGGCCAGGGTTTCATTGAGGCGTCGCGATCTGCCATCGAGCGGAAGTTATGGAAGATCGTTCGCCGCATTTCCTGATAGGCGCGGTTCGGAGACGCAAGCTTTGCGAGAAACCTGGGATCTAGAAGGTAGCCAGGCATGCCATAGCCAAAACCTCCTGCGAACCCCTTGTTGGCCCATTGCAAGTCGCATAGGGCCTTGAAGATTGGCAGAATATCGTTCTGGAACGAGGCTTTTTCTGGAATCGGCAGTTGACCTGCCTGGATCGCCACGTCGGTGAGCAGCGCATGGAGCGTGCGCACCCCCTTGAGCTGGGGGGCGTAATTGGGCGGGGCAACCACGACCCAGGCGGGATCCACAGGAATCTCGCGCCCCATCACGCTGACCTTGGCCTTCACTGGCCCGTCGCTGGTGTCGTCGTACCAGCCATCGTTATTCGCGAAGGTTACTGGGGCGGGGAGAGCCTCTGGTGTTGGTGCGCAATCAGGACCATCGTTCTTGTGGTTATGGGAGGGGGTTGTGAAGTCGACGAAGCCAGACTGGCCAAGACCACCAAACACCTGCAAACGTCCGTTGGCATCGGTGCGTAACTCGCCCAGATCTACGGGGATGCCGCCAAACCTGCCGCTGGCGAATGAATACTCAGGCCCCTGCGTAGCCGGTAAAGCGATGGTGCGGGGGCCGGGTTCAATGCAGAGCTTCTGACGATCCACACCCTTGACGATGCTGTTACGAAGCGAGGAGGCAACATCCGCCGCCTCGGGAATATCCAGCGCCAGATCGAAATTGTACCAAGCAGCCTTGTGATTCGCTAGTTCAACCGTCCAGGCAATCTTGGTGTTGTCGTCCATCGCCAGTTCGCACACCACCTGGCCACTGGCGTCGTAGCCGTAAAGCCGGAATTCTGCTACCTGGCGCTTCAAGGCTCCACTACGATCGCGATAGGCGCTGGCCGGTAGTGGTGCTGGCTCGCACAGCTGTGGACCAATAAAGAAACCATCTGCTGCAGTGCTATTGCCAATACGGGCGATGCCAATGCTGGGATGGATCCGTGCAGAAGCGATGCGCTCAAGCAATGCTGGATCGAGTGGCATGGCAATCACAAACACAACCTTTGCTAAGGCTGTCGAACAGTGAACCGAAGCGCCAAGGTTGCTGTCACAGAACGTGACCCGGAATCGAATGATGCGAGCTGTGGGCCAAACCACGATCGTCATCAGCGTCAGAGCTGCACATCAGCACAGGCATTGTGAATAAGTTCAACGAACGGAAACAGGCGGGCCATACCGGCCTGAGCCACGGCAAGCGACAGCCGTTGAGCCCGTTCCAGGCCTCGGCATGAGGCAGAACGGGAGGCTGCGCGGTCAGATCGACCGATCGATCGGCGGCTGGTCAGTGCTGCAGCGGCTGATCATGGTTGTCCTGCTGGCTCGGGCCTTGGCGCCGGCATCACTGGCATGGGTGTTCGCTGCAGAGGCAAGGGGCAACCAGCCAGGCTCAAGCGTCTGCCGCCCAGCGGTTCTGGCCCTGCGCCTGGGTTGGCTGGACTGAGCGGGATACCGAAGCAGCGCCGAAAAACACTGCATCTGCAGTGTTCCGCAGAACGGGCAACGGCCAGACGATGGCGTCAGTCACACGACCGTGATGGCAACGCAGACCTACTGGCTCAACGATCTCCTCAGCGGATCCGTGCAAACCGGCAGCAGCTTCTGGGGCGGACTGAGCGCAACGTTTTCGATCAGCAACCAGACCAACCACAGCCTCAGCGACTGGAGCTTCAGCTTCGTTTCCAGTTACAGCAACTTCGACTTCTATAACGCCAATGAAAGTGCCATCGCCAATGCAGATGGCACTTACACGATCACCGTCAGCTCCATCGCCGGCACAGCCCCCCTGGCCCCCGGCGCCAGCCTTGCCCTTGGCTTCACGGTGAACAGCGACCGTGATGCAACCGTCACCCTGGCGAAGGCGGTGCTGAGTAGTGGCGGCACCGTGGTCGCCGACCCAACACCAACCAGTCCAGGTACGGGCACCATTGCGGCGCCAGGCGGAGGTGCCACAGGCAGCACCTCGCCAGAGAGCTCCGGCACGGATTCCTCCAGCAGTGGTGGCAGCAGCTCAGCCACCACTGTCAGCCCCGGGCCCACGGCCAATACAGGTCTGAGCGTGGAGATCACGTTGGGCGGCAGCTGGAGCGGCACCTATGAGGGCACGATCACAGTGCGCAACAGCAGTGGCGCG
>Ga0315899_10006305_pt1 | contig 12784 bp, 22 predicted proteins | sample LakEriMetagenome_2_FD_203518 | JGI IMG/M metagenome (GOLD analysis project Ga0315899, IMG submission 203518) | Freshwater fungal communities from buoy surface, Lake Erie, Ohio, United States - Buoy 4 MA112 | ecosystem: Environmental > Aquatic > Freshwater > Lake | place: USA: Lake Erie, Ohio...
CTGACGAGGCACACGGTGCCCGAAGTGGGCGAGCGTGCACACCCGCTATGCATATAAGGGGGCCCGACGCCCCCCTGGCCGAGCTCATGATGCGGCCATCACGTCGCCGCTGCTCCAGCCCCCTCGTTGTGCTTCGCAATGGAACATATGCAGGCGTGGTAGTTTGAAAATTCAGCCCCGATGCAGGTGCCGCAGCTCCGCAGCAACGACTTTCTTGGGATGTTTCCGCAGAATGTTCGCTGCATGAGCTCCGCGGAGCAGCAGCGCGCCCGCACGCGTGACTGGTCCATCCTCGTCCCGGAGGACATGTCTCTGGAGCGCGCCGTCGTCATCGCCTCAGAGACCGGCCAGGCAGTGGTGCTGAGGCCGGGCGACCACGTCTTGGAGGCCCCGCTGCTTGTGCGTGGGAAGGTAGCCCTCCGCGCGGAAGGCGGCGTTGCCCGCATTCTCGGGACCACGGTATTCGGCTCCGGCTCCGGGCACGTCAAGGGACTGACGTTCGTCGGACAGGGGGATGACAGCATCCGCGTCGGTATGCACGTGTGTCTGTGTGTCTGTCTATATGTCTTCGACTGAGTCCGTGTCGCGTATACATGCACACACATACGTACAAAATATATACAATATACATCCATCCATTAATAAATACACACACAGAGGGCGGTACGTGGGTGTTCGGAAACTGTAATATGTCTTGCGACGAGTCCAGCGCGGCCCGTTCCTGCTGTGCTCTGTGGGTGGCGAGCGGCAAGGTGTCGCTGTTCGAGTGCCTGATCGGACAGGGAGCAATGAATGCCCTGGCAGCATGCGGGGACGCAGTCGTTGAGGCCGACATGTGCAAGATCGCAGGGTCCGTCTTCGGTGCTGGCGCCGCCGACCATGCGTCATTGGACCTCAAGGGTTGCGAAGTGTTCAACAACCAGTCGGCGTTCGTGGCGGGACCCCGCCCGGGTGATGCCATACTGACGGTACTTGACAGCAACATCTATGGAAACGCGCAGGAATGGAACGACAAGTCCAGGCCAAAAATAGTCAAGGAGCGCAACACAGGCTTCTGAGCCGACAAGCCATCACCGCTGGAAGTCATGAGAGAGAGAGAGAGAGAGAGAGAGAGAGAGAGAGAGAGAGAGATTAGGAACAGTACTACATAACGGGGGGTTTACACACTGACGAAGGGCCATGCACCCCACCGCCGTCCCTCGCTCTCCCCCTCGTTCTGTCTCGAGTCACCCTTCTCTTCACCGGACTACGTACCCTCTTCCCTCCATGCTAGGCTTCACTCAAACACACAGTCGTAATCAGATAGCAGTCATTACCTATTACATCGTTGCTCCGTCTCGCTACGTGCTCGCCCTCGACCTCGCTCGCTCCGAGACGCCTGGGTCCCTCTACAGTGCTTGAATCCAAGACATCTTCCTCATCCTCCCCTCCCCCTTGCCAGTGCTCGGTCTCTCCTTTTATCTTTGAAGAGCCAGCCTCAGTGCGAAAACGACCCACACAGAGGATTCGAGACACGCCCTCCCTCCTCACCTCACCTTCTTTCGTTCTGCCGACCCGATCCGTCCTTCCCCCCGTCCAGTGGGGCGTCCCCTACTCCTTCCTCTCCTCCCCACTTCCTACCTCCTCTTCTGCCTCCTCTGCCTTCGCCGCGCCCTCCTTCCCTTCTTCCTTCCACGATCCGCCTGCAGCACATGACCCTCCCTCCTCGCGCTCGTCGGAGGACACCTGTGATCCCTCGGTCTGTGTGATCCCTCCGTCTCCTTCCCCTGTCTTATCTCGAGTGATCCCTCCGTCTCCTTCTCCTGTGTCATCTCCACCTTCTCCTTCTCCCTTTGCGTCGGGCTGAGCATAGCGTTTCAACTTGCGCTCCGGTACTGTTCCTCCCATTGCCTCGCGCCAGGATCCCGTCTCCTGTAAGGTAGCATATATTCATGCATGGCAAAATAGCATATATTGTAGGGATACTTTCGTCTTAAACAGCGCAAAAAACGAGAATCCCGCCTCCTGTAAGATAGTATATTTAGATGTATTGTAGGAGTAGTTTGTCTTAAATGCGCTACAAGCAATAGTAGGGCTATTACGGCTAGTAGATTTTAAGGCTGAGGGCTTAGCGGGAATTAGGGTTTAGGGTTTAGGTTTAGAGTTCACGGTTTGAGTACCTGGAATTTGAGGAGAATCTCAAAAACGTGATTCACGGTCAGCACCTTACGGTGATCCCCAAGAGCCACGTTCCCATCCAGCGGCAACTTAGCTGCATCGTGCGTGTGCGTGTGCGAGAGGGGGGAGAGAGGGAGGGGAGATTCAGAAAAACGCGTGAACACGAACACGCGCGCGCACACACAGAAAACGCACAAACGCGCGCGCACACACACGCACGCACGCTCACACGCACACACGCAGCGCACACGTACACGCACGCATGCACAAAGAAGGATTCACACCGGTCTTCCAACCAGCCTTGAGAGCAAGTTCGTGGCAGTGGCCTTTGATGCGATTGTGGTCGACAATGCCGCCGATGACGTACACCTGCTTCTCGTCGAGCTTCTGCAGCACTGTGTGTGTGTGTGTGTGTGTGTGTGTGTGTGTGTGTGTGTGTGTTCTCGAATCTTGATAAACGTTATTCATTTTCAAAGCGTTGGCTGCATGTGGCAAGGAAGATAAGCGTCAAGGAAAGCGTCAAGGAAGTTGACTGATAAATGTTAACGAGGTGAAGAAGAAGGCACTTGCGTGATACACGAGAACAAATCTACCCGTGTTGGATTCGGCAGTGAGATACACGATTTCCTCTTTGTTAAAGACCTCGGACACGTGTTTGCTCGCACTCTCGCACTTCCAATTTTCAAAGCCGGATATCTTGTGCAGACCATCCTTGCCCCGCTTCTCCACACTGATATACATGTATAACACACACACACACACACACACACACACACACATACACATTGATATATTTCAACATATATTAGCATAGTGATTTATCTACATGTATGTTTCGAATTCACATTACGTTTACTATCCGTTGTACAGGTCACTTGAGTAAAACGGAGTGCCACAAGCACTCGGAGTATTCATCTGCTTTCTCGTGCGGCCCAGCCTCGCCGTTTAGGGTTTAGGGTTTCAGGTTTAGGTTTTAGGGTTCAGGTCCTTTGTTCACTTATTTCTCATACAAGTCGCCTCTGTACAAAAGTCGCACACATGCAAGGCGCTTGCGCAGACGAGCGCGCGCACGCAGAAACAGGCAGACAGTCGCAGAGGCTCTGAACCTCCATCTCACCAGGTTTCTTCTCCGCCCGCCACGTCTGCCCGCCAGCAAAACACCAGCTCACTCGCTCGCGTGCGCGCACACACAGACATGCTGGCGGGCAGGGCGGGCGGAGAAGAAACCTGGTGAGGTGAAGGTTCAGGGGTCTCTGCGACTTCCTGTTGCAGCCATACAAGTGCGCAACCTGCGGGACGTCCAAAAATGCGCGTCAGACATGCAGCAGAGTGCGGTAGGCAAGCGCGCCGCCACGGATCTTTCCTCGTGCTGTGAGGTGTAGGCAACACACGCCGATTTGATGCCGCAGGGAGGGCTTTCTGCGTTGTCCTGCGCTGCTCTTGCCAATGGCCACCCGGGGCTTCAAGTTCTGCACGCAGGCACCCCGCGCGCACCCGGTGCGCACCATGCGTGGCAACGCACACCTGCGTGACCAGGCTCTTGACCTCGCGCTCCGTCATGATGTCATCGAAGCTCAGGTCAATAACAACGCGCTGCCCTTTTTTCCGCTCTTCATCGAACCACTCGCGGTTGCGCGAGCCGCGCCCGCCCTGTCGAGACACCCACTCCCTCTCCTCCTCCTCGGTGCGCTGCCTTTTGGCAGGCGGTTGGTCCGCGTCTGCTGTACCCGCGCCGTTGAGCTTGCGTTGTTCCTTGCGCTTCGAAGGTTGCGCGCCGACAGCACAGTCACTACGGGCGGGCGACAACGAGGCGCACAACGTTGAACGCAAGCACGCGCGCACGGCGCTGCAGACTCACCCGCTCGCAGCAGCAGACCATACCTGCTCCTTGCGGTTCAGCCGCCGCTCCGCACGCTGCTCCACGATGCGCGCGCGCTTGGCTAGCTTCTTCTGCTGGTTCTTGGAGAGCGGGACCGCCACCCCCTCCGTCCCCGATGTCGCCTGCTCGGTAACACCGCCCTCTTCTTCTTTCAACTCACCTCCCTCCGCGGTGTACTCGGCCATTTCACACTCGCACGTGACAGCTTCAAATGAGCGCCCAGGGCGCGGACAAGGGCGGCGCGGGGGCCAAGCGGTGCGTGGTGTTGGGGGCCTGAGCGCACGAAAGGCGCGCACGATGCGCGCCGCGCGCGCCTTGTCATGACGATGGGTGACGGCGTTGCGGCTGCGCAGGGCGCATGAGGGCGGGCACGACAAGGGCAAGGTGCAGAAGACTGCATGCGCATGTACACCAACTCACCGGGATGCACACAAGCGCGCACGCGCACACGCGCGCATACAAGCATGCTTGCGCTCGCGCGAACGTGCCTGCAGCATTGTCATGACGTAGCTGTTTCGTGCCGCCGTGCGGCGTGGCGTGCCTGTGGGCATGCGCGCAGAAGCAAAAGAAGCAGTACCTTGGAGGGCGAGGCAGCGGGCAGGTCAAGGTGGACAAAGGCAAAGGATTTCGCACGGCGGCCTTCGATCGACTGCGGCAGTCCAGCGTCCGTGGCGTGCTCATCTCGTGCGATGTGCGGTCGGAGGGGCTGTGTGTGCGCGAGAGCATGATGGCGGTGCGCGAGCACTGCTCGCGCCGCTACCCCGATCTCTTCAAGGACGACGATGCGGAGGACGAGAAAAGTGACGCAGCCGCAGTGACGAACGTCGAGGATGCCATTGCAGCCGAGGCTGCCAAGGAGAAGGCGAGCGTGCAGCAAGGGCCATTCGGGATGATTGAGACAAAAACCAAGGGGCTCCTCTTCATCGAATTCCACAACGAGAAGATGAACCCCGTGGAAATTTGCGCCGACTGTCTCAAGGAGGTCCGCGACACAGGCCGCACGAAGACCAAATACTTGGTGCGTATGACCCCGGTGCTGGCAACCTGCTACGCAAAATACGAGGAGATTAAAAAGGCGGTACAACCCATCCTGGACAAATACCTCAACGCCAGCATGGAAGCAACAACCTACTGCATCGTCTACAAGAAGCGAAGCAACGAAGATCTTGACCGCCTGAAGCTCATCAACGAACTTGCCGAAAAGGTTGACAAGAAGCACAAGGTGGATCTGACCATGCCAAAAACAGCCATTCTCATCGACATCATGACCAACGTATGCTGCATCGGCGTGTGTGACGACTACTTTGCCCTACGCAAGTACAACGTCCAGGTGAGTCGCTCCGCACATCCCGCCTCACCCCCTCTCCGATCCCGGGCGCAGGTTCCCCAGAAATGCCGGTGATAAGTGTTGTTCGCAGGAGCTGGCGGCTGAGGGGCTCAAGGAAGCGGCAAAGACCGGCGGAAGCTCCGTGCTGCAGGGCGGCCGAGTATCCGGCAAGGACGCCGCCAAAGACGGCGCCAAGACACAAGATTCGCCAAAAGCGGACCCGTTGGGTCAAACGGCAGAGAAAGCAGAAAAGGAGGCGGGGGACAAAGAGGACTAGAAGTGAATGGAAATCATCACCTTACACACACAATATGAGCAGAGTGAGGAGAGTGAGGGTGGCCCACAGAAAAGGAGGCCGGGGAGGGACACAGAAACAGGTTAGAGAGCTCACGCAGGCCCCCAAACCCTCCGACGAATTTCGCATTTTCGGGGGCGAAATTCGCGAAATTCTTATTGCGATTTTGCGAAATTCGTCGGAGGGTAGCAATTAAACCTTTACTCAGAATAAAAATCTACGCCTCCGATTGTGTGTGTGTGAGAGAGCGAGAGATGTTGTATTGACAATCAAGAAGTGACTGAAGCTCAGTAAGCACAACGCCCTGTCGGGTGGTAACCCCGCCTCTGAGAAAAAGTCGCTTATTATTAGCGCGTTCAGGGACGCGCGCGTCCCGCAATGCGGATTGAGCAGACATTGAACAAAAACCACCTCCTCTCATTTGCTGCCCTGCCGACTGGAGACGATGGGCACCTCAATAGACTCCCCAGAAGGGAGCGAAACGACCAGCGATTCGCATTCCACGCCGGTGTCACTGCGGCGGGCAACGATGGAGACGGAGCATGTCCCTTTATCGCCCTTGAGCGACAGTTTGCCGGAGATGTTGCCTCCTGCGGCTGCTCCCTTGGCTTTCGTCGCCTGACGTTATACGTGCGATTGAGAGTGGGGACGTTGTGCACAACCCATGCATGTACGCATACACGCATACATCACTGACACTTCCTATGTGCATACACCACTGACACTTCTTATGTGCATGCATCACAGACACAAGTACGTGCATACATCACAGAGACTTCTTATGTACGCATGTACGTATGCACGCACGCACACACGCACGCACGCACGCAACGCACGCACGCACGCACGCACGCACGCACGCACGCACGCACACACCAATCTACTGCACACACGGATCACCTGGAGGACCTGGAGACGCCCCTCCTTGAAAGGCGGCGTCCCAAGGGCAGCAGAGATGGCAGGGGAGGCGGAGAGGATATCCAGGGCCTCACGAACTAAGGTGGCATGCTCATGCGAGTTTTGCAGCGGGCCACCCACAGACGCGCGCCGCGGGTGTGCCGGCATCGTCGACCTCACTGCCTCCTCTGTCCTCTGCAGATTGTGTGCTGGAGAGTGTCAACTTATGCAGAGCGATACCCAAGGGAGACAGTCTGGGTAGAGACGAGGCAAGTTGTGTGGAGCGAGTGCGAGGTGGGGGGGGGGACCAGGGCGATGATTTTGGCGGATTCAGCCTCGAGCGCGCGACGCGACAGCAGGACGCCAAGCCCTGCGCCTGCATGGGAGTGCGGGACGTGAGTTTCTGAACTGATGATGGGTGCAGGTGCACTCGCCACATGCACTCGATCCCGACAGTGCCTCCTCCTCACAACAGCGTCTCGTGGTCAGCACGGAAGGTATGCATACTATAGACGCCCCAACGTGCTCGCTCGTCAAATAGACACGAGAGAGCGCACGAGGTGAGGATGATGCCAGGCTGACGAGCGGAGAGGTCATCATCACCTATGATGCTGCCTGCGATGATCATCCAACCGTACTTTTGGTAAAAGCTTTGCTCTGCCGCCGTGCTGGTGGTTCCCGAAAGAAGATCCGCCGTGTTGATGGAAGTGGGGGCGGGAAGGGTGGCACCCTCCTTGGTGCCTACCAAAGCCGGGGCCGCATGCGCATCCGTCGTGGCTTTTGCGGGGGCTTCGTTGTCCGCTGGAACGACGGTGGTAGACTGATACTCGCTAACGATCGCCTGAAGCTTGTCTATACAGGAGGACAGCAGAGGCTGAAGCTGACTCAGGAGCCCCTTGGCCGTATCCATCGCTTCGGCCATCATCGACTGAGCCTTGGCCAGCAGGTTGTCCATCAGCGGCTGAGCCTTGGCCAACTGGTCGTTAAAGCCGTCGAAAGCTTTCGCGACTAGTACCTTGATTTGCTGGATGGCCTTTACCAGCAGCGTCTGCAAGTCCGACAGCAGCGCCTGCAGCTTTTCCAATATGACCTCTCCTAGGTCAATTTCGCGCGCGACTGCATCCGGCTCGGGCCTGGGGCCATCACTTGCGCTCGTCACCTGCAGTCCGTCCGACCTTGCGGGCGGAATGCCCCCGTGCAGGAGCCCGCATGCCCCGGCTGCAGACAGCATCGCGAGGCTACGGGCGCCGCCCTGCTGTTCCGCGCCTGTGCCCGCGCCCGCGTCCTCAGAACCCTGCCATCTGTACGCGCGCTGCTGTTGTTGGCTCCAACCGGCCGTAGTGGGCTGACTTGAGGCGTGCCGGGAGGCGACGCAGTGAAGCTGCCGGAAGGAAAGTTGCGGGCAGGCCGCGGCAACACACCTTGCGTTTAGGTTGCGTGTCCCCAGCGGCGCCGCCCTCCACATCTGCCCAGTCACCAGCGCGGACGCGCTGTTTCGGAGCGCCGCCATTTCAAAAATCCGCTAATCACCAGGGCTAAGACCGTCTTCTTCCCTCCTTGAACCTTCCGCCGGTGATGCTGAGGTCGAAGACCAGGCTCCGGAGCCGCCCTCGGCTTGGGGAATACAGGAATACAGAACTTTTTAACTTTTTTTTTCAGGCGGGAAACGAGCACGTCCCACCAATGGGGGACGGTTCCCGCATACCCGGGCTGCTCTACTGGCTGGCGCTGGTGCCGACTGCCGTCTTTCTGGGTCTAGAGGCGCAGGTCAAGCGCGTCATTGGCGGCCGGTTGCGCGTGTACAATGCGGTCGACCTCTCGTTGATGACCGTCTTCTATCACGTAGTCTTTGAGGACTTGTGCAATGCCGTGTTTTCTTCGGCGGACTGGCGCGACCAAGGCGCGCGGCGACGGTGTAGACGTACAGCGGCGGCCTTGATTCTCGTGTTCCAGGTTGGCCGGTCAGTACATATTGCGGCAGACGCGATCCACACGTATGCAACGGAAATCCACCCCGAGTACAGGATGCGATTGCCACCAGATCTTCTCGAACTGATCTACTTTCTCGACGAGGACCTGGGACACTGGCTGCTCTTCATTTCGTACTATTGCCTTCTCGCGCTCCTCACGTGCTGCAGTCCAGGTCAATGTGCTGCTGCTGCTCCTCTGCTGCCTTGTAGAGCTGATGATGGACCTCCACAAACATCCCTTGCGACCCGATTCCTTGCGTTCCCGTGTGCGGAGATGGCGCTGCTGCTGCGTGCGATGCCATTGCAAGCCGCAGGCCATTCTACTCGGTGCTGATGCCTGTCGGGCGATGTGTAGATGTGGTTGTCCTAAGCAGCAGGTTGCCAGACGACCAGGGCGACGTCAGAGGCATTGAGGGAGGCAAGAATGGGGTAGAGGAGAAGTCAAGAGGGCGGAGCCCGGGCCCGAGCTCAAACATGCGATACAGAAGACCCGACAAGTTGCCCTCTGAGGGGGGCCAACGGAGAGTTAATCCACCCGGGGCGGCCATTGGGGTGAAAAGAGGTGAGCGGGAACAGCTCTTATAGCTTATTTTTCGACTATTAGTCATCACGGTGTACTTCTTCGCGGTGCATTGATTATCGCGCCTTTCGCTCGCACGGCACCTCTCCCACTGCCCCCTGGTCACATCGCAGAGCACGTGCAGGTCGTGCTAGCTGGAGGGCTGATGGGCGCTACGCATGCCGTGGCCGTCATTGAAAGCTCGCACTGGTGGCTTGGAGTGTTTGCCGCCGTGGTGCTCGGCGCTGGGGCCGTTTGCACTTCTTACAGGTATCGATATGCACGACGATGCATATGTGTCTCAATGTGTTTTTCGGGCAAGTATTCGCAATCCTCAAAAACCAACAAGCATGATGATTGTTTGTCGTGGAGGACTGGACTCAATATAATGCCCGGGCCCCGGGGCCGGGAATCTGCACATTTAAAGCTCTGTCTCTGGACGTGGCAGGCGGTCGAGGGAGATCCGGGCCACAGCGCAGCGCAATGCGCTAGTGTTGTTTAGCCTCAGCGTGTCACTTACCGTCTCATTGGGACTGGCGCTGTATCGTGTGGCGGTTGGCAGCATGACCGAGCCCTCAGAGCTGGGGGGCGCAATCAGCGTTGCGGCTCGTATTATGCATTGCACTGTGACGCGCCTGCACTTTACTATCCTTTGCCATTAGCCACTGCTGCCATTAGCATGAACAATAAGGCATCGTTGTTTTTTAAATACTCGAAAGCCCGTCATGCGACAGTTCAACCGTGCCAACCGACAGTATATTTTCCGGGCGACCACGGACGAGCGGAACGCCTCACCGCACAGACCCCCGTGCACTACTTGCGCCCGAGCCCGTGCGCAGAGTGCGGAATGCTGAGGGGTTCGGCTGCCAGTCGTCCTTGGGCTGAGGCAGGTTCATGGCCATGACAGTGTTCAGGGCCAATCCTGTCCTCACTGTCACTGGCCGCTGCTTGATCTCATTCCGCGTCACCTGAATTTTGTGCGCATATCGCATCGCGTCGCCGTACCGTAGTCTGCCAGGCAAGACAGACTCAGCAGGCGCTCGCGCTTAGGCAGCGATGGCACATCGAGCACAGACCGGTTTGGCCGCGAAAAGACCGAATCGCTCGTCGTGGGCTTGGGCGCCTCGGCGTCCTCTGTATCTACCAGGTTCCGGGGAAGCCACCGCCCAGCCGCATACGAACGTGGCGTGAAGGGCGTCATTGGCGCCGACTTTTGCAGCACGTAATCCTCCATCGACGTGCGCGGCACCCCGTTACGCTCCATGAAGACGCGCGCGGACGCAGAGGTGTGCAGCTGCGTCTGAACGCGCCGCTCCCTGCGCAGCAGCTCGCCTTTTTTCCCGACAAGGCCCTGGGCCCTGTCGCGGTCGGCCACCTGGGCGTGCACGCCCGCGCGCGGTCAGCGACGCAGGCGCAGGCACCCCTGTCAACCGCCCCCCCCGCTCTGCCTGTCGCCCTCGCTGTACCCTGAGCACAGCTTGTACTAATATGTGGGCTCGTGGGTGTGTGGAGCTTGTGGCCCGTCTTTTTGTGGAGCTTGTGGCCCGTCTTCACACCACCTGCTGCCCGACGTACCACTGTACGTACTGGATGGCGTTGGTCGAATTGATATGTGCCATTCCGCGCCGGCGCACTCAACCACCCCCGGGCGGCCAACGGTTTTCGTTTTTTTTTGGTGCAATTGTGGGACCCCACAATTGCACCAAACACGAATATTTATCTGGGATGCACTTCCAAGCAATCAATTCGAATATCAGTGGTAGTTAAGCAGATTGTCACATTTTAAAAGCTATCATTTGGGACATGCATCAACTTTCTGATCGTTTTGATGCCTGCCCCGCGCTTCCACTTCAAACACATGCTTCTGAGATTTGATAATACTGCCGTTTGTGAAATATTTTTGGGCGTTTATTGTTCGTTTACACCGAATAGTACAAAATTGTCCTGCGGTAACCGTCGTCCACAGCCACCATCTTTTGACAAGCTGATGTGACTCTGTCTCGTGTTCTCATTTGTATGAAAAATCGAGAAATGTTATAGTCAACTGTCGAAGCGTTGTGGTTTTGGGCTTCCTGACCTCATTTGAGTACCTGAGATCTGCGGCACACCGAGAAACGGCGGAGACACCTCTGTTACTGTGGTAACGAGTAAAAACTGTCATACCACAGCTTTTCACTTTTAATCCTGTTCTTCACAATTGCATGTTGTATCGTTTGCGGTCGCAGCTCGTGCGACCGCAATCTCTGCATGCAGATCGAAAGAGCGTGCGAGCGCAATCTCTGCATGCAGATCGAAAAGATGAGAGGTTGTAACCGGCTGCATGCTAAGGCTCTGAGCACTGCGCTTGCGGCGGCTGTGCTGCTGCTTGCAGCGCGCACGCAGCAGGCGGGGTGCCCCGACGGCTTCTCCGGCGTCGGCTGTCTCGAGTGCATCAGGCAATGCAATATGCTTAAGACGTGCAGTGGCAAAGGGCGCTGCAGAGGCACGGACGGGAAGTGCATCTGCGACGAAGTCTGGACAGAAGCGGCCTGCAGCATACGCACCTCGGTCACCACGCCCCCGCCGACCATGGGGTGCCCCGATGGCTTCTCTGGCGTCGGTTTCCGCGCGTGTGAAGAGGATACCTATTCAGGTGGGTACGACAAGCAATTCAATGAGCACAAGACGTGCAGCGGCAACGGGCGCTGCAGAGGCAGCGACGGGACCTGCATCTGCGACGAAGGCTGGACAGGCGCAGTCTGTAGCATACCCACCTCGGTCACCACGCCCCCGCAGAGCACGGGGTGCCCCGATGGCTTCTCTGGCGTCGGCTTCCAGGCGTGTGAAGGGGATACCTACTCAGGTGGGTGCGACAAGCAATGCGATGAGCACACGACGTGCAGCAGTCGTGTACATGTATTACTTGTACTTGGCACGTGTTCTTGCATACTTTTTTCGGTTTGTTCTTTCATACTTGTAGGCCCTCTAAACAGCCTTGTATGGTGGGAAGTACCCTTGGGGTATATAGCTTTGGGCTGATTTTTGTTTCTGCAAGAACAACTAAAAGACATCATCATGTGAAGGGCATCTATTTGTTCCATACTCTTTACTACAAGCAGTAAGGAATATGGAGATAATTTCACCGTGTTATGATGGATAGGTATGTATGATACATGGTCTATTTGGATGATAAAATATCTTGAATGTTACTATTATTATATAGAAACCTCCTTCTTAGTGCTAAGTAAGCTAAACAGGTATATGTAGTGCTCGTGACGCATTGTACAATATTATATTACATGTTTTTTACCGCTTCTTAATATCCTTGGTAGCGTTAGAAGCCCTACTAGCCAAATGTATAGTACTGTTAGCGCTATACCCTTACTAGGTGTGTGTGTGTGTGTGTGTGTGTGTGTGTGTGTGTTTGTGTTTGCTAGCGCTTCTACAGCCACCTAGGCGAACACTCCCAAACAATTCAAATTAACTACAATACCACAATCTTAATACATGTAGGACACGGGCAGTGCCGCGGGTGGGACGGGACCTGCATCTGCGACGAAGGTTGGACAGGCGCGGACTGTAGCATACTCACCTTGGTCACAACGCCTCCGCCGACGAGGCCAGCGCCGACATCATCAATTAGCACGACCACCACACCAGCTTCTTCCAGCCCAACGGCCCCGCAGACCTCGTCGAGCTTGACGCTGACGACCCCGTCTCC
>Ga0315899_10006306_pt1 | contig 12780 bp, 11 predicted proteins | sample LakEriMetagenome_2_FD_203518 | JGI IMG/M metagenome (GOLD analysis project Ga0315899, IMG submission 203518) | Freshwater fungal communities from buoy surface, Lake Erie, Ohio, United States - Buoy 4 MA112 | ecosystem: Environmental > Aquatic > Freshwater > Lake | place: USA: Lake Erie, Ohio...
GCGTCTCTTGTCTCGGTTGTGCGCCGTAGTGTGAGTGCATGAAGAACGCGATGGAAATGTCCGACGCCGTGGCGTTGGTGAGAGCCACCGACACGCTCGCCGTTCCACTCGGCCCCGGTGTCCCTGTGGGTTTTCTCCATGCCTTGGGCGAGCGAGACGACTTCACACGTTTGGAAATCTTCGGTGCACTCCTTCCCGATCTCTTCCAGCTCTTCATGCGCAAAGGTGTGCACTACCGCAGTGGCTTCTACGGTCCCGCCGAGCGTTTTCTCCGCGACGCCGGAGCGTCCATCGATTTCGTGCCAGCCGATTTCCGACGTTTCGAGCCGGTGCTGCGCCACTACAACCCACGAGTCATGGCCACCGTCGCGGCTCCACCTGTCGACGGCTGGGTGAGCCTCTCGGTTCACGCAGGCGCCACCGTCGACGAACTGCACATGGCCGGCGCAGACCCGGAGCGGCTGCTGATCGTTGAAGTGAGCGAGAAGTATCCGCGTACCTTTGGCCTCGACCCGGATCACACCCATCGTCTTCATCTCGACGAAATCGACGTGTTGGTCACCACGGATCGCGAACCCCTGAATCTGGCCGACGTGCCGGCATCGCCGGCAGAACTCACGATTGCGGCCAATGCGTTGGAGTACATCCGCAGCGGCTGCACCGTGCAGACCGGCATTGGCGGGATCCCCAACCAGATCGCCACACTTCTCGCATCGAGTGACATCACCGATCTCGGCGTGCACTCCGAAATGTTCACCACCGGCCTCATGCGTCTGCACCAAGCGGGGAAGGTGAGCAACCGCAAACAAGGCGACTTCGACGGCTTCTCGCCCACCACTTTCGCTGCCGGCATTCCCGAGCTCTACACGTGGCTCCACGAAAACACCGACGTGAAGTTCCTCCCGGTCAAGCTGGTGAACTCGCCCGAGCGCATCGCCCGCAACCGCAACATGGTCACCATCAACGGAGCCATGGCCATCGACCTTTCGGGACAGATCGTGGCCGACTCCATCTTCGGCAAGCAGTTCAGCGGCGTGGGCGGCCACGAAGACTTCGTCTCCGGACCGGGACTGTCGGCAAACGGCCGCAGCCTCATCTGCCTTCCCTCCACCAGCATGGTGAATGGGGAACTCACCAGTCGCATTGTCACGCAGTTGCCTGCCGGCAGCGTGGTCAGCACACCACGTCACCAGGTCGACGTGGTGATCACCGAATACGGCGCGGCAGAACTCCACGGCAAGACAATTCTCGAGCGGTCACGTGCACTTGCAACCATTGGTCATCCCGATTTCCGCGATGAACTTCTGGCTCATGCCGAAGTGTGGCCAAGTGACTGAAGTTGTCGATCAATGACTGACCACTCGCCCCAGGTGTTCGCCTGCCCCCACTGTCGCCGGCCCTTGAACATCTCGGCGAACGGTGCGTCGTGTACCAACAACCATTCTTTTGATCGTGCCCGCGAGGGCTATCTCAACTTGCTTGTTGGTGGGCGTCTCTCGTCGCAAACCGTTCCCGGCGACACACCCGACTCGCTTGCCGCACGACGACGCTTCCTGTCGGGCGGCCACTATTCCCCCATCGCACGCGCACTTTCCGACCTGGTGGGCACACCGTCGGGGCCGCTGTTCGATGCAGGGTGTGGCGAGGGCTACTACTTGTCGCAGATGACAGCCCAGCACCGCTACGGACTGGACGTTTCGAAAAAAGCAGTGCAACTGGCAAGCCGACTCCTGCCCGCCAATCAGTTCGTGGTTGCGTCTTCGTACCGCTTGCCGGTGCTCGACGCTTCTGTCGAGATCGTGATGTCGGTCTTCGCACCCCGCCCGTTCGAAGAGTTTCGCCGCGTGCTGCAACCGGGCGGCCGTTGGGTCACGGTCACGCCCGGTTCGTCTCACCTCATGGAAATGCGCCCTGCTCGCGACAACGAAGCGGGCTCGAAGTCCATGCAACGCCGCACCGAGCGTGACGTCGTACCCGCCGGAGCCACCCATGCAGAACGCGTGCGCTTCATTCTCGAGCTCACTCCGGAAACGGCAGTGGATCTCTTCTCCATGACCCCGATGCGCTGGCAAACCGATGCCGACCAAGATGCGATTGCATCCATCACCCGGGTGAGCGTCGATGCATGGGTTGCCACCGGCACCGCGTAACTAGTCGGCCAATCCCTCGGCAATCGCGCGGTTGGTGGTGTCACGGAACTTCTCCACGTCGAAGCCGACGATCAACTTCACGGGGGTTTCGATGATCACGCGATGCGGCGAGTCGAGGAACTTGGCAAATGCCTGGCGGTACTTGTCCTGCGGGTTTGCCGCGGCCCCCGACAATGCGCCGTAGAACCATGTCTTCAGTTCGTCGAAGCCCTTGTCGCCGTTGGCATGGACAACCGAATCGCCCTTGTAGCTGGCGGTCTTGCCGTCGCGATTGATGACAATGCCCGACTGCGGGCGCTTGCGCAAGGCCGGCACGCGCTTGCGTCGCTCGGCACACGTTGTCCAGAACGTTCCGTCCTTGTACACGTAGGCCACCACCACCCCGACGGGGTGTCCGTCCTTGGTGGTCCAGTTGAAGATGCATTCCCCGCCCTGCCCGACGAGCGACGCCAACTCGGCGTCGTTCAACTGCATCCCCGCAAGATCTTCGTAATCGAAATCAGACATCATTCCCCCTCGAGTGTCCCGTGACCCTCGAAGGGAAACGATAAACCATTTGGCAGGGCCCTCCGTCCGGGCGTACTACCATCGCCTCATGGCAACAGGACGGTGTTTGTGCGGATCAGTGACCTTCGAGTTGAGTGGTGATCTCATCGCGACAGCGGTGTGCCACTGCGACCGTTGCCAGAGACAGGGCGGCGCGGCATTTTCCGTGAATCTCATTGCACACGAGTCACAACTCAAGGTGAACGGAGAGCTCAAGACCTTCGAAGAACGCGGCGAGCGCAACGACGGCGTCTACGTGCGTCGCAACTTCTGCCCCAACTGTGGTTCGCCCATCGTTTCGGTCTTGACCGAGCCCGCCGGCATCATCGCAGTCAAGGCCGGCGTACTCGACGACAAGTCGACCGTGAATCCCACCGTCGAGGCATGGTGTGTGGATCGTCAGCCGTGGGTCTCGCTTCCTGGCATGGCCGTTTCAATGGAGCGCGAGTAAGAGTTACTTCTTGAATAGGCCTGATCGTCCCGCGAGTCTCGCAACTCGCGGGTCATCCGGTTCGAGTATTCCGGCCAGTCGAGCCGATGCGAGATAGCGATCGAGCGATTTGGCTTCGTCCATCGAATCTATATCGACCCAGTCCTTTGGTCGATCAAACATCGCCTTGAAGACTGCGAGATCCTCGGCGCAAAGAACTCTCACAACTCGTCCCGCGAACGGCATCAAGAGACACCTGCGATGAACATCTCGATGGAAATCTGATGCTGCGAAGAATAGATCGATCGGAGTTTCCTCCCACATCAGTCGAACTTGATCATCCGACATAACCGTCCTTCGGGCGGAAAGAGGTATGTCGACGCCCTTGGGAAGCACCGCAAACACTCCTGCTGCATGCGAACTGTCGACAAAAACATTGATGTCGATGTCCCTTGTGCCGCGAGGCTCGGCGGTTGCAAACGCGAGTGCGAATGCGCCGCCGAATGCCCATGGAACATTGCCATCATCGAGTGCGTCGGCGACGGCGAGAATTCGTTCAACGAGATTCACCGAAGCCGTGCCTTGGCCAACGGTTTCGGGCGATACGGCAACTGCTCGGCCAACAACAACACATCAACGAGCTTGCGCGCCTGAACCTCGGGGTCGAGACGGCCGTCGACACGAATGGCAAATCCCATGACACCCACCATTCGATGCACGATGTCGAAGGAGGGTTGACGTTGGCCGCGTTCGTACGCACTCACAACGGTGGATGGGATGCCCACCCGTCTGGCGACTTCGGCCTGGGTGAGTCCCGCTCGCTGTCGAAGGCTCTTGAGCAACGTGCTCGCTTCCATGCGGCCAACTTACAGGAAACCTAAGCGTTTTCGCTTAGTTACTGCCTTCCCGGCTGATCAGCCCAGTCAAGCACCACGACTGCGGTATGTCGGCTTTTCTGGACAATGCAGAAGGCCCGGACCGAAGTCCGGGCCTTCCTACGATGGTGGCGGGGGCAGGATTTGAACCTGCGACCTTCGGGTTATGAGCCCGACGAGCTACCGGGCTGCTCCACCCCGCGTCGTACCGGCAAGTGTACCGGTGGATGTCACGCTTGCAACCGGGCAAAGAGTTCACGTCGTTCTGATTCACAGGCCCGTCGCACGTGGCATGAAGCCAAGTGATCGTTGACCACGCCCATGCACTGCATCATGGCGTACATGGTGGTGGGACCGACAAAGGTCCAACCACGGCTCTTCAGGTCTTTCGACAGCGCGGTTGATGCTTGGGTGACGGCCGGCAGTTGCGCCAGTTCCTTTGGTGCCGCGATACGGCGCCGGTCTGCGTGCGACCAGGCGATGTCGGACAACGACTCCCCCGTCTTGTGCATTGCCACGAGTCGTTGAGCGTTGTGAACTGTCGACTGGATCTTGCCCCGATGTCGAATGATCCCTTCGTTGGTGAGGAGCCGTTCGACTCTGCGATCGTCGAACCGTGCCACCTTGGCCGGATCGAAGCCGGCGAATGCCTCGCGGAAATTGTCCCGTTTTCTCAACACCGTGATCCAAGCGAGTCCACTTTGGAATCCCTCGAGGCAGACCTTTTCGAAGAGCCGGGTTTCGTCGGTGACGGGACGGCCCCATTCGTGATCGTGGTAGGCGACGTACTCGGGACTCGATTCCGACCACGAGCAACGAACAACCTTCTCGCTTGGAGTTGCCATGTGCATGTCTTATCACTCCTGCACACGTGAACTCTGTGGCAACACGGTCGGGTATGGCAACACGGTCGGGTACGGCAACACAGTCGGGTACGGCAACCCTGTGTACGCTGGAAATGCATGGCAAAGACTCCCGGATTCAAGAAATTCAGGAAGACGGTGACAAACGACATCGACGCCCTGCGCGCAGACATCGAGACCATGCGCGCCGAGTTGGAAATCACCCGCAAACAGTTGGCAGAAACATCTGCAGCCAACGACTCAATCAGTGACACCGTGCAACAGGCCATCGCAGCGATCGACGAGCGTGTGAGCCACATGGGCAAGGAACTCACCAACCAACTCCACGAGTTGGGCAACGACATCGACAAACTCGAAGGCCAGTCCGATTCGACGATTGCCGAAACTGTGGCCCACATTCATTCGACGCAAATTCGTTTGGCCGCCGAACAGGCCCGTTACGAAATCGTCTTCCGGCAAGATCTCGCTGAACTGGCCGATCACCTGCGCCGCCAACGGTGACGCTGCACCACCCACGTCGCCACCGCATACGCGGCCACGGATACTTCAAGCGGCTGGGGCCGGGTCTCGTCACGGGCGCGGCCGACGACGACCCATCGGGAATCGGCACCTACTCACAGGTCGGCGCCGCATTCGGTTTCCGCTTCGTGTGGACCACCCTCATCGCACTTCCCTTCGCTGTGGCCGTTCAGGAAGCCACCGCCCGCCTTGGGCTTTTCACGGGCAAGGGACTCGCGGCACTGATCAAGGAGAACTTTCCGCGCTGGGTTCTGTATCTGGCACTTGCTCTGGTGGTGGGCGCCAACACGTTCAACATCGGGGCCGACCTCGGGTCCATGGCCGCGGCCACCAACCTGCTGGTACCTGTTCCCGAGTTGGTGTTGCTGGTGGGCTTCACCATCGTGATGGCAGGTCTCGAAGTGTTTGTTCCTTACCACCGCTACGCAAAGGTCTTGAAGTGGCTGTGTCTTTCGCTGGTCTCGTACGTGATCGTGTTGTTCGTGGTCAACGTTGCGTGGGCAGACGTAGCCGCCAACTTGTTCGTTCCGCGCATCGGTTTCGAGCGCGAACAGTTGGCTGCGCTGATCGCCATCTTCGGCACCACCATCTCGCCCTATCTCTTCTTCTGGCAGACGAGCGAAGAAGTGGAAGAACTGAACGACCCCGAAACGTCCTCGCAGGCCAACTCCGCCGCGCATCTCAGCGCCATGCGTGGTGACGTGGTTGCCGGCATGTCGTCGGGTGTGCTTGTGATGTTCGCCATCATGGTCACCTCCGCAACCACGTTGGGAGCCAACGGCATCACGTCCATCGGCACGGCAGAAGAAGCGGCCCAAGCTCTGCGCCCTCTCGCCGGGCGATTCGCCGAGTTGCTGTTCACGCTCGGCATCGTGGGAACGGGTCTCTTGGCCGTACCTGTGTTGGCGGGTTCCACCTCGTACGCCTTGGCCGAAACGTTCGGCTGGCGCGAGGGATTGAGCTTGAAGATGACCCAGGCTCGCGGCTTTTATCTGGTGATCATCGGGTCGATGATTGCCGGTTTCTGCATGAACATCGTCGGGCTCGATTCGGTGAAGGCGTTGTATTGGTCGGCAATCCTCAACGGTGTGGCCGCTCCGCCGCTGATTCTGATGATCTTCGTGCTGGCTCGCCGACGCCAAGTGCTGGGCGAACACACAAGTGGCAAGTTGTCGCAAACAATGGTTGCCGGTGCAGCCATTGCCAGCGCCACTCTTCCTGTTCTCTATCTGTTTGCCCGCTAGGGACAGGAACTAACCGGCAATCGACTCAAGCGCCAAACGCACAAGCTCGCGGGCCTGTGCCTGCTTTTCTTGGTACGTGGCAAAGTCAGGTGGCGATTGAGCCAAGGCGGCGTCGGCTTCGTCGAACAACACATCTGCCTGCGCCAACAACTCGGCCGGAGTACGCGTTTCCGTGCCACCGGGCGCGGTGGTATCGGTGGTGGTACCTGAATCGGTGCCCGTATCCGAACCACCGTTGGCTGTTCCGCCGTTGTCGGTGGTTGCACCGTTGCCGGTGGTGGATTCGCCCTCTTCGTCCACGCGGTCTCCGAGATCGATGCTGAAGCCCGGGAACAATCGACCTATCGCCGCGGTCACCGAATCGGCGATGACGGACTTCTCGTTGTACGAGGCCAGGATCTTGCGCACGAAGACCTGCCGCGCAGATGCATCGTCGGGACGAACGAACAGTGGCCGTACGTACACAAGGCCCTGCTTGATCGGAACGATCTGCAGGTCACCGAACAACACGCGCGAGCCACGCAAGTCGAGCGGGGTGATGGTCTGGGAAATGACAGGGTCGCTGCTGAACTGCGCGGCAACGGTTGCGGGACCGGGCGGCAACGGCTCGTCGAAGTCATAGAGACTGATCTTGCCGAAGGTTTCCGGGTCGCTGGAGACCACCATCATCGAGCGCAATTCTTTGCGTGCGTCGTCGGCCGAGAACGGCACGAATGGACGCAGCATCGAGAACCTTGGCTCGGCCTTGGGATCATTCGGGTCGTGGAAAATCGTGTAGTACGGCTCGAAGCGCTCGACGTTTGCCTCTTGGACATCGACCGTGTTCACGTTGGCATCCGCCAGCGGCGACAGACCACCAGTCACAGTGTTGGTCTGCTCGGGCTCCAGCGGGGGCGCCTGCGCAACGCTCCATGCACCGTCACGATTGAAGAACAGGTTCGGGTCGTCGAAGTGGTACTTGGCGTACATGTTGGTCTGGACGCGGAACAAGTCTTCCGGATAACGGAAGTGAGCCCGCAACGACTCGGGGGCTTCACTGCCATCCACGAACAGGTCAGGGAAGGCCTTGCGCCACACCTTGATGATCGGGTCTTTGTCGTCGATCACATAGAACGTGATCTTCCCCGTGTAGGCGTTGACCACCGCTTTCACGCTGTTGCGTGCGTAGTTGAATGAATGACTCAGTCCACCGCCGGCGGTGAGCTGATCGGTGTTGGCGCGCTGGGCATACGGGTAGCGGCTGGTGGAGGTGAAGGCATCGATGACCCAATCGACCTGGCCGTCGCGCACCACCGGGTACGGATCGGCGTCGTAGGTGAGGAACGGCGCAATCTTCGACACGCGCTCGCGCACGTCGCGAACGAGCAAAATCTGCGAGTCGCTGTCGATGAGGCGCGAACCAAAGAGGTTGTACTCGCCGAAGTTCACGGCCATGGCCACACGCTTGAGTGTGGAGTCGAGCTTGATGCCGTTCTTGCCCTTGTAGGCGGCCTGATCAGACTGGGGACAGATCTTCTCGGGTTCTCCGGCTCCGTTGGTGACGGCGTAACTCAGTGGCCCGGTACCGAAGAACAACTCGGGTTGCTTCACGCCGAGGTCGAGGTACAGCGGCCGACCGTCATCGGTGACGGTGCTGGCCGGCGCGGCAACCACGCCGCAACCGTGCGTGTAGATGAGATGTCGCGAGACCCAAGTGCGGTTGGGCAGACCGGCGGTGTTCAACTCACGTGTGGCCAACATGACCTGTTGCTTGCGTCCATCGATGGAGTATCGATCCACATCGAGGTCGCGAATGGCAAAGAACGACGACAGACCTTGGTCGAGAGCAAAGCGATCGCGCATTTGGGTGGGCTCGAGTTGACGCACGTCGCGCAGGGCGGAACTGCTCGCTTCGACATCGGCTGTCGAGATCTTTCCGGCAGAGAACTCGATCTTTTCGATGTTGTCGAGACCGAGTGCGCGCTTGGTGGCGGTGAGGTTGTCGTCGATGTACGGCAGTTCGCGTGTGCTCACGTTGGGCTGCACCACGAAACGCTGGATGATTGCGGGATAGATGGTGCCGGCCACCACTGTGACCACCGCCCACAGGCCAACAGCCAAAACCGGCAAGCGCCATCCGCGCTGGCGAATGTTCCACAAGAACAGTGCGGCAACGGCTACCGAAACAAGGATCATGAGGTTGAGTGCGGGCAGTTGTGCCTTCACATCGGTGTACGTGGCGCCCTGCACCGCTCCGCGCGTGGAGCGAGTGAGGTCGAAGCGCTGGAGCCAGTAGTCAACTGCACGCACCAAGGCCAGACCGGCAAGTAGCACCGAGATGTGCACCTTGGCCTGCGGGGTGACACGCTGCTCCGACGCCTGCATACGGATGCCGCCGTTGACGTAGTGAACAAGTGCGGTGACAACGGCAATCAACACCAGTGCACCGAACGCCCACGCAACCACGAACTCGGCAAAGGGCAGACGGAAAACATAAAAGCCGACGTCGTATTTGAACAAGGGATCTTTTTGGCCAAAGGACTGATGATTGCGGAACATCAGCCAGTTCTCCCATTGCGCAGCGGCCGGCAAACCGACCAGTGCTCCGAGAATCACGGCAATGAAGGTTCGCGTGAGGCGACGACGCTTGCGGAAGGCCGCCCGCAGTTGCTCGAGGGCGCGCTGCTCTTGGGAGTCGGGCACGACAACGGGAGCCAAACGATCTGCGATCGACATGTTGATCCACAGCAACACTGCAAAGACCGCACTGAAGATGCCCACCAGCGTCGCCTTGGAACGAATGACTCCCCAGAACACGTCGGTGCGATCGACTGATTGATGCCACAGGACATTCACGTAGAACGACGACAAACTGCGTGCCGACAAGATGAGCAGCAAGAGCACCGCAACGACGACGATGATGACGATGCGCCCTCGACCGGGCTTCTTCATTGTGATTCGGGATGTACGGGGAGAATTGCCGGGCAGATCAGAGGGGTTGCGCACGCATTGAAGGCTACTTCGGTGCCGGCGTCAGCAAGCACCGACAGCCTGCATGAGCCAGCGGATGTGCGTGACCCGTGGGGAAATCGTCGCCCCGATCAATTGCACCTGCCAACGAGTTGTCTTCGGCATCGGCACACGCCGGACCATCGGGATCGACCATCCAACAGACCTTGGTTCCGGGCTGAAGAGTGACAAACATCCCGCGGCTGTACGACAGACAGGCGATGTCGTCGATGTTCTCGTCGATGGTGGTGGTCTTCCATTGGCGATAAACGCCTCGAATCGCTTTCGAAGCTTCGCCGCGATCGTTGTGCTTGGCCAGCGCTTCGGCCAACTTCTCGCGCATCGGAGCCACGAGTTGAACGTCGATCAACTCGGTGATCAGCGGCAGGATGTCGGCGTTCTTGCACTTGGTCGATGCGCCGGCTGCAGCTGCGGCCATGATGTCGGCCGAGATGGCATCGGCATATTTGGCAACGTGAGTTGCAGCTTCGCCGTACATGGCATCGAGTGTCATCACGGCCTTCTTGCCACGGAGATACTCGAGGGCTTCGTTTTCCTCGTCGGCAAGGACTCGCTTCAACTTGCGCGCCATGGAAATGACCAGCGGCGCAAGAGCTTCGGCTCGCCGTGCGAATGCGGCATCGTCACGCACGGGTGTCACGGCGACGGGGGTCTTCGGGGATGACTTGGACGGTGACTCTTCACCGGTGGCGTCTTTCTTTCGTGACGTCACAACCGTCTCGCCACTGGTGGTGGCCTGGGCCACCTTGGTCACGGTCGACTCGCGCAGACGGGCAAAGATGTCGCCCACCGAATCCCGCGGAGCAGTTACCGGCTCGTCGGGAACCACTTCTGCCTCGGGCTTGTCGACACTGGGGTGCTCGGGGTTCACCACCACTGTTTCGTGGCGCGTGCGATCCTTGCCGAAGAGCGACACGACGTTCGATGGCTGCTCGGCTACCGGCTGGGAAACTGGCTCTTCGACAACCACTTCTTCAGGCGCGGCTACTTCTTCAAACGTCGTATCGACAACTTCGACGGCTATTGCTTCATCAACCACATCATCGGTGACTTCATCGCCTAGTTCATCGGCTAGTTCATCGACTATTTCCGCTGGGGTTTCGACGTCGACCACTTCTTCAACGATGGTGAGTGTCGACACTGCCTCGATCTCGACCTCATTGATCGAAGTGTGGGTCACCTCGGCCGGTGCATACGGCGCAAAATCATTGTGCGGACGGACCACGTCGTCTTCGGGTTCTTGCTCGCGATCGAACATGCGAACAACAGGGGCCGGGCCCGTCATGGCCGAAGGGTCGAGTGTCACCGGCTCGACGGGGCCCGTGGTGGGCGCCAGATTCACGTATTCGCGGGGCAGATCCTCGTCGACAGAGACCAGGCCAACCATGACGTCGTCGGTGGCCAAGCGGGCGCGCTCGAAGGCATTCAGCAGGCGATCACGATTGTGAATCAGCTGCTCGATCTGAGCGCGAGCCAACTCACGACGACGGGCAAGTTCGGCGAGGACTTTTTCGCGGTATTCGCGGGCCTCATTGACCATTTCACGACCCTGCTGCTTGGCCATTTCCACTTCAGCCTCGGCATCGGCGGCGGCATCCTCGCGGCGACGCACCGACTCGAGCTCGGCCTCTTCTCGCAAACGCATTGCATCGGCGCTGGCCTCTTTCACCAAACGCGTGGCGGACTCTTCGGCGCGAAGGCGAATCTGAGCGCTGGCCTCTCGGGCCGTGGCCAAAACGCGGGCGGCTTCTTCTCCCAGAAGCGCCGTCACCATCTCTTCGTCGAGCATTCCCGGGGCAGACATTCCGCGGGTCTGCATGGCCTTCAGTTCGCTTTCAAGAAACCGCTCGCGCTCTTGGAGGCGGGCAAGCTCGGCCGACACCATCCGCAGGAAGTCGCGGACCTCGGTCTGGTCGTAGCCACGTCGGGCCGTGGTGAAGACCGCCGCACTGACAGCTGCAGGCGACGAAGGGTCGGGACGTGAAAAAGAAATCGCCATTTGAGAAATGGTACGACACGACATCCTTCAGATGGTGGCAATCACGGCTCGCACGTCACTTCGGCAGTTCGCCACCGCCGTACTTGGTGAGAGCCTCGAGTGCTTCGGAGAGGTTTGCCACTGGCACGATCGACAGATCGTTGCCCGCAACCCTCTTGGCCTCGGCAATCTCATCGGGCGTTTGGCTGGCGGGAACCAGAAAGACGTCGGCCCCTCGGTTTGCGGCGGCCACAACTTTCTGCCGCAGTGCCCCGATGGCACCCACTGTTTCATCCTCGGCAATGGTTCCCGTTGAGGCCACCTTCACGTTGCCCATCAGGTCGCCGGGGGTCAGTTCGTCAAGCAGAGCCAAGGTGAATGCAAGCCCGGCCGACGGGCCCCCGATGGTGTCGGTGTTGATGGAAACCTCGAAAGGCACTTTCACCGTCCGGGTATCGGCGGGAACGAAACCGATGATCGCCCTCGCCGAGTCGTCAGGGCTGGCGATGAGTTGGATCTTCACTGTTCGTTTCGTGTCGTTCGGATCCGAATCGAGGGTGTAGGCCACGACTTCGAGAACCTCCCCCACTTTGCGGTTCGTCATCACTGGAATCAACTGTTCGATGGTAGGCGTAGGTGTCCCATCCACGGAGACGATGACATCACCGGGATTCAGAAGTTTGCATGCGGTGTTGTTTGTCGGCTCCGCCGTGTTGACTGTCGGCTCCGCCGTGTTGACTGTCGGCTCCGCCGTGTTGACTGTCGGCTCCGCCGTGCAAATAGTCTGCTCGACCACGACAAGGCCGAAGTCAAGGCGTGCGTCGTAGCCCAGACGCTTGAACGCCACATACTCGGCGATCTGCTTGGCGCCCACCATGGCCTGGTAGCCGAGCGTGCGTTGTTCTGTGGCGTTGCTGGTACCGAAGCGCTGTTCCTTCGTCTGCACATCGACATCGGTGTCCACCCACCCGATGAAACTTTCGAGTGCAGAGAGCTGCGAGCCGTAGGCGGTGACGAAGTTGACGCTGTTCCGAGCGGGGTAGCGGCTGAACTTCTGTCCAGATTCTCCGAAGCTGAGACGCGGCCCCACCGCGCTCACCGTGCCAGGCGCGGTTTCCCAACGCTGGATCCGCACCACTCCTGCAACGATCACCGCGGCCAACAAC
>Ga0315899_10006307_pt1 | contig 12777 bp, 4 predicted proteins | sample LakEriMetagenome_2_FD_203518 | JGI IMG/M metagenome (GOLD analysis project Ga0315899, IMG submission 203518) | Freshwater fungal communities from buoy surface, Lake Erie, Ohio, United States - Buoy 4 MA112 | ecosystem: Environmental > Aquatic > Freshwater > Lake | place: USA: Lake Erie, Ohio...
TCCCGACGTGTTGCTCAGCGTTACATTGTTCCCGAAAATGATCGCCCCGTTCACACCATTCGTCGCCCCCAGCCCGTTCGCATTCCCCAGATTGATCCGCCCGCTATTCAGCTGCACTGTCCCACTTTAGTCGTTAGCAGTATTCAGCGTCAGCGTCGCCCCGTTCACCACAATCGACGTCGCCCCGGTGATTTTCTTCCCCCCACTGGAATTAATCACATAATCCCCGGAAGAAAACGTCTGCGCCGCCGCGTCAATGTCATCAACAATGTTCAGGGTCTGATTGCTCGCCGTATGATCGAATATTGCCGCGTCCGCCGTTTGAAAATACGTCGCCGTATTGTCCTCCGTCAGCTTGAAGTTCGTCACCGCCCCATTGTTCATCGTCCAGTTGCCGCCGCCGCTGCCAGTATACGTCACCGTACTCCCGCTAATCGTCATCATCAGCTTCCCCGACGGATTGCTCAGCACCGCCGCCTGCCGGCCGCCTTTGCCAGTCACGGTCCCCAGCGAAAACCCGCCAGCATTCGAGATCGCCCCGCCATAGCTGATCAGATCGTACGTCCCGTTCGCCCAGGATCGTGCCAGATTCGTCGGACTAATCGTCACCGTCCCAGCCCCCGGGCCCGTCAGCCCCCCTACCAATGCCAGTCCCGGATTCGTGTTCCCGCTGATCGTCAGATTGATCGTCGCCGCCCCGCTGAACGTCGCACTGTCCGCCGTCAGCACCGGAGCCGCCGCACCAGGCCCATTGCTGATCGTCCCCCCGGAAACCGTCAGGCTCCCCACCGAACGACTCGTCCCGTCAATCGTCACCCCTCCCGACTGCAGCACAATGTTCGGCCCCTTCACACTCGATGTCTGATAAAACAACGCCCCGCTCCCATTCACCGTCACCGCCGACGTCAGCGACCCCGTGCCAGTCAATTGCAGAATCCCCGCCTGCACCGTCGTTCCACCCCCAAACGAACTCGCTCCCGAAAACATCGACTCCCCCGCCCCCGTCTTCACCAGCGCCCCCGTCCCCGTCATCTGCCCACTGTAAAGTCCAAATACCCCCGCACTCCCAATCGTCAGGGTCCCGCTCCCAAGGGTCACGTTCCCCGCACCAGTCACACCACCCACCGATTGATTGAACCCAGCCAGCCCGAACGTCGCCCCACTCGCCACATCAACCACCGAACCCGTCGCAATCACATTGGCCGCCCCGGCCTGCAGGGTCCCGCCGCCAATCGTCGTCGTTCCCGTATACGTATTCGCCCCCGAAAACGTCAGGGTCCCCGCTCCTGTCTTCGTCACCCCGCCAGTCCCCGTCCCAATCACCCCGCTCACCGCCGCCGTCCCCATCTTCCGCATCCCGATCGTTCCCGACAGCACCGCATTGATCGTCGCATCAGCGTTGGTCACAAGGTCGCCAGCCGTAATGCTGGAAACCGTCCCGTTGACCGTCGGCGTCAGCGTGCCCGTTCCCGTCAGCGTAATCGTGCCCCCAACCCCCGTATTGATCGTATATCCAGTACCATTGAAAAACATCCCGAACGTCGTGACCGACGCATCCACCGCGATGGCTGAAGTGCCGCTGGCTTGAAAAACCGCGATGTCTCCGTTCACCCAACCCGACGCCCCGCTCGGCCCCGCAGTCGTCGACGGCTTCCAGAAATTATCCCCGCTTCCGTTGGCATCAGGCCGCCACGATCCGTTGCCCGCTGTCAACCCCGCCCACTTAGCCGCATCCCAATAAGATACACTCTGCGCTCCCGCCGGAATCGCCGCCCCCGCCACTGCCGCCACAATCACCCGCCGCACCACCCGCCGGAACCCCCACCTCCGGATGCACCCGCGCCGACACCGGAACGTTCCTCCCGCCCCCTTCCCGGTTCCCAATCGACTGTCCCCAAGTGAACTCTGGATCTCGCGCAGGAGTCGGCTTCCCCACAGGCCAATACTCCCACTGAGCCGCCTTGGAAACATCCCAAAAATCCGGAGTGAACGGATCCTCATAATAGCGCGGAGTTTTTAGCAGCACCTAATCTCAGGGCTTGCCACAGCCCACTTCTCACCCCGCCACGACTCCACGGCTTCAATCTGCCGTGCACGAACAGTCCGCCGCCATCGCCTCCATCAGCAGACGTACTCCGTCTGCCCGTCCAGAAACTTAAAACCAGTGTCGAACCGATCATCTGAATTTCGTCTTTTAACCCAGCGAAAACAATCGCCACCCCACAGCACTAGATGACACTCAAACAGTTGCCCATACCTGGTAATGAGTATTTTTGGTGAATTGTCCCTCACGCGGGCACCTTGCCGTCCACCATAGTTTTCCGAAAATCCTCAGTTCGGCCACCTTGCCCGCCAAGGCTCCGCCTCATCCACCAGGGTCACGCTAACACCCCTCTCAGACCCGCGTTTGAGTATACCTCTCGCACCATAGAAATCATAGCTGAAAAACCATTCCTTCTATGAATGATTCAGATCTGATCCTTAAGCAGGACGCGCACAGGCGCTCCTTCGTCCCGGGCCAGCTGCAGATTGAACTCAAGCAGGAACCCGAACGCAGCGGACTGATCGCGCCAAAGCCCGCCGCCGCGCCTAACACTCGACCCCAAAAACCACGCACCAACCCCTAACACACACCACCCCCGCCCGCCCGCAGCAGCCAGCTTCCTCCACAGAACGGCACCCAGCGCCATCCCCACCGGAAACAACCTCACCGACAGCACACCGTCACCCGGATCCGCGGACCAGATCCCAGTGAACACCCCGTCGCTCCATTTGGAACGTCCCTGAATCTCACTCAGGAACACCCCAACTCACCGCCCCCTCCTCAGCCACACCTGACTCGCCGCCGCCACCCCGCCACCACCCCAAGCGCCGCAAGGCCTGCCACTCCCGGTTCCGGCACCACAACGTACGTCGCCATCGCCGACGCCTCCGCATCAATCCCTCCAAACTCAGACGTCGCCAGCGGATCCAGATCGAAAATCGCCCCGCCATTGAGCTGCAGCATCCATGAATCAGTATTCGGATACGCAGGCACCACACGGCTGAACTCACCATACGGCGTCCCCTGCAAGGACATCAGTGGAGTAAAATCAGAGACAGCAGACAGCGTCGGAAACCACCGCAACGCCACCGGCACCGCTTCCGTCCGTCCGCCAAACTGCGCCAGATCAATGTTGAGCGTCCGGGAGAAAAATCCCGGCGTCCCGCCCCCCCCCGCACTCAGGTCAAACGCACGCGTCCCCCCCAGCGAAACATCATGCTCCAAATCCGTGATCGTGATCAGTTGATCACCCCCACCCACAAACGCACCGGCAGGAACCGGATCAAATCCATTCCCATCCATATCCGCAACCAGCACACAAAGCGTCGAAACCGGTAGCCGGTCCGCTACCGTCAGACCCGCAGACCCAAACAGAAACCCGCTCGAGATATTCAGGGATATACTGGCCGCCTCAAGCGACACCGCACCCGCAGCAAGCACCGAAGGAACAACAAAAAATGAACGCAAAGCCGGAATCATGAACTTCAAGGAGGTGGAATTTGCAGCCAGTCAGCCGGTGGACTGGAAGGCTTTTTGCGGATAATGATCGCTTCGCCTGGAGCGAGCGAAAACGAACTGCCCAACGGCGTGTTGTCTCCTACCTTAAGCCACCCGATCGCAGGCCGGTAGTAAAGCACAGTGTCAGGCGCCTGATTGAACCCGGGATTCGCAGAACGCCACACAAGGACCTCATCCGCCCTCAGCAATGGACTCGCAGAAGGCCGGACAACCCCGTTGGATAGATTCGACTCATCAAGCGTCACTGGCTCCGGCAGCAGCAGCGACACATACTGATCGTTCCCCTCCGTCGCCCCCCCGGCCACAAACACCGCTCGCCGCTGCCGATAGTACACCCCGAAGTTAATCAACTCCAGATCCGTGGCACCCCGCCGCCGCACCGTGAACACCGCTCCAGGCGGAAGTATTGTCTCCGCACTGCTGTCAGACGGCGCAGCCACACTCCGCCACCCCTGGTTCTTCCGATAGTAAATCGTCGTCACCGGCGCCTTGTTGATTCCCGACCGCCCGTTGTCATACAACAGCAGATCATCCGTCGGAAACAGCGGAGAAACCCGTGGCTCCAGCAGCACCGACGCCTCATCCGCCCCAAACACCTCCGCCACCGTCCAGTAAGGAACAATATCCACCCGCGTCCCGAACGGAATCGCTCCCAGCGGGTGCTCGTTCAGCTTGTCGCCCTCAGTGTCCAGTACCAGCGTGTCCTCATTGTTGCTCAGCACTTTGTAAAACACCCCCTCAAGCGGCCCATCCAGAAACAACGCATAGCACACCTTCCCGGTACCATCCGCCTGTCGCGTGAACTGCCCGGGAATCCACGTCTCCCCCGCTAGCACAAGACTCGTCGCCGTCACGCCGGCCACCGTCCCCCCATCAACTCTCGGTTGCTGATATGGTAGCGAAAGCCGGGAATCAGAGGCCCCCTTGATCGCGAGCGCCGTCGCACCCCCTGTCGTCTGGGCACCAACCGGAGCGGCTGCCGCCGCTATCGCAATCAGCCGTGGCAGTAGCGGAATCGTTTTCATAAGTCAGATCTTTTGAATTTTCAGTCATCAAGGAGCCCCAACCTTCGCCCGGACCCGCAGAAACCTCCGCGGATGGCTCGCAGAAATCGGCACACTGTCCACGGCCTTCCACCGCTGCATCCCGTCAGGCACTCCCCCCTGATCCGGATCCGGTGCCTGCGGCTGCACCACCCATGGCCCCGCATCCCGGCTCGAATCCGAACCCACCACCTCCACCTCAAGGTCCGGATCGTCCGTCCGCCGGATGTATGTCAGCGTCGTCACCATCTCGTCCGCCGCATTCAACTCGATCCGCATCACAATCGCACTCTCGTCACCATTCCGCGGATCCTTGTTCAGCGCATACTCCAATCCATTGTCCATCCCGTCGCCATCGTCGTCAGCCGTAAAGAAAATCTCAAACGGGCGGACGTCCGGTCCGAAAATCCTCGACCGCCACGCAATCGCGAACGGATCGTTCGTCACCGTGATCGTGATGTTCTTCCGGTCCTCAAGCAACCCGTCGGAAACGGTGAACCCAACCGTGTAATCACCCACCTGCGCCGCCGTCGGCGCCCACCGGAGCGCACTCACCCCTTCATTCACCTTCGTGAACGTCGCCCCCTGCGGCAGCGATGACGCAGAAATCGTCAGCGGATCCGCATCAGGATCGTCTGCCAGCACCAGCATCTCAAACGTCGAGCCAGCAGAAAAAATCCGGTTCCCCGGATCAATCATCCGCGGCTTGCGGTTCGCCAGCACCACATCCTCAAACACCACCGTATAGGCATGCCCCGCCGCATTACCCGTATCAAAAACATTCAAGAAATAATTATAGCGCTGCGCACCGGGAATGTACGTCTTCGACAGCCACGAATTCACAGGAGACAGGCTCTTCCCGTCAGCCCTCGTGACCGACACAATCTTCCGCCTCCCATTGTTCGGATCTGTCTTCTTCAGATAAAGCGACCCCGCTGCACCCGGATTCGTCACCACATGGGTACTGCCCGACCCACTCACCGCCGAACCTGAGGAAACGTCACTGACCTCAGTCTCCACCCCGCTGGACTCCCACACCTTCAATTCCGTCCTCGCTGAAGTCGTGTACGCCAGAAAATCCCGAACCGTATCCCGGCCAGCAAGATCAACCAGCACGTCGTTCACCATCAATCGCGCATTCACCTTCTCAATCAATGACGTCAGGCGCCCGCCAAGGTCATCAGCATGCGAAAAACTCGCGTTGAACTCAATAAACCGCCCATAAAGGCTGCTCGTCATCAGCCAGCGCCCAGTCTTCGTCGTCCCTCCGGGAATCGTCCCGAAATCCGCCAGCAGCGTCGGCGCAGCGGGCTGATCATCAATCGTGCACCCATGCAGCCGGAACGCTATCAGCAGCCCCTGCGAATTCTCCACAATCTTCGGCTGGCTCGAATCAATCTTCAATTTCGTCGCCGGCCCGAACCCGGTATTCTTGATCCGGACGCCCAGCGAAAACGGCTCCGGTTCTTCGATGAACGCAGTAAATGGATCATCTCCATTCACCTCCGACGGCAGAAAATAATCCAGCGTCAGCCGCGGCATCGGCTTCACCGAAATCGTATCCGGCGCCACCGTCACCTTCTCCGGGCTCCCCCCCACCTTGTAGCTCACATCCGCCCCCACCAGATACCGCACTCCGCCTGGCAGCGATCCGCCCGCCCCGGCACTCGGGATGATCAGCCACTTGATCGATGCCGCAGCCCCGGACGCTATCGACGACGGGATACTGCTCCCATCCTGCAGTCGGATGAAAAACTGAGCCGCCAGATTGTTCGGATCACTGGTCGCAATCACCGGCTCCCCCGCCTCATCGGCAAAGTTCACCGTGACCGTCAGATCCGTTAGACCAGTCTCCGGCAATCCATTCGTGATCGTCATCCGCGCTTCGAACGCCTCGCGCTCGAACGTAAGCTCCTGCTCGATCTGGATCTTCACCCGCGCACAGACATCCTGAGCACCCAACCGCGGCAGCGGTCCGGCTAAAAGAGCTATGGCGGGAAGCAGCAATCGCTGAATCGCTTTCATAAGTTGGTTCATTTTTGAATGTTCTCTCAGTAACCCCAGCCATCACGGTCCCCACTCTTGAAAAATGGCGGCGTCTTGATCTCGCCTTCACTCTTCCCTGGCCCCTTCGCCTTGCATCCGATCGAAGGTCCTGAAGCACTCAACCTCTTCCCCTTGTCCTTGTTGAAGTCATAGCACGCCTTCAGCAGCTCCGCCTTGCACGTCCCATCCCGGATCTTGCAGCCCGCCGCCACACACGCCTTCGGTGCCGGGAACCCGCCCGGACCATTCCCGTTCCGCCCGTTGCAAAGATCCACATCCACCGAGGCCTCGCAATTGGCCTTCTTGATCTTGCTTGAACCCAGTGAACCACCGCACTTCACTCCGCACTCGCAGAAATCCAGCGACGTGTACACCTTGCAGACGCCTCCACCAGGCGGAAGCGGCACACTCACCTTCGCACGCAATCCGTCCGGGTCGAATTTCGTCAGCGGATTGTTCTGCGCATACAGGAAGTGATTGTACTCGTCCCGCACCGGATCCCGGCTCAGGAACCGCCCCGTCGCCGGATCATAGTACCGGTGCCAGTTGTAATGCAGTCCCGTCTCCGCATCGAAATACTGCCCCGGCAGCCGCAGATTGTTCTCCACCGTCGCCACCGTCACCGTCGCCGCCCCGAACACATCATAACTCGCCTTCCATACCACCAGCCCATCGCTGTCCACCATCACAAACGGAGTGCCAAGCTTGTCGAACCCGTACCAGTAATACAAAGGCCCAACCTTCTTCCACAGCGCCCGCTGCCCGTACTCCGACGACGGATCATACCCGTAACTCGCCACCTCGTTCCCCGCCGCGTCAAACTCCGCCTCAATGCCGTCGTCACTCGCACTGAAATACGTCGTCACCCCACCCACCGTCTTCGCAAGCCGCCGCCCGAACGGATCATAAAGGTAACTCACCGTCCCAGCCGGAGTCACCACCGTCGTCAGCAATCCCTGCGCATCATACGTGTACCCTTGGTTCCCACCGCCTCCACTCCGACTCGTCCGGTTCCCCCGGGCATCATACCCAAACGCCGCTCCACCAGCCGTCTCCAGCTCGTCATCATCATTGTACACCCACAACCCGGCCACTCCCGTCCTCGACGTCCGGTTCCCTCGCCCGTCATACGTGAACGCCGTGCCCCCAGCCATCGTCAGCCGGCCAGACGCATCAAACCCAAAGCTCTCCGTCGCGCCATCCATCACCCGCTCCTGCACCTGATCCAACCCATCAAACGCTTCCGTCCACGCATACACCGCCGTCCCATCCGCCTTGCGCATCGTCATCCCAGTCGGCCTCAGCAGCGGATCATAACTGAATGTCTGCGTCACCCCCCCCGGCAGCGTGATCGCTCCGACCCGACCGCCATACCTCGACCCATACGTGATCTGCCCCACTCCTGGCAGCTCGATCGATTCCAGCCTCCCTCCCGCATCATACCGGTACCCAATCACCGTCCCCGCCGCATTCGTGTGCGTCGCCACTCGGTCATCCGCATTGTACGTCCAGCTCTGTGTCTTCGTGAACGCTCCGTAGTTCACTGACTCCGACGTCTTCCGCCCCTTCGCATCGTACCCGTACACCGCACTCGACCCAGGCATCGTATAGCCCGAAATCCGCCCTTCCGCATCATAGCTGAACGTCACCGCCTTCTGCACCACCGCAGGCGCCGCTCCCGCCGCATACTCATAGCCCGTCGCACGGCCCCCGGCATCGTACTCAATCACCTCCGTATCACCGTTCGCCTCAATCGTCCGCTCCAGCTTGCCGGCATCCGTATACTCAAATCTCCGCACCCGGCCCTCAGGCGAGGTCTCACTCACCCTCAGCCCGTCAGCACTGTACCCATACTCCCAGACTTTACCATCCGGCGAGGTGTACGTCGTCAGCAGGTCAAACCGGTTGTACCCAAACAGCTCCACAAGCCCTCCCGCTGTTTCAGAACGAGTCAACCGGCCCAGAGCATCGTAACCGAAGGTCTGACTGCGCCCTTCATTGTCGGTGATCGCCACCACATTGCCTCGGGTGTCAATCTCGTGCACCGTCGTCCGCAGCTTCGTCTCACCCACCCAGTCCGTTGTCGTCACCCGCCGCGTCGCGTAATTGTAATCAAGCTTCCTCGTGAACGTAGGATACATGATCTCCGAAGGACGGGATCCCTCCGGATCCGTGTCCTTGTATCGGTACTCGATCACCTCACCAGAAGGATTCGTGCTCTTCCAGAGGCGCCCGAACTCGTCGTAGCTGTTCACCGTCAACCGCCCCGCGGCATCCCGCTCCTCCGTAACGCGCCCGTCCGGCCCATACTTGATCCGGCTCGTCTCAGTCCCGAACACATCCTTCGTCCGCGACACCAGATTCTCAATGTTGTAGTAAGTCTCCGAACGCTCGCCGCTCGCATCAATCGTCGCCGTCACATTATTGAACGCATCATACTCAAACTGCCACCGGTTCCCCAGCGCGTCCTGCCGGCTCTTCATCCGCCCGCTCGCATCAAAAACATACTGCAGCGCACGATTGTCAGGATCCACCACCCTCGTCGCATACCCGTTCGCATCGTGGTCCTCGTACCGCGTCACTTTCCCCGCCTCGTCCGTCCGTGTCTCGATCCGGCCCTCCGCATCATACGTGTAGCTGCGCACCGTCACTCCCATCCCGTCACCCATCGTCATCGTCTCCGTCGCCAGCTTGCCCGCGGCATTATACGCAAACACCGTTACCCGCTGCTCCGGCAATCCCGCCGCTTCCGTCAACTGCAGAAGATTCCCCGCCGCATCCCGCTGATAAAGCGTGATCACCCCAGCCGGATCCACCGCCTTGCTCAGTAGTCGCGTCACAGGGTCATACTCGTACGCCTGCACCGACCCATCCGCCATGCTCACCCGCCGGATCGCCCCGTTCTCGTCATACTCCTGCACCACCTCGGAACCGTCACCGTACTTCAGCGTCTCCGTCCGGTCCACCAGCGTCACCTCACGCACCAGTTGGCCATTCAGCTTCGCAAGCCGGATGTTCCCGTCACTGTCATACCAGCGCTCGCGCAGGAACCCACTCGTGAACTGTTCCCCAAGGTAATACTCGCGCCGCAGCTTGTCATAATCATAGCTGAACAACCGGCCATTCCCCTCATCGTCCAGCAGAGAGAGTGCATGTCCGGCACCATCATAGGCAAGCCGGTGCGTCAGCCCCGTGGCATCAACATAGCGGTCCATCCGGCCACTCCCATCGTAGAAATACCGCGTCACCGCCCCTTCACTGTCAGTCACCGCCGACAGCAGGTTCCCACTGTACTCATACGCCACCGTCCTCCCGTGCACGTCCGTCGCCCCCGTCAGGTGACCGCCACTCCACGTGAATGTCAGGAACGACGTCCCATCCGCAGCCCCGAGCCCGCTCACATTCCCGTCACCGTCGTAATTGTATACAAGCAGCGTCACCGAATCCCGACCCGACTTCTCCAGCCGCCCGTTCTCATCGAACTCCCGCCAGTTGCCGTTCGCAGCATTCAGCTTCCAACCCGCCGACACACGCCGAATCCGGTCCCGCCCGTTGCTGAACTCCAGCCGCGTCGTGTCCACAGGCGAAAACGTGCTGCCAAGATGCTTCAACTCCGATGGCCCAGTCCCGTCAGTCTTGATCACCAGCGCCGCATCCACATGCTCGAAGTTCCAGCGGTTGTCCCGATAGAAACGCCGCACTCGGTTCACCACATTGCCGCTCCCAGGCACCAACGTCTCAAGGTCAAGCGCTTCATCCTCGAATTGCCGCGTCACATAGTTGACCCAGCAGCCGATCGGATTGCGGTTCTTGCAGTCGAAGAAGTCAGGGAAACAACCGTCCGAGCTCCCCTTGATCGAACCACCCCAGCCGCCCCAGCCACCACTGCCACCGCCGCCAACAAATCCAGGCCCGCCGGAATAGTAGTACCCCCCGGAAGCACTCCCGCTCGTTCCTCCGCAGTTCCCATACGCATAGTTCGCGCAAACCGTTCCGCTGCTCGTCACTTCATCACCCCACGGACACTTGTGCTTGTACGTGTAGTTGAAACACGCCGTATAGCGAATGCAATCCCCCGAACTGGAACCGCTTCCAGAGCCGCTCCCGCTCCCGGAACCACTCCCGCTTCCAGAGCCGGATCCGGACCCGGATCCACTGCCCGATCCTGTTCCTGTTCCTGTTCCCGTTCCCGTTCCTGTCCCAGTTCCAGTTCCAGACCCACTCCCTGAGCCAGATCCACTCCCGGCACCCGATCCGCCGCCCGCGCCAGATCCCGATCCCGAGCCTCCACCCGCTCCCGCTCCGCCGCCTGCCCCTGATCCAGAGCCAGAGCCAGCACCACCAGCACCACCGCCCGTACCAGTTCCGCTACCATCGCCGACACTGCTTACAGGTCCGCACAAAATCCCCGGGAACGACTTCTTGCTAGTAACCTTGTACGGCACCACAATCGTCGTCCTCGCATCAATGCTAGTCGGGATCGCGTCCAGCAACTCAAACTGGTTGTACTCATCGCTCACCGGAGGCACAAACGTGAAGCTGTTCGCCCGGATCAGGCCGTGGTTCGTAAACGCAAACTCCCCGTAGAACACACTCCCCGCACACATCGCCGGCAGATTCAGAATCGGAGGATTCACCGTCACCACCGGAGCCGGAACGTTCGTCTCAAAAGTCGCCTCCAGCAGAATCTCATACCGATCCTCGATCGTGATCGGCACCACGTCCCACTCAATCGTCACAAAACGGTTCGGAATGAGCACCGTCTCACTAAGCGTCACTCCCGGACGGATCAGCAACCTTCCCGTCCGGCTGTCGTGCCCGTCAGCCGTGACTCGGTATTTGTACCGGCCGGCCGGCAACGCTGGCTCGCCACCCACCCGGAAGTCCGCCTCACCATACCCGTCCGTCGTCGCGCTGCGCACAAAACTTGCCACATCCTCGCTCTGCAGCTGAATCGTCGCACCAAGCACACCCTGATAAAGCGGATCCGGATGCTGCGCATTCCCCGGAGCCACATACTTCGGATTCGGTGTCAGCGTCAGCAGATCGACCACCTTGAAAATCGCATTGCCCGTGCCCGACGCCGTAATCACCACCCGCACCGGAATGCTCACATCACTGTAATTCGCAGCCTTGAACCGGATATCAAAGAAGTAATCGCCAGGCGCTGTGTCGCCAGGAGGCTGAACATTCAAGGTCACCGGCAATTCATCGCCCACCGGAATCTCCGCCGTCAGCGGCGCCACAGCAAGCGTCGCCCACGCCGGCGGTGGCAACTCTGCCCCGCCATCAATCCTCACAAGGGCCAACTGCACATTCCGGAGTGGCACCAACCCGACACTGTGGATCCGGAAGGTCTCCGACTCCGCTCCTCCCGGATTCACCCCGGTATCGATCACATTCGGCGTGAACGTGGCCGCGGCCGTCGCCGCCGTCAGTCCATACTCAACAACCAGCGAAGCCCATCCACCAGCGTTCTCGTCACTCACCAGCCGCAGCCGGAAACTGCCCGTCGCCGCAGCAGTGCTGTCACCAATGAATGTAAATGGCAGAGAGGTGCTCTCTCCGCCCCCAAGCGATGCCCGGGCATCCAGCGATAGCGCAATCCCCGCAGGCACCGCCCCGTCCGGCTCAAGCCTCAAATTCGTCGCAGTCGTTCCATCTCCCGTCCGAATCACCGGCACGATCCGCTGTGTGTAGTTCCGCGGTACCCGGATCGACGCTGACCCAGGCTCCATCGTCACCCGGCTGATCACAAACGACGCCTGCGCCGTCTTGAGCAACAGGTCCGGATGCGAAACCCAGACACTGTAACGCCCGGATTCCGTCGCCAATGGCTGAAACCGGAAACTGAAGTTCCCCGCATCATCCGTCGTCACCTGATTCACCCGCTCAAACCCACTCGACGAGATCCCCAGGCGCAGCGGCACATTCGGAACCGGCACCGTCCCACCCGGACTCGCCACCGCCCTCCCCATGATCACCACCGGTTGATCTCCATTCGAAACCGCAGGAAGCGCACTCACAATAACACCCTCGTAACTCACATCCGTCAGCGATGCCGTCTCCCGCGCCGTCGTTCCCGGAGAAGTCACCTGCTCCGGCCTGCCGTACCGATAGTAGGCG
>Ga0315899_10006308_pt1 | contig 12774 bp, 20 predicted proteins | sample LakEriMetagenome_2_FD_203518 | JGI IMG/M metagenome (GOLD analysis project Ga0315899, IMG submission 203518) | Freshwater fungal communities from buoy surface, Lake Erie, Ohio, United States - Buoy 4 MA112 | ecosystem: Environmental > Aquatic > Freshwater > Lake | place: USA: Lake Erie, Ohio...
GACCTGTGTGCAGTGGCAGCAGCCGTTTCATCATCGCCGCATGGCGCTGCAAAGAGGGGCAGCGGCAGGAGGAGAGGGAGTGCAGGAGTGACAACAGGAGCATCAACGAGGGCAAACAAGAGGGGGCAAGATGGAGCGGGAGGAGGGCGTGTGGTGAAAGGTAGTGGAGCCGGGGCGCCAAACCGCAACTGCGCTGTGGCACTGGTGCACGTCTTCGGAACGCCGAGATGTAAGGCAAGTTCCCGCCACTTTTTTGCCTCTTGCACTTTTTCAAACCCCTGCGCGTGATTGCCTGCGGGCCTCAGGGCAGGTCGTGCCAGAAAGCAGCATGTGCACCACGCTGGCCACGCGCTGTGATGCGCAGGCAGCGTGCACCCGCAAAAAGTCAAGACGTGCAGTCAAACCTGGTTCTCGAGCACGATGGTGAAGAGCGCGTGCAGATCCAGCTTGTGGCCGCCCATGATAGGCGCCCTGCACGAGCACATCGCCCGCGAGTGTGAGTCCCGCCGGCAGTTGCAGGCCATGCAGCGGCGCGCAGTCCGCAGCACCGCACTGCACTCTCGTGCTCGTATCTATATCCTTGAGAGCGCGGCGCACGCACCGCCGCTCACGGTGCGTGCGAGCCCCGCCAGCGCCGCGCCCGGCGGCAGCAATGCACCCGCACCCGCGGGTGTGACGGGCGTGCGTGCGTGCGTGCGGGTATGCGGGCGACCGGTTAATCGCTACATCGTACTGCTGGTTGAAAGAGCACAGCTGGTCAAAGAAGCGCTGGCGCTCTTCATTTTGCGCCCGCTCCTCCTGCCGAGGCGCACGCGGGACGTCAGGGCGCGGCCATCCGCACACACGCGCGGCGTGTGGCGACCCGGGCCTTCCTTTCCTTACCTCCTCCAACGCTCCCTCGACTATCTCGTTCCGTTTGTCCATTTTCTCATATCAGCCTTTTTTTTTTTTGCATTTTTGACAGAACCCCGAACAGTCATCAGAAACTTTTTAGGAGCGGCTTCACAGGACGGGTGCCGATGCCGTGGCCAGGAAAAGAGCGGATGAGGGTCGCGGCGGGCCTGGCTTTGATCGCGGCCGCGTGCGTCATCCTGTGTGTCTCGCCGGTTCGTGCAGCATCCGGCCAGGCCGCGTCCGTGCTGCTGCCCACTCATGCGCTCGCCCGCCGCGCTGATGTCATTTTGTCCACAGAGCCAATCAGCTGTGGCGATCAAGTGATTTCTGGTGTGTGTGTGTGTGTGTGTGTGTGTGTGTGTGTGCGTGTGTGCGTGCGTGCGTGCGTGCGTGTGGGCAGAGGGCGACGGTGCTGGTGGAGACGAGGGCGCAGCTCAAGCGTCAGATCGCGGCCGACTTCGGCTCAACACACCCTCACCCGCGCGTCCGTGGCGGGGTGTTCACCAAGACCTTGAAGGAGCTGTCGGGCGCCATCCAAGATCTCGCGCGCCCTAGCGGCGGACTCCGAAAGACACAGCATACGTGGACAGAAGGATACAATTTGATGCAAGGCGCGCTGCGGACCGGGCCGGCGCCCGCAGAACACAAGTCTGTGCAGTCGGCCGCGAATCGGGTGGACAGCATCGTAAAGGTGCTCGAGAAGAGTGAGGCAACGGCGCTCGCCAGCGCGCAGAAGATCGAGCACCAGATAGAGCAGCTCAGGGGCCGGGGCTCAGCGCTCAGCGCGGGCCCCGGCGGCAGCAGCCGTGGCAGACAGGACCGGGGGCTGTCCGAGGTTGCGGCGAAGGAGCGGCGTGCTGTGTTGTCGAGCTTGCGCCTCCAGCAGCTCAAGACCGAAAACTGCTCCTTGGCCAAGCAGTTCGACAAGAACCTCACGACCCTCCCGCTCATCGACACAAAAAAAAAATGCGAGCTGCCCAACGTGTGGGACGACGCAAACGGCGAGTGCGTCGAAAGCCCGCTGGTAGATGAATGGGAACAGCCCCTGGACTGTACCATTCGCGGTCCGCAGAGCTGCGTGTGCCACAACTGGGCCGAAGCGCACGCCTTCAAGGTGGAAGAGTACCGCAAACTCCTCCGCGAAAGCTTTATTGAGGAGGAATCCATCAACAACTCCTCCTCTTTCCGCTACGAGGAGGTATGCTGTGTGTGCGCGCGGGCAGGCAGGAAGCAGGGGGCCTTATTAGGTCTCTTTTGACACTGTATTAGGTCTCTTTTGACACTGAAGGAAGCAGGGGGCCTTATTAGGTCTCTTTTGGAGACACCGTAGTATAAGTAATATTGGACAAAATGCTGCTTCCCGCCTGCGCGTGCGTGTGTGTGCGCGTGTGTGCGTGCGTGCGTGTGTGTGTGTGTGTTTGTGTGTGTGTGTAGATGCCGGGGATATATGCGTATATACGTGCAGGAGATATATGCGTATATATGTATACAAGTACGGCTTATATACGCGTATGCATGTATAGACGGCTGATACACGCGTATACATGTACAGGAATACGCGCATATATGTACAGGAACGCGTATACATGTGCAGGAATAGGCGTATATGTGTATAGACGGCTGATATGCGCGTATGTATGTACAGGAATACGGCAAGCTGTTACCGGGGGGTCAACGGCAGTACAAGTATGACGGTTATGATAGAACTTACCGCAGGTAAGTGCGACGACCCCCCATAAAGTGCGACGACCCCCCATAAAGATACCCCTGCGGTCATACCTGTACTGCCGTTGAAGGATGATACGACTTACCGCAGGGGTATCTTTATGGGGGGTCGTCGCCATCCTGGGACAAAGTGGGGCAAGCCTGTTCCGCAGCGGTTTCCGCACAAGTCTGGCGCGGTATGTGTGCGTGGTTGCACACACGCACATACTCACACACTCATATATACATGTGCATGTGTGTGTGTGTGTGTGTGTGTGTGCGTGTGTGTGTGTGTGTGTGTGTGTGTGTGTACAGGACCTACAACTGGATCTCGTCCTTCTCCGATCTCTCTCTCTCTCTGTATGTATGTAACATACACACACACACACACATTCATATACAATATATACACAGGACCTCGGCGACAACTGGATCTCATCGTTCTCGGATCGGCACGGCGACAATTACGGGACCCCCCATCGCCACGGCGGCTATGCGGCGTATGAAGAAGACCTGTCTCGCGAACTGGACGATCACATGGCACCCGCCTCTGAGCCCTTGTCACGTACCCCCCTCAGTCTACGACCGTTCCTAGGTGGAAAGGAAGATGAGGGACGATGGAGCAAGAATTCCATGCGCTTGCATCGTCAGGTACCTGTGGTGTGCAAGATTGTGTGTATGTGTGCGGGGGTTGGGTGGGGGTGGGTGGGTGTGAGTGTATTATACACACACGCACGCACGCACGCACACACACACACAACACACACAGAATTGGCGCAAGGGGGTCACGCGTAAGACAGACACGTGTGTGTGTGAGTACATTGTTCACTCTCTCTCTCTCTCTCTCTCTCTCTCTCTCTCACACACACACACACACACATACAGAGCTATTGGCGCAAGGGGGCGATGAGCAAGGCAGATAAGGACATCCTCTCTGGAAACACACGCGACGCTGTGGAGGCTCGGAAGTTTGCGGACTGGGACTACGCCATGGGCAATGCCAAGTCGCCCTTAGAGGAATCCAACATCAATTTGTTGTTTGGAACGGCGCACAAATATCTAGACGATCACTACGGCGGCTTAGGTGATGCCTATCGCCTTATTAGGTCTCTTTTGACACTGTATTAGGTCTCTTTTGACACTGAAGGAAGCAGGGGGCCTTATTAGGTCTCTTTTGACACTGTATTAGGTCTCTTTTGACACTGAAGGAAGCAGGGGGCCTTATTAGGTCTCTTTTGACACTGTATTAGGTCTCTTTGGACACTGAAGGAAGCAGGGGGCCTTATTAGGTCTCTTTTGACACTGTATTAGGTCTCTTTTGACATATCTTGACGATGACTACGGCGGCTTAAGAGATGCCTATCCCTCCACCAAGGAGGTGTACTGTGTTGCTAATGTGTTGCTAATGTGTTGCTAATGTGTTGCTAATGTGTTGCTAATGTGTTGCTTATGTGTTGCTAATGTGTTGCTTAGGTGATGCCTATCCCTCCACCAAGGAGGTGTACAAGCAAATACTGCAGCCCAACGAGAAAGCCGTGAATACCAAGCGCATGCAGGATAAGCGCTTCCCGCGCATCACACACCTGGTCCAACGATGGCGAAAGCACAGGGCCGTACTAGAAAGACCTGAGGTACCCTGTACAGCACCAGATTGCTCTCTCGAGGCACCTCTCGAAGCACCACCACTCGAGCACGTGCGCGTCTGCAATCCCCTAACGGGCTGTCACATAGTCAAGGTGTGTGCCCTGACCCCTAAACCCGTGCGCGTGCGCGTGCGCGTGCGCGTGCGCGTGCGCGTGCGCGTGCGTGTCTCTTGTGTGTGTGTGAGCGCGCTCTCTCTGTGCTCTCTCTCTCTCTCTCTCTCTCTCTCTCACACACACACACACACACACACACACACACACGTACAGGGCCCGGCGTTGCAACCAAAGGACTCGCTGCAGGACCAAATACTCAAGGGGGCGCAAGATGGGGTAGCAGATCCGTGGGGGTTCGGCAATGAGTTAGCGGATGATAAAGAGGTTAGCAACACGTTAGCAACACGTTAGCAACACGTTAGCAACACGTTAGCAACACATTAGCAACACATCAGCAACACATTAGCAACACATTAGCAACACATTAGCAACACATTAGCAACATATTAGCAACACATTAGCAACACATTAGGCAAGGGGCAGCAAGATGGGGAGGCTGATCCGTGGGGGTTCTTAGATGCATTAGGAGATAAGAGGGAGCGGGAGGATGGAGAAGGAGGGAGCGGGAGGATGGAGAAGGAGGGAACTAGGGGATCGTCGCGAGGTGTCTTTTATTATATCACTGAGTTTTTTTTCTTCTTTGCCAGGATGCTGCCGCTGTGCTGGGCGCTCGTCATGAAGATCACAGCTTCGGGTACAAGTGGGGGGAGCCTCTGAGTGATTTCCTTCACGGCAATTGGGACCTACGCGGTGGCGTGACAGGTTTTTTTTTTTTACTACTCTCTCACTCACTCTCACTCACTCTCACTCACTCACTCACTCAGTCACTCGCACACGAGCACGACAGAAAGGCGCACGAACACACACACACACACACACAAACACACATACTCACACTCACAGTCACACACTAACACACACACACTCTCTTCTCACACACACATACACACACACACAGCAAACGAGCACGACACAAAGACTCACGAACTGGACAAGGCAATCGAGTACCCGCGGTATTATCCGTACACGAAAGGGCAGTGGAAGGGCTTGCCAGACGACGGGGAGGCAGACGACGGGGAGGCAGAACAGTAATCAGTTGCGCCATAGTTGCCGTTTTGGAGGCTGGTCAATTATGAGAGCATGAGGATGCCCTCCTCCGCCTTGGCCATGCTCATGCTCTCATAATTGCCGGCAGGATAGAATACGCTGACTGACCCCTTGGTGGCCGACTTGAAGCCCTCGGGGTCGGCAGCGGCTGGATGAGGCAGGGCGGAGGCGGTGGCGTGTTGTGCGTGTGCCGTGCTAGAGGGTCAGACACGTCTTTGACCAGTTGCTTATTTATTGACCGAGAGTGACGCAGGTATTATATAGGTTGCTGATACGATTCATGCATGTATAGGTTGCTTATACGATTCATTCATGCATAGGTTGCTTATACGATTCATGAGCCTAGAACGGAGGGTCCAGAGAGGTAGAGAAGCCATTATTGTTATTTTTTCATATATTAAAAATTACCTTGATCCGCAGTGCTGCGGCTTTGGCCGCCGTGAGACCGACTTTGCTCTTGATCTTGAGATCTGGTAGAAGGCCGCGGCGAAAACGGAAATTGTCCTAGTTGTGTTGCGATGGCATTCCAGTGGAAATGAGGTGCGCCTCTGTCTCCGGTGCTGCGGTGGGCCTGTAGAAAAAGAAGACGCAGAATTCGCCGTGCATGTGGGGGTATGTGCTCGTGATAGCTGGGAGAAAAGAAAGGTTGTGATTGTCAGCGTGTTGTTGCCTGTAGCTATTGATCTTGCGCTGCGCAGCAAGACGCCGAGGCGCATCTATGTCCTGCGGGTGTGTCAAGTGCCCACTTTGCATGGGGTGGCTACTGGAGCTAAAGCGTTCACGTGACGGCTAGACCTGCTAGGTCGAAGACCAGGCTCCTGCAGTTCCGGATCTCCACGTCGCTGCGCCGTTGGCCCGCGCTAGTGGTGACTCCGACCATGAGAGCGGTTTCCAGAATAGCCACTTCACCCTCGCCAACGACACACAAGATACAAGAGTTTCCCTAGATCTACGCGTGGTTGATTCCGGGACGCATCTGCACTGTCTTTGCCCCCTTCCCTGCCATGGAGGCCGAAGTCCTGCACCCACATGCAATCGCGGTCCGCCGTCCACTGGCGACACAAGTTGTTGCCACTTATCAGTCTGGGCGCCGCGAGAGCCTGCTAAGTTGTCATGAAGGACGCTGCGGCGCGCGCGAACTGTGGTTTCTCATCAAAACGCGTGCCTCGAGTGCCGGCGTAGCGCCAGAGCTGAGCTAGGCTCACTCGTAGGTAGTGCCCAGTGCTTTGTCCAGTTTCAATGGCAGAGAGAGAGAGAGAGAGAGAGAGAGAGAGACTTCTGTTTATTAAGAAAAATCACGCCACGGGCACCTACAAAACCAAAACACGCGGAAGCCGGCAAGGCTCAGTATACTAAGATAATAACACTACTCGAGCTACACTACCTAGTGGCTGTCAGCCCAGGCACACTCGTGGCGACCACGTGGAGTGGCGGGTGGTTGCGTCGGCGACCAGGTGGAGGGGCGGCAGGTTGAGGTACAGAGACGTAGCGACGAGCTAGGCTCACTATACTACAGTAGTGCTAATCTAGCGGTGGTGGGGGCGCCACGCAACGCCACAGCCTGAGCACATGCCATCCCGATGGTGCACCAGTTTTGGTGGAAGAAGACGCCGCGGCGGTGACAAAACTCCTCTTTGTGTGCCTGATAACAAAGGGCCGCAAAGTAATCGTCGGCCTGCTTGTTGGAGGGGAAGAAGAGCAAGCGCAAGAGCTCGCCGTTGATACGTCCCGAGGTAGACATGCACGGCAAAAAAGCCACCTGCCGATTGCGTTGATACGGGTCACGATAGTTGCGGATGTTGTCGGCAGCGGCGCTCTCGAGGATGTGATCCGGGTTGTCAGGGTTGCGGACCTGACCCTGAGTGAACCCTGATCGGCCGGCGTTGATAAAATCATGGCGTAGGGTGACGTGAATCAGCAAATCGGTCTTCTCCGCCACGCGGACGATTCTGCGGACTTCAAGGTCGGCGTGGCGGCTGCCCTAATGCTGGGCCACGAGTGCACAGCGGCGGTGTCACCCTGAAGAGGCGTTGTACTTACCGACCTTCAGTCATATATTTTATTGTCAATAAACTTCTCTCTCTCTCTCTCTCTCTGTCTCTCTCTTTCACTCGTGAGCACCCTTTTGTGGCTGGTGGCAAAGCGGCGTCATGACAGATGCGCTCCAACGCCCGCAAGATATGCTCGTGTGCGCGGGTCCAGTTTGCATTATGATGGATGCATGAGTTGATGTGGTCCCAGGCACCTTCACCACCCATGAAGTACCTCTGGCAGCGGCATTGCGCATTCGCGAAAGGAGCGAGGGCAGGGTTGTTGGTGAAACCGAAGAACTGATGGAAGAAGGCAACATAGTCCTGTTCCGTGATTGTCTCCGTGGTGCGCGGCGCATTGCGGCCGACTCGGCTGTCGTCCAAGGGCGGCCCATCTGTCCAGGAGCATCAGCAGCCGGAGGTGGAGCCCATTCGATGCAACGGTAATGCGTCAGCATCTTATCGTGAAGCTGTTTGAGAGTTGTAAGGGACGAGCATTTCCAAGTGTTGGGATCTGCAAGATTCTGACCAGCAGCCCATGCAGAGGCGCGAGGGAGCGAACCCAGCCAGGAGACCATGTGAGCAGAGTAGCCGCTCAGAGCAAGACATCAACACGGCCTAGGACATGTTGCCAACACACGTTACCGTGTTGCCAACACACGTTGCCGTGTTGCCAACACACGTTGATGCCTAAGACATGCTGATCTTGAGCTCGACGATTTGGTAGATGGAGCTTCCGATCTGCATCACGATGGGCTTCCCTCGGATGGGCTTGAGGTAGCACAATGTTCATATAGAATGTGTTCTCTAGGTGTTCTCTAGGTGTTCTCTACACTGACTTTTGGGAATGCGTGCCTCGGATGGGCTTGAGGTAGTACAATGGAGGGTATTAAAATTCTTGTTCGTGCCGGAAGGCCGAGATCCATTGCAAGTCCACGCCCCTGTCCATCAAGTTCTCTGTGCGAATCCACAGTAGGGTGTTGATGGTCCCTGCTGGCCCCTGCGAATAGTTGAGGGCAATCGCTAGGTCCGCGGTGCAACTCATTGGACTGAGTTCTGTCTCCCCTATGACCATGCACTCGTCAAAAATCTCTGTTAGACATGCCTCGGAAGAGACTAAGACGAGAATGAGCGTTGTCAGCATTTGCAGCCCATGCTCGCAGTTTCCTAATGGCTCCTGCGAGAGTGAAGACGAGGACAGCGAGCCTGTGTGGCTTCTTTTCAGCGCGCCTTTTTTCGTCTCGGAGGGGCCAATTGATGCCCTTGAAGCCGGCAGTTGTATAGAAGCGTGGCGCGAAGACTTCGGCCGCTGTAAGCTGGCACATAATGACAATGGCATGGAGCATGAAGTCCGCGAAGCGCATCCCACGCTTGCCGCCGAGGGCACTGGGGTCATCCACCTGCCTGCTCTCCAGCAACTTGCCCGTGAAGGGATCTCAGTCGCGCCTCCAGCCATTTTGGAACGTGACGTGGGGTGGGTCGCTTCCTGCTTCCTGCTTCGCCACGTAATCTGAGCAATATTCTTCCTCTTCGGTGCCGTTCTTCTCGATCTCCTCCCAGAGGGCGGGCAAGCCGTTGGCCATCCCTGAAAAGATTCTTTTGACCCTCCTGCCCCTGTGGATGATTCAAGAAACTACCCACACCCAGACCAGTCGGGCGGGAGCCCCATAGTCAGTTTGTCGGCGGTGTATTTATCAAGATCAAATTTGTCCTTCACATCAAGTCCAGCCACTGCTGCTGCTGGCTTTCAGGGAGATCATCGCCTCCTCCTCAGGGTCACGGCCCATGCAGCCACAGCGCTTGCGACGTTCTGCGCCAACATAATTTGCACGAGGGGGTGAAATGACGGAAATTTTGCGGCCACGTCCGCCTTGCTCTGTAGGGTTATCAACTCCGTGCCGTCCACTTTGGCAAAATATTTCCTGTCGTCCTCTGACATCTCAAGTTGATCCTTGAGCCACAACTGGACCATCGCACGGAGCACAATCATGGCCGTCACCTGCCCACGCATGTACGAGCGCCTCGGCTTCTTTTTTTTCTTTTTTGAACTTTTGTGTCGAGACAGTTTAAGTGAGCGCATTGTTGGTATCCGGGGTCGAGACCCTGTTTGATACCGTCATCCGGCAATCAGAGGCAAGACGCAGCACTTCCTCCAGGGCCCGTGCCGAGAGCGTGGCAGAACTGATAGCCTCGAATTTGGCCGCGGGCACGCCGGCAACGAAGCCTGTCTCGGGCGCCAGCTTCTTCTCCACGCCCACAATGAGCCTAGAGACACTCAGCGCATCATACGCCAATGACGATGGAGCCCTCTCGGCCACAATCTTGAAAGGCACTATGACACGAATCTCGCCTTTACAGTTGAAGGCAAGAATTGTGACTTGGCACGAGCCTGCACCCGTTGGCGTCCCCTCGATCATGCCAGTCGATGCATCGATTTTGAGGACATCGGGGAGGTTGCTGGCGCGGAAGCAGGCTTCTGGTAGACCTTGCACTAATCTTGAAAGGTCGGGTTCCAGCTTCGACCAAACGCCGGCGATGAGCCCGCTGCATCGGGGGGATTGTAGGCTAGCAGCCTCGATGGCGCCTTGTAGTAATTGGTCTTGAATCGCATGCTGTTTGCCTGGGTTGAGGCGCACGTCACTATGCTGCTTGTGCAAGAAGAGCAGTCGTCCTCATAATGTAGTCCACAATGACATCGAGACGGACAATAGCGTCTGCGACGACTGCAAAGCGCTGATGATATCGGCGTGTTGCGCTCACACCGTGACCGTGCCTGGCATCTAGAGCAAGTCTCCCCACTGGGTCGAAACCGGCACCATGATTATTTTGGAAACACCGTGTGTCCTACTAGAGAAGGTCGAGAAGGCGTTGTAGAACGCTGTGCAGCGAGCATGGCGATCGAGAGAGTGGTGCGCGCGGGCGCGCTGCGCGCGGCGCGGCAACTCCACGCCCCTGCGGTCGCCATGTCACGGGCGCCCGTGGAGCAGCGTAGAAAGGCGCGCGCGCCCGGCGAGGCGCTGTCGCACGAGAACATCACGCTGAGCAAGCAGGAGCTTGGGGTCGTGGAACGGCATGCCCAGGACCCCTTCAACACGTACCAGCCCCTCAGCCAGGTAACTTGACGCTGTGTTTCTTTCTGTGTGCGTGTCCTGGGGCCACTAATTCTCTGCTTCCATGTGTTTGTGTGTTTTTGTGTATGTTTACATGTGTATATCGCACGCATATATGTACACATGCATGTTCTCCAATACATTTTTCTTAAAACGGCGTGCGGCGGCACCGCCGCGGCTGCGTGCTGTGAAGAGGGCGCCCAAGCGACGCGCCTGCTGCTCGTGCGGTGCGCACGCAGTTATCTCGTGCGTGCACCCAGCTGACACGTTTTGAGATGCAGGTAATACCACTGAAATCAACAGCTGAGTACAAGAAGATTTTGAGCGATTTCAACGCAAGAAGATTTTCAACGCCTCCAATGCAAGACGAGGGGCATTGAAGTGAGAAGCCAATGGACAGAAAGAGAGAGAGCGCGACGCAGAAGCGTTGCAGTGTCTGTGCCGTAGGTAGCCCACAATTCCGGACCTCGATGCGCGGTTTCGAGGACGCGCCTGTGTCGCAAGGTTGGTTGCTGCGATGTAAATTTGCGTCGTGAAATCAGATACCGCTTGCTTTACCTGCGAGATTAAACGATGAGGTGCGAGCCCCCAAGAGAGTGTCTGCCCCTAGCGTGTGCACGGCCGAATTGGCCGGCACGACACGCTACGCGCACGCAGCCGCACAGTCTGTGGACGGCAGCAGATGCATGGGTTTCGGAAAGGGGGGGGTGGGCGAGGTTGACACCCACAAAATGCCCAATATCCAGCACCGCTGGCTGCCTTGTATGTGTGCAGCTGCTGCAGGTTCGTCGCCTGGTGAAGGTGCTTCCCGAATTTTCAGTTTTGTCACGCTATAGAGCTAAGCCTATCCCAAAGACCGTGGCTACATCCAAGTAGTCATCAGGGTCTACTTCGCTATTACATGTGGCACGCCCGAGCATGCTCGGGCACTCCGTGGCGCGCCACCGCCATCCCTAGGGAGGCGGGGGCTGCACTTTGGGAAGCGCATGTGGCAGTACCACAAATTGGTCAAAACCGCACGAACTGGATTGGCAAAACCTGACCAACTTCAAAGCAGAGAAATACCGTTTCTATTTTCAATATAGTCTAGACGGTTGAGAGGCCGAAGGCCTCCATACTCTCGCCAAACATCATGCGCGGCTGCACTGTCGTGTGCCCTCCCTAGGGTGCCCCACTTAGGTGTAAATATCAATTCTCAAGTACTACGAAACGAAAACCCTCTCACTCTCAGTCAATCCAAAAATCGATGGCATTTAGATTCATGGACATGATCTTGCCGTATGTCAGCGCCTTCACCTGACCAACGTGCACACACGCAAACACACACACACACACCACATCACGCCACACAGACACACAAACCATCACACATGCACGCACGCACGCACATGGACATTACATTGTCATGGACATTACATCAGCGCCGTCAACAGTGAGGAGCAGGATGACGATGATACACGATGAAACATGTGCACGCACACGTTCACTGACGCCCACACGAACAGAGAGAGAGAGAGAGAGAGAACGCGCGCGCACGAGAGAGAGTAGCGCTAGAGTGCGAGAAAAAGAGAACCTGGCCGTTCCGACAAACATGGATGGAATATTGGCAGAAATGGCCCTCTGCCGTGCAGTAGCTACCATTGAAAATCAGCCGATATGGGGGCCATCTGCACGCGGGTGCAAGAGAGTTTGTGTGAGAGAAGAAACAAATTGAAAAAAAATCTGCACACGGGCGCAAGAGAGTTTGTGAGAAGAGCATACAGAGAGATCACATTAATTCTCTCTCTCTCTCTCTCTCTCTCTCTCTCTCTCTATGGTGAGCCGACATTGGGGCCCATCTGCAAAGGAGCGCAAGCATCAACAGAGAGAATGTTTTTGAGGGTGCCGAGAGAGAACATATACATGCAACACACACACACACACACACACACACATATGTACATATGCGAGAAGAGAAGAAAGAGAAATGTGGTGCCTGCCTCCCTGTCTCCCTTCCCCTCTGCCTCCAGGCAAAAGAGACCTACTATAGAGGCAAAAGAGACCTAGTATACTTTGCACGAACTCATTCTACGCCCTACCCACTCTTACAGTGTGTCGGGGAGAACGCAAACAGTAGCGCCTTCGTGGTCTCCTCTGTGTTGTTCGTAGAGATGTTGAGGGAGGGGAGAGGGGGAGAGGGGAGATAGAGATAGAGGGAGAGAGGGGGAGAGAGGGAGAGGGAGAGAGGGAGAG
>Ga0315899_10006310_pt1 | contig 12772 bp, 9 predicted proteins | sample LakEriMetagenome_2_FD_203518 | JGI IMG/M metagenome (GOLD analysis project Ga0315899, IMG submission 203518) | Freshwater fungal communities from buoy surface, Lake Erie, Ohio, United States - Buoy 4 MA112 | ecosystem: Environmental > Aquatic > Freshwater > Lake | place: USA: Lake Erie, Ohio...
CGCCCGCGCGGGGGGGGGGGAGAGTAGAGGACATGTGGGCCACGAGTGCCCAGCGGCGGTGTCACCCTGAAGAGGCGTTGTACTTACCGACCTTCAGTCATCTATTTCATTGTCAATAAACTTCTCTCTCTCTCTCTCTCTAGTGCCGTTGAGGGTCTTGAGTGTGCATAAGTAGCAAGCGAATCGCGGATGGAGGCGCCGCAGCGCGCGCGCCACCGTTGAATAAAGAAGGTCAAAGCTCTTGGTTGTATGCGCCTGTCTGACAAGCATCAGACAGGCGCCACAGGTACAAGAACTAGAACACATTCTATCTAGAACACATTCCATAGAGCCTGTCTGACAACCACCCCCCTACGTACAGGGGAATGAATCGCTTTTGCTGCTCCGGTTGCTCATCCAGCGTCAGCGAGCGAGGAAGAGGGCACAGCGTAAAGGGCACTCGCCAACGAGTTCGTGGGCGTTTCCCGTGCGGGCCAAGCTGGAAAGTCGGCATCTGGGAACCCCTCCTCCACCGTGTGAATCTCCCTCCGAATCGCCTCCTCCTCCTCCTCCTCTGGGTTCGAGCATGTCGATGGCGGCGCAAGACTGGATGCAGGTCCTTCAGCATTTGATGCGGTGCGGAGCCAGGCCTGCGATAAAGCATGCGCCAGTGTGTGAAGGCGACGCGCAAACATGCCAACAACAGCAGGAGGCCTCTGCAACTCTGTAATAGGGCTTTTTTTCTCTCGATAGGTATCTTTGCCTCTATAGCAGGTCTATTTTGACACTTGTGCGGACCTCAGATATGTATGTGTATGAATATATATATATATATATATATGCATTCATACATACACACACATACACACACACACACACACACACACACACACACAGACACACAGCAGACCGCAATGTGCGACGAACGTTCCTCTCTCTCTGCCACTTCCGCTTGAGAAACATGGATATCGGTAACATGGATATCGGTGCCATCTTCCCCATACTCGTTTTGGCTGGACACACATACAAACACACACACACACACACACACACACACACACACACACACACACAGCAGACCCATTCAGATTCAGAATCACTCGCACGCGCACACAAACGCTGGAGCACGACGCACGCACCGCAGTGAGGACCGATGACATGAGGATTTATAAAAGCTTGTGTTCTGTTACGAGAATGTGCTCTCTTACTGTCTGTGCGTCGCACCGAGGACCGATGACATGCGGAATTCTACGCTCACAAATGCTCACCTCATTTCATCTATGATCCCCCTCTCCCACTCCCTTCCCTCCCATCCGACAGGACCTCGGCCGTGCATCGTCGAGTTGAGCCCCAAGGCAGGCGATGATGAAGCGCCGCTGCTAGTAAGTTTTTACATGCCTCAGTTTCCGTCCTCTCTCGTCCCTTTCTGACCCCCCGAATCTCCCTCCCTACCTTCTATCGTTGGCTCTTTTTTTGACAGACCTGGTCATGCGCTGCCTCCGTCGCCAAGTTCGTTTCCACACATCGTCCTCTGCAATCACGGGGCTGCGGGTGACCTCATACGGCGCCCCTGCTTAGAGGAGACAGGACACGCGTGAGCGGGCGACTGCACACAGGTGTGCTTGCGACGTCGATTTGCGACGTGATTTTTTTCATCACGTGGCCGCCACAATCATCCGCCCCGCGCACACCACGAGAGCGCAGGGGAGGGACTGGGACCTTTCCGACTGGCTTGTGGGCTCTTTTCGATCTTTGGGCAGCAAAACGAGTCCATTCCTAAGTACAAAATAAGGTCTCGCAACGCGTCCGGAGAGCTGCAGGTGGGTAGCGCAGGAGTAAGGAACTGAGCGCGAGGACCCGGGCGCGTGCGGACACCAGACACACAACGGGCCAGCGGGAAGAGAAGGGGTTGGCTGTTCCTCATCCTCGGCTCTGCACTGGACGAGTACGGGCCCAGAACAAAGGACAGTTTAAATTTTAAAAAAAAAACAGTTGCGGGTACATTCAATTTTTTAGCTTTTATACAGTATCGCAACGCCCGAAAGTTGCGGCGGGAACTGCAACAACAGGATTGCCCGGCAGCGCTGCAAACAGAGCTCAGGGACTCGCAGCTGAGCTGAACTTGATGCTGCGCGGGAGGCTCGCGGCACTCCGCCCGCCGGGGTACAGCGCCGTGGGCGTGGAGCAGGCGCTGGCTACCAAGTACATGTCAGATCACTGTGTCGCAGACCTCCTGCGCGATTTGCTCAACGACCTTGTGCTGCTGCAGCCCCCGGATGCCCTCCAGTTTCTGCACGACCGCCTGGGCCAGGTCGGTGGGAGAGAGTGTGGTGTGGAGAAAAGATTTGACATTCGTTGGCAGTACTTGAACTGTGTTTGTTGCCTTCCCTCTTCCTCCCTCTTCCGCTTCCTCTCCCTCTCTTTCCCCCTGGGACCAACTCTGTTGCGGCTTCATCGTGGTCTGACTGCTGGGGGACCGATGAACACCAGATGCGCGGCGTCGGGCCGCAGGAAGCCCAGAACGTGCCCCCGCCCGGCGCGTACTCAATGCGCGTGCAAGTGGAGCTTGTAGGTGAAAAAGGCGCCGCGCGCAAGCGCGAAATGCGCATCACAAAGAGCTCGGAATTTCAGGGCGCCGTCCTTGCCGAGTGGACCAAGATTGCGCAGGAGTCTATGCAAGAGGGTGAGCCGCAGCCTTTGCCCCGTAGTGCCGCCACAGCGCGCGGATGCGTGTGTTCAAGCAAACACCATCCTCATGGTAATACGCTGCAGCGCGCCTGAACACGTGCATGCGTGTGCTTGCGTGTGTCTGGCACAGCGTTCAAGGAGGCCTTCGGCGACGCCACGGTGCAGAAAAAGCCCGGATCCGAAAACACCTTTTTGACCGGCCGGCTGGTGAGCGTGGGCATGGAGGAGGAGCAGGTGGAGGACGAGCGGGTGTTTCGGCGCAAGGAGGCCCTGGCGGCGCTCTGCGCTAGCCTCATCTCCGATCTCGAACAAGAATTGCCGTCACTTGCTGCAGCTGCCAAGCGTCGCCGTCTGGAGTTGGGTGGAGCGGGCGGCGGAGCAGCGGGCGGCGGAGCGTTTGTCGGAGACTCGCCCGTGGCGGGCAGGGGGATTGGTGGGCAGGGGGAGAGATGTGGCATGGACATGGAGGGGCTGGTGGCAAACAGGATTATGAAGGAGTGTCGAGGGCGGGTTAATGCGGTGCTCGCGGATGAGGCAATGCTCGAGGATGCGTGTTTGTACGATCAAGTTCTTGGCCACGTCTCGCTCCTGAGGTCCTTGGCACTTGCCAAGTGGCAGTACTTTCTGACAGTCCCCGGCCTTGGGTTCTCCGACCTTGACGCCGTGCCCCTGCAGGTGTACTTCTAAGGCAGAATTACAACTAGACACTTGTTATATATAATAACAAGTTCTGGGATAAATGTATCACATGTGATTATAATGTATAGATAGTAATATATATTCAAAAAAAATAAACAGAGGGCAGCGGACCTCTTGCGGCAATTTGCAGCACGCGCTTACGAGCTTGAGGGCGGTCCCCGCGCGGCGGGGGATCTGGCCATTGCCGCACAGCTCGTAGTAAGCGGCTCCAGTAGTAAGTGTCTCAACCACGTGTCGGTGTGCACAGGGGATAGTCCTCTGTGCAGTGCCGCCGGGCGCGGCGATGCCTTGCAGATTCAGTTGCTCCTGGATGCGCGGTGCGCCGTTGACATGCCAAACAGTCTCGGGGATATGCCCCTGTCCGTGGCGGCAGCGTGTGGACACGCAGACTGCGCGGCGCTCCTTATCAACTACTCCGCTGATCTCTGGGCTCAGAGCGGCCCGTTCCATGAACGCCCACTCGTCAGCGCATGCCGGCACGGCCACGTGCAAGTTCTGGAGCTCCTGTGGCAGCAGTCTGCCTCCTCCACTCCCCCCGTCCTCGCCGGTTGCGTGGACGCGATGTCTCCCGACGCACTGTGGTGGGAGAAATCAGGCGATGCTGCCCAGTGCTTATTGGCGGCGGGGAGACGCGGGCACGTGGAGGTGCTGCGGCGTCTGTGTGACCTCATGGACGTGACCCCTGGCGCAGCGCCGCAGGGCGTGCGGGTTCTCAGGGATGCAGTAGACAAGGAAGGTCGCAATATCTTGTTTGTTGCGGCCATGAACGGCTTCGGCGAGGTGATCAAGTTCGTGTGCCAGACCCTTGCCGAGAATCACCTTCTGTGTTGCCTGCATGCTACGGATCTCAGGGGTCGAACCCCGCTCATGGTGGGCGCGGAGAGAGGACATGTGTCGGTGGTAGACTATCTGAGTGCTTCTGGGGGGCAGGAGCTTTTGGTACGCACCACAGAAACACATTGGAATTGCATGCTCAAGGCAGCACAATTTGGGCACCTGTCAGTGGTGCGCCTCCTGGCGGAGCGTGGCGGGCCACAGCTCCTCTTCCAAACTGACCTCCGCGGTTGGAGTTGCCTACACCTGGCGGCTTTCTGGGGACAGACAGAAGTCGTCGAATTCTTGCTCGAGAGGGGCGGGTCCAAGTTGTGTTGCCTTCACAATGTCAGTGGAAATACTGCATTGTGGGGAGCCGTCACTAAAGGTCACCTGAGCATCGTGGAGCGCCTCTGCGACACTGGTGGACCTCAGGTTCTTGGAGACGTGCCCGCACTTCGCCGCGCTTTTGCCAATGCGTGCGCCAATGGCTTCGACGACGCGGCATTGGCAGTACAGAGCCGTTTCAAGGAACAACTTATCCAACCTGACTCGGAGCAAAATTTGCTTGTGACGGGATAGTAGAACTGGTGGGCAACAAGCGGAAAGGGAGCAGAATGGCTGAAAACGGTCAGTTGCGATGTGCTCCCACTCTGTACATTGGTATCTATTACATGGTATTTATTACAGCAAAGACACTTCCTTACTTTGATTAGTTTTTTCAGACACACACGACACATTCAACGCAACCCGAGCAACAAGTGGGGGACCCCGCTTGCACTGAGTTTATGGGGCAGTCCCTGCGCGGGATTTTTACTTCGTCTCCCCCGCCCCCGCCTCCTGTTCACCCCTCACCTCCTGCCTCTTCTCGTCTTCAGTACCCTCATCCTCTTCATCTGAAATGCCGACAACGCTGACAGTGAGGCTGAATTCTCAAGAGCTAGTGGAATCTTCATCATCCTGCGATAGTACAAGCGAGGCAAAGCTGGCGTTGACAGCGGCAGCAGCCGCTGCAGTGGCACTGTCGGTCCAGTCAGCCGTCACGATTGGCAATCCGCGTGTGGCGTGTGAAGTTCTGTTCGACGGGGTGAAAGCAATAACTGAAGTTCCCTCCACACTAGCTTGGCACGCCGTCGTGCTAAAGCTCTCGAGCCGCGAGACCCTTAGGTCGCTCTCCCTTCTGACACACGGGGTGTTCGAAGCCTTGTAATCGCATGGTCCAGAGCCGCATGCAAGCGAAGAAATGCAGATAGTAGCCAGTGCTACCGGAGCCGAAATATCGCGTGTCTCTTCGGCGCCTGCAAGCAGGCACCGACAAGTTCAGATGTGCACGTTGAAAATGTACCGCTGGGTTGCGTAGCTACCGCCCCTGGCGACACAAACGGCCGAGCACACGCCGCAACAAGCTTTTTAAACTGCGCAGGTCTACAGAACTTACCGCTAGGGGAGTAGCAGCTAGAAAGTTGACTGCCTTCATTCGACACACAGCTTGACTGTACTGAGCTTGATTCCGAGCTCAACTTTCAGCATGAACAGAGTCATACGTCAAGAAAATGATGCACAAATTTTCTTTGGCAACCCATAAAAATATGTGCAACTGAAAAACACATCACAAGGGACACCTGCCAGCTGCGAAAAGCTTCCTGGCCCAATTGGATAACGCGTTTCTTCACCTGACAGCGCACTCGGTATGTCTCTCTCCATTCTGCAACCACTAGTTCTGATAAACGACGTAGATAAGCTTTCTTTCGCAACCTGAAACCTGATGTGACACCATGCAACATTACATGGGTGAGTGAAGGCGTACTTCAAATGTGTTTACAAGACCATACACAGGTGCCTGGATACAAATCTGCAGAAAATCATTCACTTCTGAAGTCCTTACCAGCAGTAAAACGGTACCATTCCATAAGGACCGTCATCTTCACGCAGAGATTCAACTTCGTACTGATATTTCCCTGCGCTGATTTCAGCCGCAGAGAACGGTGCGCAGAGTCGCGCCACAGGCCAAATACTAGTGACGCATACGTTTTCTTTGCTTCAAAGGTTTGACGCGAAAATCGCGTCTGTCGATACTGGCTCGCCGCCCATAGCCCGAAAAACTTGGGCGTCATGCGATTCTCCCGCACGAGAGGGACTAGCTTCAGAAATTCTATCGTTGATTTCGCTTTCAATCGCCACTCGTCTGCGAATCCACAACATCGTCAATTTTATCATCAATCGTTTATTGCAGATTCTGCCACTCTGCAATAAACGATTTAATGTGAACACTGGATGTCTGAGGATTGCGTACCAACTAGCCGTCTCAAAATGGTGTCTGATCTTTTGTGCAGCTTCAAGGCAGCCAAATCCTCCTGCATAGTCGACACCATGGTCTCCAACCGAGACGTTTCTGCACCGAATCATCGCCAAGCAAAATCAGACGATGAGCAATTGTACCGCATTTTGAAAACAAAATGTATAGCTTCAAAACGTTTACGCTTTCTACAAAGCTGTTCAATCTCATTACCTGCCAGTTCTTTCCATGGCAAAAGACTTGCGATGATTAGCCAGCGACATCTCAGGAATTGAAGTGCAGAGGACGCCAGTCTGAGTTGCGTGCAGAGGTCTATGTAACGCTGCCATCGCCTCAGCGTCCTGCATAACGCGGGAACAGTCAGCAAATGCCGATCATTTCATAGAAATCCACGCAACGGAGAGATTCCATGCGCTCGTCCTGCCTTACCGGGAACAATCGCGGCGAACGCGAATGTGCACAACTACCGTAGCAGACACTATAAAGCGTCTGCGCGCACGGAAGGCACAGAAAAACTCCTTCTGCCAAACTTTGAGGCGGCGACTGAGGTCGCTTTCGTGCTCTCTCCCGATTATCAGCTGTGCATTTCGAAAGCGATTGCTGGGGCGCAAGTACATGCGATATATGTTAGTGACTCGAAATATGAACCCATCAACATCAAGACGAGCGCACGCGCCAAGCAAGACCAGATACACAAACACGATACACAGCCGGACCTGGCCCACAACCATGCATCGAACGCTTGCATAGCAATGCACTTGAGATGCCGCAGACGAATGTTGCGATACAGCTTCCAGAAGATCCATCGTGCTTTCCAGGTGTTCCAAAAATCAATTCGCCTCCATACGTTCAGAATCTTCAGCAGGCTTGCTAAAAGCGCTCTGCGCCATTGGACATGGTCAATAGACAGCTGCCACTGGTAGAATACATCAACAGCGGCCTTAGTCCATAAGTATTTCTCGGATTCTGCAAGGCCCAAATAGTAGTCGCAGACGGCCCACCAGGCAGCGAAAAAGGTTTTCAGTCGAGCTATATGTTTTGCGGAAGCAAGCATCGCCATCTTCGCGACACGAGATTTTTTGTACGACGTCTGGGAGACCCACTGCAAGAAGCAGAATTTTGCAGGCAACATCGCAGCCCTCCTCATCAAAAGCCTCCAGGCTCTGAACATGTAGACAAAATCCTTCAGTGCTTCCAGCGCCCTTGAAAGCGCACTTCCGATGTAGTATGCAGTAGCTATTGCGCGTCTGGCACCTGCATACGCGTGTTGCACCGCTTCATCTACGTTACCCTTGCTGCGTTCTAGCAAAAGAGTGGCAGTGTCAACACCAATGTCCTCATGAAATAACTCGCTGATGTGCTGCGCCCGCTCGCGAAGCATGACTCCGTTGATCAACATTTCCACGTGCTGAACACTGGCTCCCACTGGTCTCAGGAACTTGATATTGTCTCGTGTGCCTACCTGGATATAGCTTGTACGCGAAAGGTTCGTTACGCCGAACCCTTGGAACTCGGCGCGTGAGAAAATAAGATTTCGATCCAGAGCTTCAGCAAGCTTCGTATTCTTGAGTTCCTGGCCGGTTTTCGGCCTTTGCGAGCCAATCACGCTCCATTTCAAGCCAAGTGCACCCCTATACTGTTCAAGACATTTTGACACAAGTGGTCGTATGTGCGGCTGTATGTCTGCTTCATACGAATTCAGCATCGCGAGGACATGGTTTACTTGATGCTCCTCTACTTCGCGAGACCATGCATGGTATACGTTAAAGAGGACCCCGTGACTTTCTTGCAGATGCCACCTTTCCTTGATTGTTAAAAAGCAACGCTGGTGGTGCTTTTTGACACATTTCCAAGCTTTCCAACATGTGAAGGAACACACGAAAAGCAAATTTTCGTGTCGAGAACATACTAGGCGCCGAAGCTCCCTTTTCTTCCTCATGCCTACCGCATAGTGCGCCCAACATGCAATTGCCCGACTTCGCAACGCGCTCATCCATCCGGTACGGATAATTTCGGAGCAAGTAAAAAAGCACAAACTCTGCAGGCTGACGGCTCGCCAACGAGAGATTACAAGCCTCTGGAGATTCTCCTTATGAAAGTAAGCATGTTCAGACGCGAATCGTTTGAGATTGTTGGTCATGTGAGCCCACGCGCGGAAGTGTACACAGAAATTACGATATGTGTGTTTCTCCTGGATAGCTAGCTGCACATGCCACAGACTGTCTTTGTGCTGGAGCCGCGCGCACCAGGAACCAAAGCATGTCAACTGCGCCCTCAGATCTGCTTGCTGTCTGACTGTCGTTGCAGTGTGTATGCGTGTCTTTGTGCGCTCCACAGCCAGTGTCCAGCGTTTGAAGACAACAGATTGGGCTGCTTGAGCAAAATGCTGCAAAGCAAGGCCCATGAACTCCGCGTCCCGTGCTGCATCCAAAGCACGCTCCGTGTTGCCATTGGCGTGCTCTAACAGGTCACCGGCTGTGGCTCCACTCACCCACTTGGAAAGCATGCGTTGGATTACCCTGACCTGCATACTTTTCTGCGTCAACCTTGCTTCTTCCACGTCACCGTGCGCTTCGCGTAGCAGCTGACGAGGAGATGGCATTCCCTGCAAAACTTCGATACTGGTGTGGGGGTTCATGAGCTGTAACTTGTTGCTGCGAGAAACCTGGCCGGCGTGTAGCCACAGATTGAAAAACTTACATAGTCTATGAAACTTTGACCTCTCATGCTGTACGTTGAAACACTTCATCCTTTCAACGTACTTGCGCCAGGATAGAAGCTGAGTTTTGCACCGCCGAGATACCTTGGCTCGAAAGTTGACGACTCGTGGCAGTATTTCAATTTTTGCCAACTCAGCCTCTTCCCACAACACCTCGTGGATAATAGAATTGTAGACAACCTCAATTTTTCTGTCTGAAATCAGCTCACACCATTCACTTACGACGTCGCAGCACGCACGCAAGTTGTGCGAAGCCTTGATATTTGCCATACCTGCCTTCACCTCCTCCTGCTGGCTTCTCCACGCACACAGAACACAGCGCACCAACGTCGCATCTGATCTCATCTTCATCGCGGCATCAGCCCACATATCCAGCAGCGTTCGCAGGCTTGCTCTAGTTGCAGTTGCCACGGACCACTGCTGGAACAGTGTATGTTGTGCATGCCACTGCCGCCAGTCCCTAATGGTAGAACAAGCAGCCCCCCTACCATGATTATTGCGCTTCACCATGTCTGACCACGCATGGAGGTATGCAACGATGGTCTTTTCTTTCCTGAAAGAGTCGGCCCACTTCTCCATCGCCAACACCTGCAACGCGTGTAGAGTGTGTCTCTTCATACTTCGTATCCTATTTGATACTGCCATCTCCAAAATTCTTGCAGATGCTTGGCACTCCATCGCCAACACGCGCCAAGCGTTTAGTGCGTGTCTCTTTACATTTCGTATCCTGTTTGATACTGCCATCTCCAGAATTCTTGCAGATGCTTGGAACGAGAGCAGCCACGCCCTCCAAACAAAAGCCAGCGTGCAATAATTTTGGCGTTCCAGTTCAGCGAAATAACACCATGCTGTCATGCAATGACGACTAGCTTTTTCTCTTCGAGAAGCAACGAACAAGTAGAAAATTCTTTGTTCTTGAACAAGGAGCTTGAACTCCTGTATCACACGCACACACAGTTTGTATTCGTGTTGATACACAACACTGTCGATGCATTCCCCCGCATAGGTGTTGATTGAAGAGCAGGAGCCGCTGTGAATGATGCGCCTGATAGTACTTGCGGGACTTGCATTTGACACGGGCGAGTCCAAGGATTCCCTTGGACTCGACGTCAACGACTGTCTTGATACTGGCCGATGAAGGCTTGCACAGGAGCTAACCGACATGCAAAATACATCATCGTCTTCAGCTTCACTGCGGGCCTCCGACGTGCCGCTAGTACGCCACTCGTCTAAATCTTTCGACCATGATGGCGAAGGTGTATCTGAAGAGGTTGCTTCTCCGTCAACCGTCGCGGTATCGCCTGCTTTTGATCCCGGAGATTGCTGCGAACATGAGACTCTCGAACCAACCGAAATGAATGTCATCCCGCGGTTGTCGCTTTCCTCTACTTCTGCTCTGTCCAAATGGGCTGCTGCTTGGCGAAGGGCAGCCAGCTCTTCTGCCAAATTCTGCAAAATCTTTTCCTGATCCTCCGCGCACGAAAAGGTGGATAAATCCCTCCCTTCAGGGCGCGGGGGTCTTGGGGGTCTCCCGGGACTATTTTTTGAGTGCCCAGCAAGATTTAATACTCCTCCGACGCTTGCAACGTCCGTTCCCGCGGAATGAACCCCCAAAGTATCCCTCTGACGCTCAGCAAGACAGCTCAGACGTCTGATCCTTTCTACGTCCTTGCTGAGAATGGCCACAGTTTCATCTGAGACGTCAGATTCATCTGAGTCTTTGTTGAAGTTGCCGAGACTGTCCTCTAGGATGTTGGATCCGTCAGCATCTACAACATCGGCTCGCCTCCAGGAAGTGTCTTCTCTTTGCCACGACGACCTCTGCGGTCCTTTAAGTTGTTGCTGTTTCCACATGTGTGCTATGTAGGCTCCAATCGACAGGTTCTTCGTCTCGACATCCAACATATTCCCCTCACGCTCACCACCACATCCGGGCTCTGTTTTGACGTGGGCAAAATCAGAAACAGGGCTGTCAGTCACTGAACACTCCAGCGAGGTGCTTCCGTCTAGCGAGGGGCTTCTTGAAAGGATCGGGATCTCTCCTCCTGCCGAGCGCTCCGGAGCCATCGCAGGCTCGCACAGTTTTGCCGGGCGTGAGTGGCCGTCTTCCGGCTTGAATAAGCCAGCAACAGCGTCTGCGTCGCTCTGGCTGTCACAACCAGCAAGCGGCAACAAGTCACTTTCGCTGCACTCCTCTATTTCATCGTTACCGTTGAAATCTTGCATGTTCACAGAAGCTGGTTTTGGAGATAACCATGGTGAACGCATCGGCGAAGGTAGGACACTGCAAGCGTCCCAAGAGTGAGAATGTCCCGTCCACGACATCCTCTCGCCCTGCATCTTTTTTATGCTCTTTTGTAGGCTTGTCCTGATTGCTGAAGACTTTGGCGAAGATGGACAGGGCTCGTTTGCATTTGGCCACAGCTGCGACGACACTCCACCTGGTGAAGGCGGTGCTGAGACCGACATTTGCGCGCTGGAATCCTTGTAGCCGCTATCCTCTCTGGCAAGTGCAGGTTGCTCTGCGAAAGCACCTGGCCGCATGTCCTTAACCTGGCCAGCACAAAAAATGCGCACAAACCGTGAAAGACTGTACGCGAAGGAAGCATGGGCATGGAGCAAGCAGAAACATGTCGACTTCCGCGCAGGCAGAGGAGAGCGGGAACGGGGCTGCGGGGCCCACCTTTCGTGGACTTGCTCGTGGACTCGCTTGTGGACTGCCTGGCTGGGGCTCAGTAGAGAGCGCGGGATGCACACCACTGGCCGGCTGCGGCCAGCTGGACGCTGGAGCGCGGCGGCGGAGTAGTCGCGGCGGAGTCGCGACGGCGAGCACCCCGAGCGACGGATTCCACTCTCTGCTTTTTTGCGTTGTGAACTCCATGCTTGCAGGCGGCGGTGACAACAACATTGACGATTGCTCGCAGTATTCGAACCATCTGATGAGGTGCTGCCGCTTCAACATTTCTCCTCGCATCGCCGTCAGCTCTTGCATTACTTTTCGCTGCGCAACACGATGCCTGCACCACCCGATCCACACCAGGAGCGCTTTACTGTGCAACGTGCCAACTGCCCGCCGAGTAGGCGCAGACGCAGCATCGCCTTCGCCATCCGGTTCCTCGGCCGGCAGCGCCAGGAGCCCGATCAATGACACGATTTGCGCCGTGGACGACCAAAGGTCCGTGATCACGGATCGTCGGGGCTGGGCTGCGCACACACTCTGTTCTGCGGCGTGGTCCATGCTTTGAACATCGTCCCAGGGAGGGGTGTCTTCGTGGGGCATAGGTCCTGTCTGGCTCATCGTGCATGCATTCAGGCGCGCGGCCGCATCAACACGGACACGCCGTTGCAAGGGATTGATTCTAGCGAACACTATTGTTGTAAAAGTTAAGGGGCGTAGAGGGTCAGAGCATAGCTATAGACCAAAACGGTACCAGATTTCAAGTTGTAACCCACTGGCACGTGGTCACATACAGATCCTCTGACCCCGTCAGACACACGCCGCCCTAGTAAAACGAAAGAGTACCACAAGAACCACGACCCTACATATAGTCGGGGGGAAATTGTGACAAGACCCATGG
>Ga0315899_10006311_pt1 | contig 12771 bp, 10 predicted proteins | sample LakEriMetagenome_2_FD_203518 | JGI IMG/M metagenome (GOLD analysis project Ga0315899, IMG submission 203518) | Freshwater fungal communities from buoy surface, Lake Erie, Ohio, United States - Buoy 4 MA112 | ecosystem: Environmental > Aquatic > Freshwater > Lake | place: USA: Lake Erie, Ohio...
GAGCGCCGAGGCCGATCGCCTGGTGAACAACAGCACGCCACGAGAACCGTCGAGCCGACTCGAAGGCGTGCATGGACAGGCGCTTGGCAGGCATGGCGAGGCACCGGTGAGGTGGCGACACAACCACGGGGACGGAGACTGCATCATCCGGTACGGCGCGGGTAAAGGCAAGGTGTCTACGAGCCGTCCCATCCGTGCCCCTTGCCCCCACGACTTGGTACGACGCATCCTCCGAGACCTCCGATCGCCGCGCCTCGATTCGCCATGCCTCCCGTACATCTCGTCTGGTTCAAGCGCGACCTGCGCGTGCACGACCATGCGCCGCTCGTTGCGGCGGCACGGGCGGGGCGGGTGCTGCCGGTGTATGTGCACGAGCCGGAGCAGCGCGCGGCGAACGACTACGACCCGCGGCACGGCCAGTTCATCCGCGAGAGCCTCGACAGCTTGCGCCGCGCGCTTGCCGAACGTGGGGTACCGCTGCTCGAATTGCAGGGCCCCCTGCCGCACGTGTTCGAGGTGCTGCGCAGCGTGCTGCCCATCGCCGGTGTGTATGCGCACGAAGAGACCGGGAACGCCCCGAGCTATGCGCGCGATCGCCGGGTCCGGGCGTGGGCCAGAGCGCACACGATCGCCATGTGCGAGGCCCCGTACAACGGCGTGGTGCGACGGCTCGATACGCGCGACGGCTGGAGCGACCGGTGGCACGCGCGCATGGTGGCACCACGACTCGCGGCGCCGTCGTCGCTACGCTCGGTCCCACGCGAGGCACTGGAGGCTGTACCGATCTCCATTCGCTACCCCGTGCTCCCCGAGGCGGAGCGCGCCTACCCGCTCATGCAGCCTGGCGGTCGCGAACACGGCGTAGCGATGCTGCGCTCCTTCCTCACGGCGCGCGGCATGGACTACCGGCGCGCCATGTCGAGCCCCACAACGGCCGCCGATGCGTGCAGCAGGATCAGCCCGCATCTCGCGTGGGGCACGCTGTCGCTGCGCGAGGTCTGGCAAGCCGCGCGCCGGCAGGCGCGGCGTCTCGCAGACGACGCGGCCGGCGCGCACACCAGCGCCGACGAGATCGGGCGCTGGCGGCAGAGCCTCGTGACCTTCGCGTCGCGCCTGCAGTGGCGTGATCACTTCGTGCAGAAGCTCGAGTGCGAGCCGGCGCTGGAGTATCGACCCTACTCGCAACTCTACGAGTCCGTGTGGCCCGCCGAGCCCGATCGTGAACGGCTCGAGGCGTGGACCACCGGACGCACCGGCTATCCCCTGATCGACGCCTGCATGCGCAGCGTGCACGCCACCGGGTGGCTCACCTTTCGCATGCGCGCGATGGTCATGAGCTTCGCGAGCCATCATCTGTGGATCGACTGGCGACACAGCGGTCCCGTGCTCGCCCGGGCGTTTCTCGATTACGAGCCGGGTATTCACTGGTCGCAGTGCCAGATGCAGGCCGGCAGCACCGGGATCAACACCATCCGCATCTACAACCCGCTCAAGCAGGCGGAGGAGCACGACGGCGACGGGGACTTCGTACGGCGGTGGGTCCCGGAGCTTGCCGCGCTGCCAACGGCCGACCTGCTGCGCCCAGAGCGCACGCCGCTGCTCATGCAGCAGATGCACGGCGTGCAGATCGGTCGCGAGTATCCGGCACCCATCGTGGAACACGAGGCGGCCTACGCGGCGGCACGTGACCTCCTGCACACCGTCAAGCGGAGCGCGCAGCGCACCGGTGAATCCGCGCGCGTGTGGCAGCGCCACGGATCACGCCAGACGCCACTCCGGGCGCCCCAGCGCTAGCCGGGGCCACCCACCCGAACCTTCCGTCACGGCGTCCGCCTCATCAGCATTCAGGAACGGTGCGCCGCGTTCCCATTCTCTCCGTCTTCAATCGCCGATGCTCAATCCGCTGTCATTCTTCCGAGGCGTAGACATGATCGGCCCTCGCCAGACGCTGCTGCTCGCGGCCCTCGTGTCGTCGGCCTGCACCCGGGCCACGCCCACCACGGTGCCGGAGCCCGTGCTCCAGCCAGTGCAGCAGTCCCCCATCACCGTCACACCACCGCCTGCTCCGACGGCGGCTCCAGCGCCACCTCCGGCTCCCACGGCCCCCGACAGCGCACGCGCCGACTGGCACCGGCTCGACTACGAGGCGGACAAAGTGCTGGGCGTCGGGTCCGAGCGAGCCGTGCGCGAGCTGCTGGCTGGGCGACAGCCGCGGCGCGAGGTCATCGTAGCGGTCATCGACGGCGGCGTCGATACCGCCCACACGATGCTGGCATCGCGCCTCTGGAAGAACGCGAAGGAAGTCGCCGGCAACGGCAAGGACGATGACCGCAATGGTCTCGTGGACGATGTGTACGGCTGGAATCTGATGGTCACGCCGAATGGTGCCGCCGTGGGCGCGGAAACGTTCGAGCTCACGCGCCTCTACGCGGCGTGCGGAGGCCATGCCGCCGGGCGCGGTCTCACCAAGCCGTCGAAGGCGTCATGTGATTCGCTCGCGTCGGCGTACCAGGAGAAGTCCGCGGAGGTGAGCGGCACGCTGTCGCAGATCGCCAACATCGACCGCATGCTCTCGCAGGTAAACAGCGCACTCCTGGCCGCCTTGGGCGGAGGGGAAGTCACGCGCGCGCGGGTGACGGCGTTCACACCGGCGACGGCCGCTCAGGAGCAGGCCAAGCGCATGTGGCTTCAGCTCGAGGCCAATGGCCTCAACGCCACCGAGATCGCCGACGCGAAGAAGGCGTACGAATCGCAGGCGAAGTACGGACTGGACACCACGTACTTCCCGCGCGCCGCACAGTCGGTTGGGTCGAGCGACGTGACCGGTCCGGACGCGCTGCACGGCACGCACGTGGCCGGCATCATCGGTGCGGACCGCAACGCCGCCAACGCGGTGCAAGGTATCGCGCCCAACGTGCGCCTCATGGCACTGCGCGCGGTTCCCGATGGTGACGAACGTGATGCCGATGTGGCGCGGGCTATCCGGTACGCCGCCGATCAGGGGGCGCACATCATCAACATGAGCTTCGGCAAGGCCTACTCGCCGGGCAAGGCGCAGGTGGACAGCGCCGTGCGGTACGCTCAACGCAAGGGCGTACTACTGGTGCACGCCGCCGGGAACGATGGTGAAAACAACGACCTCGTCCCCTCGTTCCCCACGCCCGCGCTGCGCGACGGCTCACGCGCCACGCTGTGGCTCGAGGTGGGGGCGAGTTCGTGGAAGGGGACGAGCACCCTGGCCACCAACTTCTCCAACTACGGCAAGCAGCAGGTGGACCTGTTCGCACCGGGAGAGGACATTCTCAGCACCGCGCCCGGCGGCGGTGTGAAGCGCGAAAGCGGCACCAGCATGGCGGCGCCGGTCGTGTCGGGGGTGGCTGCGCTGCTGCTCACGTACTTCCCCTCCCTGTCGCCCGCCGACGTGCGCGACATCGTGCTGCAGTCCGTGCGGACCTTCCCGGGGCTCATGGTCGCCTTGCCTGGCAGCGAGGGGCAGCAGGTCCCGTTCGCCGGCCTCTCGCGCACCGGCGGGGTGGTCGACGCCTATGCGGCGGTGAAGCTGGCCCTCCAGCGCGAAGCGATCCGCCCCTAGTTTGTCTCACGTACGCCATCGTTCCCCCTGCCCCAGCCCATTTCCGCCATGACCCGTCTGCTTTCCGCCGCCGCCCTGCTGTTGGTGTCTGCCACCGCGCTCTCCGCCCAAGCCGGTGCACGCCGCGCCGCACCCAGCACGCGGGCCATCACCGAAGTCTCGCTCACGCTGACCGACACCGCGGCGCAGCGCGCGGCCGGCAAGCCGGCAATCATTCGCGTGAACTACGGCCAGCCGCATCTGCGCGGCCGCAAGGTGCTCACCGACAGCCTCGTTCCGATGGGCCAGGTGTGGCGCCTCGGCGCCAATGCGGCCACGCTGTTCACCACGGACGCGGCGCTCACGATCGGCGGCCGCGACGTACCAGCCGGCCGCTACGTGGCGCAGGTACTACCGGAGCCGAGCGGCTGGACGCTGATCCTGCAGCAGGAAACGACCGGCGCCGCGGATGTGGCCGTGAGCCGCTACGACAAAGCCAAGGACTTCGCGCGCATCCCGCTCACGGCCAGCACGCTGACGCAATCGGTGGAAAGCCTGTCGATCACGCTGGTACCAAGCACGACGCCGGGCGCCCAGAAGGGCGCATTCACCGTTATGTGGGGCACGGTGCACCTCAGCGCCGAATGGGTGGTGAAGTAACCGCGTCTCCGCCGCACACGCAGGAACAGAAAACGCCGCCTACTCGCGATGAGCAGGCGGCGTTTTCTATTGCCACTGATGTAGTAGCTGGGGGGAGACTCGAACTCCCGACCTCACGATTATGAGTCGTGCGCTCTAACCGGCTGAGCTACCCAGCCCCTGATGCTTGCCGTCGAGCAGTGACAGCAATTCCGGGACGCAAATGGCCAGCCCTTTCGGACTGGCCAAATGCAATGGCGGGGGCGGGATTTGAACCCGCGACCTTCGGGTTATGAGCCCGACGAGCTACCAGGCTGCTCCACCCCGCGGCAGTCTTGGGATAATAGCGGGTGAAGCCTCAGAGTCAACCCCGATCAGGGGCTTTTGCGGACCGCGGAATCACGTGACACCGTCGCGCTGTCAGATGGACGGCGTTCGTCGAAGCGGTACAGCAACTCCTTCTCCCCCCGCACCAAGCCGTGTTCCTCGCGGGCGATGCGTTCGAGCTCGAAATCATCGGTGGTGATACGCTCGATCGTACGCTCCAGTGAGGCCACCGTGTCGCGGAGCTGCGTGATGTCGGCCTCCAGCTGCGCCTTGCTCTCTCGCTGTTCGAGCAGGTCGGTCGTGCCGTACTCCCCACCCTCGAGCGCGAACCACAACACGAACAGCGTGCCGGCGCCCCAGGCGAGACGCCGGATCCAGACCCGTGAAGCACTGTCGCGCGTCGTATCCACCAGCGCCTCAGATTCCGAAAATCGCGCCGCCCGGATACTCGGCGTAGCCTTCCAACTGCTCCTCAATGCGCAGCAGCTGGTTGTACTTGGCCACACGATCGCTGCGCGACGGCGCACCCGTCTTGATCTGGCCAGCCTGCGTCGCGACCGCGAGATCGGCGATGAAGGTGTCTTCGGTTTCGCCCGAGCGGTGGGAGATGATCGAGTTGTAGCCCGCGCTCTTCGCGAGCTCGATCGCCTCCAACGTTTCGGTGAGCGTGCCGATCTGGTTCACCTTGATCAGGATGGCATTGGCCACGTCGGCCTCGATCCCCTTGGCGAGGATCTCGCTGTTCGTGCAGAACAGATCGTCGCCCACGAGCTGGCAGCGATCGCCGATCAGCTCGGTAAGGTGCTTCCAGCCGTCCCAGTCGTTCTCGGCCATGCCGTCTTCGATCGACACGATTGGATACTGCTCGAGCCAGCCGGCATACAGCTCGGCCATGTCCTTCGGGCTGCGCGACGCGGCGCCGCTCTTCTTGAAGTGATACTGACCGTTCTGAAAGAGCTCACTCGCCGCCACGTCGAGGGCGAGGGCGATGTCCTGCCCGGGCTGGAAGCCGGCCGCCTCGATCGCCTCGACGATAATCTTGAGCGCCTCTTCGTCGCTCGCGAGATTCGGCGCGAAGCCGCCTTCGTCGCCCACCCCAGTGGAGAGCTTCCGCCCCACCAACACCTTCTTGAGCTGGTGAAACACCTGCGTGCCCATCCGCAGGCCGTCGGCGAACGAGTCGGCACCCACGGGGATGATCATGAACTCCTGGAAGTCCACGGTATTGGTCGCGTGCGCACCGCCGTTGATGATGTTCATCATGGGCACCGGAAGGGTGCGCGCCATCGGGCCACCGAGGTAGCGATAGAGCGGCAGTCCCACCTCGAGCGACGCGGCACGCGCCACGGCCATCGACACGCCGAGCATCGCGTTGGCGCCGAGGCGCCCCTTGTTCTCCGTGCCGTCGAGATCGAGCAGGGCGCGATCGATCGCGATCTGGTCGGTCGCGTCCATCCCATCGAGCGCTTCAGCGATCTCGGAGTTGACGTTGTGCACCGCCTTCTGCACGCCCTTGCCGAGGTAACGGTCGGGATCGCCATCGCGGAGTTCGACGGCTTCACGCTCCCCCGTGGAGGCGCCGCTTGGTACCGCCGCGCGACCCGCTGCGCCCGTCTCGAGGATGACGTCGACTTCGACCGTGGGGTTACCGCGGGAGTCGAGGATTTCGCGCGCGGAGACGGAGACGATGGGAGCCATAGGGAAGAAGAAATGGTGAGGGAAAAGGCAGGACGCCGGAAGCGGAGACCGGGAGCCAGAGAGCAGACACTACGCGGGGAGCGGCTCGGTCGAGTGCTCCCGGTTGGCGAGCGAACGCGTGGCCGGCTCCACACCGTACACCGTACGCAAACACTCGGCCATGCGATCACGCACCCGATCGGCAAGGTCGTTGCGGTCGTCGTACGAGAGCCCGTCGGTCGGAATGGGCTCGAGCAGGTGCACGTGGACCGTACCCGGCGATGCGCGGAACTCGTCGCGCGGATTCACCTCGATGGTCCCGTGGATGACGACGGGCACGATGGGGGCGCCCGATCCGATCGCGAGGACAAAGGGCCCCTTCTTGAAGGGGCGCAGCGTGTACTCGCCGCCCCGCGTCCCTTCAGGGTATACCAGGACCGGATTACCCTCGCGGATCTTGCGCGCCGCATCTTCGTAGGCGCCGAACGCGGCTTTGCGGTTCTCGCGATCGATGTAGATCACGCCGACGGCGCGCGCAGCGGGACCGAAGAGCGGCACTTTCTCGAGCTCGCGCTTCGCCACGAAGCCATAGTGCGGAAGCACCTCGATCATGGCGGGAATATCGAACCAGCTCACGTGATTGGCGATGTACACGCGCGGCGCCCCAGTCACGAGGCCGTCGTCGCCGTGGAGCACCACCTTCACGCCGGCCGCACGCAGCAGCCACCAGGCCCACCAGCGCGGCGCCCGTTCGTAAATGCTGCCGGGTCCCTGCTTCACCCCCAACAGCTGTGACACGAGCACGAGGCTCCCGAAGAGGAGCGTGCCGAGCACGAGCGCAGCAAAGGTGATGGCGGTCCGGAACATTCGGCGAAAGGTGGCCGAGTACGGGTCCGGAATCAACGCGGAAGGCTGGACGGCTTCAGGCGAAGTGATCGTGTCCCGCCACGGAGCCGTTTACGTCACCGGCCTCCGGGTTGGACGCCACCACACGCCCGATCACCGTGAGCGGCACCTCGGTTTCGGCCGCCCAGCGGCGCTGGAGCGTGTCCAGAGCCTCCGGGGGTATGGTGGCCAGGAGTTCGTACTCCTCGCCGCTCTCGAGGGCGCTAGCCGCCGTGAGCCCCGGTCCCACGGGGATCCGCGCCGGGTCGAGGTCGAGCCAAACACCGCTGGCCGCGGCCAGGTGACGGGCGTCGGCGGCGAGGCCATCGGAGATGTCCAGCATGGCCGTGGCGCCGGCGGCCGCGAGGAGCCGCCCTTCGGCAAAGCGCGGCATCGGGGCCGCGAAGCGGCTGCGGGCCCAAGGCTCGGGCTCGCGGTCGGCACGCCAGGCCGCCAGCGCGTTACCGGGACCGCCCAGGTGCCCAGTAACGACCACCACATCGCCCACCCGGGCGCCGGCCCGCGACACCGGGCGCTCGGCACGTCCGATCACCGTGAGCGTGATGGCAAAGGTCTGGCCCGTGCTGAGATTGCCCCCCACGATGCGCCCCCCCGCGCGGCGCACCTGAGAGCCGATGCCGTCGGCCACGGCGGCGAGGTGTTCCTGCCACGCTGGCGGCACCACCAGTGCCACCAGCACGCCTTCGGCGCTGGCCCCCATGGCGGCGAGGTCGCTCAGCGCCGCCGCCGCGGCCCGCCCCCCGACCTCGAACGGCGTGATCCAGCTACGGCGGAAGTGCACGTCTTCCACGCAGGCGTCGGTGCTGACCACCCGCTGGCCACCGGACATCGCCGGTAGTACGGCGGCGTCGTCACCGATGTCCACCGCCAGCTCTCCCCAGCGCGCCATCAGCATGCGGATCACGTCGAACTCGTGTCCGGGGCGCATGGGTTGATGGGGCCGGAAGTCGTTGCCGTGCGTGTTGAACATGCGTGATATCTACAGCACGAGGCCGTCGGCACCACGACGGAAGCGCATCAGCCCCTGCGGCGTGCCCACGAACAGCCAGTCGCGCTGCGCCACGAGGTCGAGTGCGGGCCCGGGAAGATCCCCCCCCACGCGCAGCACGCGCACGGCGCCCGTCCGCCGTGACACCATGATCACGCCGTCGCTTCCCGCAGCCCACATGGCACGATCATCGATCGCCACCCGTAGCGGCCGTCCGATCTGCAGCACGTCCAGCGCCGGCACTCGCGCCGGCTCCACACCACCGTGAGGGGCTAGCTGCAGCACCGCATCGTCGGTGAGCGCGAGCAGCACGCTGTCACTCCACGCGAGACTGCGCACGGGGCGCCGCAGCGCGGGATCGTTGCCGAGCGGCCGTGACACCGGCCCACCCACGGCGGTGTTCGGCGACGGAATGGCGAGCAGCCCCGCATCGCTTCCCACCCACAGGGTATCGCCAGTGAACTGCAGGGCGTTGATCACCAGGTTGTCCAGCAGCCGCGCGCCGATACCGCGGGTGCGCGGCGCTTTGGTGTCACTGGTGTCGTTCACGTACAGCAGACCACGCGCCGTACCAGCCCATACCCCTTCGCCACGCGGTGCCACCGCGAGCACGCGCGCGTCGGCGAGCCCATCGAGGTTGCTCCACGACTGCACGTCGTTATCGCCATCGAGTCGCACGCGAATGAGACCGCGATCGGTGCCCAGCCAGGCACGATTGGCGCGGGTGGCCATGGCGAAGGTGCGCACGCCGGTGAGCGGTACGGCCAGCGTGCCCTCGATCCAACGCCAGCGCTGCAGGTCGTTCGTGGCGAACGTAAGCCCTCCGCGGCGCTCCGACGCGCCAAGGCCGGCAGCCCAGACGCCATCGGCCGCCGGTGCGAGGGCCCCCACCCCGGGTTCGAGCAAGCCGTACGGGAGGGCCTTGCCGCTCAGGAAACTCGGGTCGTACTGGTACACCCCATCGCCATCAGTGCCGAGCCACACTTCGCTGGTACGATCGGGCGATGCGGCGCCGGAGATCACGGCAAACTGCCGCAACGGGCGGTTGGCCTGCTGGCGATTGCCCGCGGCGCTCCGGAGGAGCAGTTGCGGCTGTGTGCGCAGCATAGGGAACTGCTGCAACAGGTCCTCGAAGCTGCGCGGGACGAGTGTCTGCGCGGCAATGGGCGCCCCGTTCACGGGCGTGGTGATGCCGGCGCGCGACACGCGCGTCCACTGCCCTGCACTGCGCACCAGCGCATCGCCGGCGCCGCTGCGATCGAAGGCAATGACCTGCGGCACCCCCATCACGATGGTCCGCTGCACGTGTTCGGTGAGTGGCCGATAGGTGATCACGCCACCGGGTACGCCGAGCCACAGGGCATCCTCGACCGGGTCGCCAGCCATGACCGTGACCTGTTGATCGGCGATGCCGAGATCGCGCGTGAGCGGCGGCAGCCAGCGCTCCGTGAAGCGATCATAGATCGCAATGCCGCCGCTGCTGGCCGCGTATACGTAACGACGCGACACGGCGACCGCCTGCACCGTCGAGAAGCTGCCGATCCGCTGGCGCTCCTCACGCTGCCATCCGGCGTATGGGCCCTCACGTGCCGCCCCGAGACCGCCCGTCCCCCCCGGAACCACGGGGGCACAGGCCGCGGCGAGCAGCGTGCTCGCCACGGCGATTGACGACACGGCAGACAGCCCGCTGGGAAGACGACGACGCATGGGTGGCAATCTAGCGCGTCGGGTGGCGCGTCCCCTGCGGGGGCATCCCAGTTACGACACGGCCGCGAGCACGGCCACGATATGCGGAGCACGTCCCGGCGGTGACGCGAGTTGCTGCCACGCCGCCGGCAGGGCCTCGAGGACATGCTCGAGGGTACCGCCGCGCGGGTGTACGGCGGCGCTGGCGCGTTCCGCGGCGAGTCCGTGTACCGACGCGCCGAGCACCGCTGCGTCGCGCGCGCTCATGCCCTGCGCGAGGAGCGTGCCGATGATGCCGCTGAGGCAATCCCCGCTGCCGCCGGTGGCGAGCAGCGGGGTGCCGTGCGGTACGCACCACAGTGGTTGGGCGTCGGGGGTGGCCACGAGTGTGGGCGCGCCCTTGAGCAGCATTGTGCAGTGGGCACGCACCGCAAAGTCGCGCAACAGTGCCGCGCGCTCTTCCCATTGTGCGGGGAGGGACCTGCCAAGCAGACGGGCAAACTCCCCGGGGTGCGGCGTGCACACGACGGCCGCGGCATCGCGGGTCCAGCGGCGGAGCGTCAATGCGGGGGCGGTACCCTGGGCGTTGGCCGCATCGGCGGCGTGCCAGAGGGCATCGGCATCGAGGACGAGTGGCAGGCCGCGATGGCGCTCGAGCAACTGCTGTAGGAATAGCGTCGAGCCCCGCTCGCGTCCGAGCCCCGGCCCGATCACCAGCGCATCGTAGCGCGGCGCATCGGGGGGCTCGCTCAGGCCGGGAGACGCCGACCAGACATGTGCGAGGGCTTGGGGCACAAGCATCTGCACCGGGGCCACGCTCGGCTCATCCACGATGGCGTGGACAAGCCCGGCGCCGCTCGCCAGAGCCGCTCGGCAGGCCAACACGATCGCACCCGCCATGCCATTCGCCCCGCCGGCAAGACCGAGGCGCCCACGGTCACCCTTGTGGGCGTTCCAGGCGATCGGGGGAATCATGCGGTGAAGCCGCGGCGCATCCGCCCAACCCCAGGCGTCGTCGTCCACCGCCCCCGGGCGATCCGCGAAGGCCTCGAGGCCGATGTCGACGACCACGATGCGCCCGGCGTGTGCCCGTTGCAGCACCAGACCACGCTTGATCGTACCGAAGCAGACCGTCAGGTGTGCCGCCACGCTCCCGTCGGCAATCTCGCCGTTCGTGGCATCGAGCCCGCTCGGCAGGTCGAGCGCCACCACCACGGCGCCGCCGTCGCGCGCCAGTGCGATGCGGGCGCACCCGGCAGCCACGCTCTCCCGCAACGCGCCGTGATGGCCCGTGCCGAGGAGGCCGTCCACCACGAGCCGCTCGCGGCCGGTAGGGGCGCCGTGCACGAGCATTGGGGCCGCCAGCGCGGCGGCGCGCTGCGCGTCAGCCGTACGGGGCGGCGGTCCGTCGTGCACACGCACCGACACACCCATGCGCGCCAGCTGCGCCGCCACGACGTACGCATCGCCGCCGTTGTTGCCAGCACCGGCGAAGATTGCGACCCCGTGGGCGAGCCGATCGGCGTGATCGCGAAGGATTACCTCGGCCGCGGCGGAGCCCGCGCGCAGCATCAGATCGAAGGCGTCGGTACCGGCGCACACGGCGCCGCGGTCACGCGCGGCAGCCTCCGCGGCGGTGGTCACGCGGAGCGCAGTGGACCTGAGGCGTGCCGACGCGGGCCCGGTGAACATCAGGTGGCGCGCACTCAGACGTGCGCGGTGCTCCAGGGATATTCACGCTCGAACGCGTCGGCGAAATCAAACACGCCGAAGAAATCGTCGCGCGAATCCTGCGGCTGGCTGATGAGCAGCCCGAGGTCGACGAGCGTGAAGACAATGTCGCCGATGTCCATGGTGGAACGCATGCCCCAGTTCTCGAGAACCAGCCGGGCCATCACGCCAAAGCGCTGCAACGCCAGCTCGCGGCAGGCGTGCGCCAGTTCCGGACCGGTGATGTGGCGACGCTCGGTAAGCCGGGACTGACTGTGCTCCAGCGCCGAGAGGACGAACAGGTACGCGCGCTCGTCGAACCGTTGCTCGCGCAGACGGATCTGATCCATGATGCCTTCACGGAACGCCAACTCGGTCACGCGTTGCTGCTCCTCAGGTGATGCACGGTGATACGGGGATACGCCCTCGGCAAACGACCGGCCGGCATACCGGCGGCCAGCGAATACTGCCGACGAACGCGGGCGGCCACAATGCCCGTGGCCGCCCGCGAAAGTCCCGCACCCACAGCTTTGTGATCGGTGCGCGATGGAAGCCACCGATTGAGCGCAAGTTACGCGATCGTCACCCGGTCAGACGCGGGCCGCCACGCGATAGAGCGGAAAGCGGTCGGCCAGCGACTTCACGTCGGCCTTGACAGCGGCCACGTTGGCGGCGTCATCGGGCGCCGAGAGCACGCGATCGATCAACGCCGCGATCTGCTCCATGGCCGCCGGGCCCATGCCACGCGTGGTCACCGCCGGCGTACCGATACGGATTCCGCTCGTGATGAACGGCGACTGCGTCTCGTTGGGCACCGTGTTCTTGTTGACGGTAATTCCCGCTTCATCGAGCACCTTCTCCGCCACCTTGCCCGTGAGGCCCTTGTTGCGCAGGTCGACGAGCATCAGGTGGTTATCGGTACCGCCGCTCACGATGTGATAGCCGCGATCCACGAGTGCCTGCGCCAGCACCTGCGCGTTCTGCACCACCTGGCGGCAGTATGTCGTGAACGACGGCTGCAGCGCCTCGTGAAACGCCACCGCCTTGGCGGCGATTACGTGCTCCAGCGGCCCGCCCTGCATACCGGGGAACATCGCCTTGTCGATGGCCTTGGCATGTTCGGCCTTGCAGAGAATGATGCCGCCGCGCGGACCACGGAGCGTCTTGTGCGTGGTGCTGGTGACCACGTCGGCATAGGGCACGGGCGACGGATACACCCCGGTGGCCGCGAGGCCGGCAAAGTGCGCCATGTCGACCCAGAACAGCG
>Ga0315899_10006312_pt1 | contig 12770 bp, 12 predicted proteins | sample LakEriMetagenome_2_FD_203518 | JGI IMG/M metagenome (GOLD analysis project Ga0315899, IMG submission 203518) | Freshwater fungal communities from buoy surface, Lake Erie, Ohio, United States - Buoy 4 MA112 | ecosystem: Environmental > Aquatic > Freshwater > Lake | place: USA: Lake Erie, Ohio...
GGCGCGTGAATCATCTGCGTAAACAGTTTCCGGTGTGGGGAACGATTGTGGATGTGGATTGTTATTCGCAATCTGTCGGTGGTGCGCAATTAGATCGCGCTATGGAAACAGTTATTGAATTTTGCGAAAATGTGGATCGGGATTTTTCTACGTATAAAGATGGGTCGTGGGTTTCACGGTTGCGACGCGGTGAAGTTGCGATTACTGATTGTCCAGATGATGTGCGGGCGGTGTGGGATTTGTGTTTGGCTGCAAAAGATTTAAGTGATGGGGCTTTTGATCCATGGGCAGTTGCTGGTGGCTTTGATCCATCGGGATTAGTTAAAGGTTGGGCTGCCGATGTTGCTGCCGATATCTTGGTTGCAGCAGGTGTGGGGCATGTCCAAGTAAATGCTGCCGGTGATCTTGCGTTGCGCGGTGGTTGGTTTGATTCTGTAGCCGGTGTTGTGAAGCCGTGGTCAATTGGTGTTGTAAATCCAGATAACCGTGTTGAAATTGTGAAGGTTTTTGAAATTACCGATGGCGCGATCGCAACTTCTGGAACGTATGAACGTGGCGCGCACATTAATGATCCTTTAAGTGGCTTGATTGCAATTGGGGCAAAGTCGGCAACTGTTGTTGGACCTGAAGGTTGGCTGTGTGATGCGATGGCAACAGCTGTCATGGTGGCTGGGCAGGATTCGGCAAAATGGTTTGGCCAGCCAGAACTTGCGGGGTATCAAGTCTTTGCGGTGAATCGACATGAGCAAAGTGCGTGGAGCATCTAGGGTGGGCCATGTGAAAAACAAGCTCGCCGCCTTTGTAGCAATTGTTATTGGCTTTGTTTCCTTTGGGTTGGCTCCTGCTTACGCATTAGATGAGCGTGTTATAGATGTTGTCGAAGTTACCTGGAACGGTGCACCAGCACTTCGCGGTGATTCCAAAGTTGTTGCCGAAGTAATTGATAAAGAAGTAAACGCTGACTGGAAAAAGTACACAACCATGGTTGGCGATGATGGCAGTCGTACAGTGTCATTTAAGACTGGGCAAGTTTTGGGTGCGCCAATTACTTTGACTTCTAAGATGGCTTGTACCGGAAGCGCTGCGTCAAGCTTTATGAATTCAATCCGACCTGAAGCATATAAGCGCTTAGGGATTAGTGATTATTCAAATAGATACTTAGTTGTTGTATCCCCGCGTGCTGGTTGTATTTGGTCTGGCCGTGCTCAATTAGGTGGCCCAAATAGTAAGAGCGGCACAATCATTTTGCATGACAGCGAATCTTCATTTGTTATTGCCCACGAACTAGGTCACACCTTTGGTTTGGGGCACTCAAACTTCATGAGCTGTAGTAATAGAGCTACTGATGGACCTTGGGGTGAAACCTGCAAGGCGGTTGAATACGGCGGAACTATTGATGTGATGGGCAATGTTGATACAACGTCACCGCTAAGCACCTATCACCAGTGGCGTATGGGATTGCTTGATGATTCGCAAGTAAAACAAGTGTGGCTTTCTGAAGTCGTAAATCTTGCACCCAGTGATTTTGCTAAAGGTATTAAGGCGATTTACATTCGCGATGGAAAATCTGCTTACTGGGTTGAATATCGTCGAAAGACTGATGGCGTTGCCTACAAGCCAGGTCTTGCTGTTTATCGCTTAGATCCGCCACCAGTGTCGGCAGTTGTCTCGGTTAATCCAGAAGACAGTATGGCGGGCGAGTTTGGTGAAGGTCTAGGAAATGATTTCTGGATGCTCAATCTTGATAATTACACCTATACCAATTCAGCATCCTTAAGCGGTTCGATGACTGGATTAACTGCACGGTTCTATTCAGGCAACGTTTCTCTTAGCGCTGTTCCTTCTGAAACTGGCGCAGTCGTTACAGTTACTCGAAGAGCAGATACAACGCCTCCTGCGGCTCCACCGCTGGTTGATGTCAACGGGTGGAGATTTCCTGCGATGGAGATTTTGAAGCCTGGATATGAAGATGCAGAGACTGCGATTAAAGGTTTTGAGATTCAAGTTGATGGCGTTGTTAAAGATCTTCCAATAACTGAGCCCGAATCATGGTGGCCAACTTATTTGAATCCTTTTGAACCACGCAAAACAGTTTTCTTAAGAGACTTACCTGAAGGCAGTTACAACTTTGCACTGCGCGCAGTTGATCTAGCTGGAAACAAAAGTCCATGGACACCAACAACCAAGGTAACGGTTGATCGCGGCCAACCTGAAGTGTCCGCACAATTTTCTTTATCCTCACTCGTTGCTAACGAGGCATCACTTGCTTGGGATGGCTTGAAAGATCCAGGCAGTGGTTTGTGCCAAACAAACCTTGTTGATGAAGATGGACTTGTACTACAAAGCTCAACTGCCAAGAGTTCTCCAGTGTTTAAAGTTCAAAATGGCGTAACTCTTTCTACAAAAGCTCAGGCATTTGATTGCATCGGTAACGGTGTAGTTGGTGATTTAACCCTGACAAATACGTTGGTCAGTGCGGATAAATCTTCAAAGACCGGTAAATGGAGCCCTGCAGGAAGTGCTTATCCAACAGGTTCGATCAGATGCGTTGGTAAGTGCACCTTGTCCTTAAGCGCTAAAGGCAGTGTGGATGTATTGGTTGGCACTGGCGCAGCAACCGTGACAGTGAGCAATAAGAGAGTTGCAACAATTGCTGACAGTAAAGTTGCAAAGATGCGCGTGGGTGCACGAGTTGAAATTGGCGAGACAAAAAGAGTTATTCGCTTAACTGGTTCAAACTTTGTGGCTGTCGGTGCCAATACTGCAACTGCGACATTTACCAACGAAAGATCTTTGGCCAGAACTCCTGTAGAAGTTGATGAATCACTTGATGACCCAAAACAATTGGCATTGTCAAAGTTTGGATTCAACGTCAATGACTTTTCACAAGAGTGGGTCGTCTTGCCGATGCCGCGTGGAACTACGACAGAAGATCCAACCTTGGATCTATGCGGTGGAACATTTGCATCTGAAAAGGATCGACTAGAACGACGCCAGATGAGTATCTATAAGCAGGGAACGCCGTTTTCTTTCTTATCAACCGAAGTCGTGCGTTATTCATCTGCGGCCGCAGCTAGTGCTGCACATAAAGAGTTAGTTAAAGTTTTGGCACAGTGCCAAGCTGAAAAGGGATTTAAGAATTCAACTGGCGCACTTACTCCATATGCATTCAAGGCGTTGCCACCATTGCCTGCAGGTTTAGTTCCCGAAAGTTCACGAGTTCTTGTAGACACAGTTATTGATACTGGTGCTGCGGCTCGTCATCTATTGGGCTTCTATCAATTCAATGGCGAAATGTTTACTGGGCTATACATCGTTAGCGCTACGCCTGCGGGCTTTACTGATGCGCAGGTTGCGAAGTGGCTCAAGGTCGCCGTAACCATGGCAGAGCGCTTAAACAAGAAATAGTTTGCCTATACTCACCCCCGTGAGTATTAATTCCATCGAATACCTGCTGCTAGGGCTTTTGGCCTTTGTTTTGGCTGGCTTTTTAACGTGGCCAGTGCGCAAGGTAGCTATTGCAGTTGGTGCGATGGATAAACCAACTCTTGATCGTAAAACCCAAAAGGAGCCAATTCCTTACTTAGGTGGCGTTGCAATCGCCGCATCCATTGTGATCCTGACTTTTGCAGCGGTGATTAAATCAAACAACACACAGGCAACATTTCCGTTAGCTGCGATGTTGTTATTCCCAGCAATTTTCTTAGGCGCAGTCGGGTTAGTTGATGATCTTCGAACTTTACAACCATTACCACGTTTAATTATTCAAACCGTGACCGCAATTGTTGTATCAGTGTTTCTAATCAACACAGATACGGTTGCAATTCACTTTGATTCAACAATTGTTGATGAAGTAATTATGGTTTTTTGGATTATTGGTATTTGTAATTCAATTAACTTCTTTGACAATCTAGATGGCGGAGCTGCGGGAACAGTTGCAGTCTCCTCACTTGGAATTGCTGCAATTGCACTTGGCGAAGGCCAAGAACTTGTTGCGGCACTTTCCATTGTGACCGCTGGTTCCACACTTGGTTTCTTGATGTGGAACAAATCCCCCGCCAAAATTTATATGGGTGATGCGGGTGCATTGTTCTTAGGTGTGATTGTTTCGGTGTTAACAATTCGTTTGAATCCTGGAATCGCGCCGCAGTGGAGTTCAATTGCCTTGTTGCCAATCCTTCTAGCTGTGCCAATCTTGGATACTTGTGTTGCGGTTTTCTCACGTATCAAGCGCGGAATATCTCCATTTACCGGTGGCAAGGATCATTTGTCCCATCGCTTAATGCGTAAAGGCTTAAGCAAGCGAAATACTGCTTTTGCTTTATGGGCGATGCAAGGATTCTTTGTGGCGTGTGCCTACGTTGTCTATTCCTTTACGGCAGCGGCGGGAACCCCAGTAATTGTTGTTACGGGGCTGATATGGCTAGCCGCCTTTGTGTGGTTCTGGCGTATTCCAAGCACTGATTAAACAGCCAACTCATTTAAGCCGAAAGCGTGTTGAGTTTTTCCACTTCATCGCTACTTAGTTCAACAACCTGAATGATTTCTTCCAGCTGCGCAACTGTGCGAGCAGATGCAATCGGAGCGCTAACCGTTGGTTGGGCTCTAAGCCAGCCAAGTGCAATTGCACCAAGCGGCGCGTTGTGCGCCTTAGCGATTTCATCCATAGCAGCAAGAACTGCATAGTTCTTTTCGGTTGCGTATTCGCGAGCACCGGCTGCGCGCTTTGAATCTACTTCGGTAATACCTGGGCGATATTTGCCGGTTAAGAATCCGCGAGCAATTCCGTAAAAAGGAATATTTGAAATGCCTAGATCTGCAACAGTCCCCGCCATTTCAGCTTCATACGTTTTGCGATCCACAAGGTTGTAAAGATCTTGCACAGCGATGTATGCGGGGATGTTGTTGCCCTGGCTGTACTTCACTGATTCGCGCAAACGAGCTGGTGTGAAATTTGATGCTGCGATGTAGCGCACCTTGCCTTCGGCAATTAATTGCGCATAAGCGCCAAGGGTTTCTTCTAATGAAACAGTTTCATCATCTGCGTGGCTGTAATACAAATCGATGTAATCAGTTTGCAAACGGTTTAGCGATTCTTCGCAGGCGGCAAAAATATTCTTTGCTGACAATCCTGGGCGACGATCCATTTTTGAAACTTTGGTTGCGATCACCATCTCTGCGCGGTTTCCGCGAGATTTCATCCACGATCCGATGATGGCTTCAGACTCTCCGCCGACATGGCCTTCAACCCATTGGTTATACATATCTGCGGTGTCGATGAAGTTTCCACCGTGGCTGCGATAGGCATCCATAACTAGGTGAGATTCGGCTTCAGTGGCATTGCCGCCGAAGATATTGCTGCCTAGGCACAATTCGTGAACGACAAGGTCGGATTCTGGGATAGTGATCATGGCTTCAGATTAAGGCACAATTAACGCCATGGCGACTACAACTGGTGGATTTTCAAGTGAAGGGTTGGCGCTAGAGGCGCGGACTCTGGAACTGGAATCGTTGTCGCAAAAAGAGGCGATTGAAATTGGCGAGATCGCAATGGATTTTGGTTTTCAACGCGGGTTAGCAATTGCCGTTGAAGTTCGCTTGAAGGATTGGATTGTTTTTCACGCATCTTTGCCTGGGTCTAATCCCGAAAATGATTCGTGGATTGCACGCAAAGCTCGAGTTGTTTTAGCAACTGGCAATTCCACAATGTATGAACGCGTATTGGCTGAAGAACAAGGCATCGATTGGTATGCCGTCAAAGGTTTGCCTGAAGAAACACATGCGATTCATGGTGGCGGGTTGCCATTAAATGTTAAGGGCATGGGTTGTGTTGGAATTTTGTTGATCAGTGGTTTGCCGCAGGTGCAGGATCATTTGTTAGGTGTTGATGTGTTGACTGAATTCTTAGCGCGCAAAGGTGAACTGCTATGAGCATCTGGGTATGCGGTGAAGTCTTAATCGATATTTTGCCAACCGGTCCAGTTGTTGGCGGAGGCCCGGCAAACACTGCCAAAGCGTTATCACGTTTGGGATATGAGGTTGATTTTATTGATGGAATTTCAAGTGATGCTTACGGAGTTAGTGCACGCAAAGAGTTAGAACAAGATGGCGTTAGTTTGGGATTAGCACTTGCCAGCGATAAGCCAACTTGTACGGCAACAGTTACTTTGGATGCCGCAGGTTCTGCCTCGTATGAATTTTTAATCGATGGCACTGCGACCTTTGATTTCAATTCTTCTTGGCTGCCAGATGCTGAACGGTTAAAGCCATCGGTATTGCACATCGGCACTTTGGTCACGATCGTGGAACCAGCATCTACTGTTTTATATGACTGGGCATTAAAAACCGCTGAATTCGCACCGGTTGTCTTTGATCCCAATGTGCGTTCATCTGTTGTGGGTGATCGGGATAAATACCGTGCTGCTGTTGAAAAATGGGTTGAAATATCCAGCGTAGTAAAGCTTTCTGATGATGATATTTCTTTGTTGTATCCAGGTGAAGCGATGGATGAAGTTGCCAAGCGTTGGATTGCAGGCGGTACAGCTTTGGTAGTTATTACTCGCGGTGCTAAAGGAATCATTGGTTACACCGCACATGGTTTCGAAGAAGTCGATGGAGCAAAGGTCACCGTTGTCGACACCGTTGGTGCCGGTGACACCGTTGGTGCGATCTTGGTTGAAGGCATCATCAAACATTCAGTTGATGGCTTACAAGGTCAGGTTCTAAATGCTGTTCTACATCGTGCGGCGATTGCTGCAGGAATTACCGTTTCACGTGCTGGCGCTCAGCCACCGCGATTGCACGAACTAGTAGAAGCGTTGGATGCCTAATGCAATTTATTGATGATGCCGAATTTCAGATCGCAATCGATGATGACAATGGCGCGCGAATCACTTCGCTGAAATGGCGTGAAAATGAATTCGCAGTTCCTTTCCGCGGACAGGTTCATACATCGGGTTGGTATTCCATGGCTCCGTGGGCTGGGCGCATTAAAGAAGGTTTGATCACAAATAGCGCAGGCCAACAGATTCAGCTGCCAGCAACAATTGATCCCCCACATGCGCTGCATGGTTTTGGCTTGATCTCGTCATGGCAGGAAATAGGTCCAGGACGCTCACTTTTGCACCTGCCGTCTCCGTATGGTGATGCAACGGTTGAACAAAAGATTGAAGTTCTAGATGATGCAATTCGTTGGTCTTTGGAATACGAACCCAATGGTTGCGATCTGCCTGCCTGGCTAGGTTTTCATCCTTGGTTTGCGCGCGATCTAGAACGCGGTGGTAGCGCCGAAATCGAATTTGATGCAACAGAAATGTTGATCCGTGGCAGCGATGGTATTCCAACAGGAAAGCGCAGTGCACCAACTCCGCCGCCTTGGGATGATGCGTTCACTGGGATCAAAGGCACTCCTGCTGTTGTTTGGGAAGATGTTGCTCGTATTTCAATCGAATGCGATGCTCCATGGTGGGTTGTTTACAGTGAAGATTCTGATGGCGTTTGTATCGAGCCACAAACCGCACCACCTGATGCGCAGAACTTAGGTATTAGTGGCGAGAACTACATCGAAGCGTTGTTTGTTTTCGAATCTCTTGAATAGGATTGGTAAATGATTAATCGCGACCGTTTAGCTGCATTACGAAAAATCGAAGATGAACGTTTCTTAGCTCTGCACCCAAAGAGCGGTGAAATGTTTAAAGCCGGACAAAAGAACATGCCCGGCGGAGTCCCAATGTCATGGATGGCTAAATGGCCTGGGGCGTACCCAGTTTTTGTAGAAAATGCCAAGGGTGCGCGCTTTACCGATGTTGATGGCAATACCTATATTGATTTTTGTTTGGGTGATACCGGGTCGATGACAGGGCATTCGCCCGATGCAACTGTGGCCGCCATCCGCGAGCAAGCAGGTAAGGGAATTACTGCGATGTTGCCAACGGCAGATGCAGCCATTGTGTCGGCAGAATTAGCGGCCCGCTTTGGTTTGCCGCTGTGGCAGTTCACGGTCTCTGCAACCGATGCTAACCGTCACGTTATTCGCTACAGCCGCATGATTACGGGGCGTTCAAAGATTGTTGTGATTGATCGTTGCTACCACGGCTCAGTAGATGAAACCTTTGCAACCCTTAACGCACTTGGAAACACAGTAGCCCGCGAAGGAAATATCGGAGCCCCTGTTGCTTTAGATCAAACAACTCGAGTTGTGGAATTTAACAATATTGCAGGTATGGAAAAGGCTTTGGCACATGGTGATGTTGCAGCGATCTTGATGGAACCTGCCATGACAAATGTTGGAATTGTTTTGCCACAGGCTGGTTACCTAGAAGCGGTGGCTGAATTAGCAAAGAAGCACGGCGTTATTTTGATCATTGATGAGACCCACACAATTTCTGTTGGTCCTGGCGGAATGACAGCTGATCGCGGACTAAAGCCAGATTTTCTAACTATCGGTAAAGCAATCGGTGGCGGAATTCCAACTGGAACTTTTGGAATGACTCAAGCGATCGCAGACAAAATCAAAGCAATGGTCGAACTTGAAATCATTGATACCGGTGGCGTGGGTGGAACTTTGGCAGGAAATGCGCTGTCACTAGCTGCAATGCGTGCAACCTTGACACAAGTTCTAACTCAAGAAAATTTTGATCGCATGATTGATTTGGGAACCCGTTGGTCAGATGGCGTAGATGCTTCGATTACAGAATTTGACTTGCCCTGGACCTGTAATCGTTTGGGAGCTCGCGGTGAGTACATGTTCGGCAAAGTCGCACCAGTAACTGGGGCCGATGCCAATAACGCCGGGGACTTCGAATTAGAGCAGTACATCCATTTGCGTATGTTGAACGATGGATTCTTAATCACGCCGTTCCATAACATGGCGCTGATGTGCCCTGATACAACTGCCGCCGATGTCGATGCACATACCAAGGCATTTCATTCGATGTGTGCTGAATTGGTGCGCTAAAAGATATTGACTGCCTGGGGCGAGTATTGGAAACTTTCCCCATGAAGAGATTACTCGCAGTTTTTAGCGCGCTTCTGCTCAGTTCTAGCCTTTTAATGAATACTGCTGACGCTGACCAAACAGGCGGCACCTGGACATTTACATCTGAGAGCATCAACTTAAATCTCAGAGGTGTCAGTCCATTTGTTGAAAAAACAGCTGCTGGATTAGATCGCATTTGGTTTGCATCCCCTGACGCCCTTCCAGATCCCGTGATGGTGGTTGATTGCAATGAAGCAGGAAGCTGTGCTCGTCAAACCTTGGCTTCTCGTTTTGGGTCAGATGCAACTTTTGTGACCCTTAAGGATGGAACTCGAAAAGTATTTTTCGTTGAAATGGGTCCAGGAGGAAAGAAGATTAGGTTTGCAACAGTTGCTGGAAATACTTTGGCTCACGGTGCTGTTTCAGATCTAAATGTCGCTGGTTCTAGCGTTCCACAAAATGAAAGAGCTTGGGGTGTACCTGATTCAGTCGTGTTACCCGATGGAAGAGTGCGCGTGTATTGGGTGTTAGCAGATCAGGCAACAGCAAAACCTGGTTTACCTGAATCTGTTGTTAGTGCTACTTCAACTGATGCAACGGCATCATCTTTTGTTCGTGATCCCGGAACACGTTTAACAGGTGGTTACGTTGATACAGATATCTTGCGTGCAACGGATGGAGATTGGTTGATGATGGTTTCAACTGGCCCTGGTGCTGGAACGCAATATTTGTACATGGCAACATCTAAAGACGGTCTAGCATGGGATGTTTTGCCGAATGCAATTTCATCGAACAGCGAGTCAGCGTTAGATCCAACGGGTTATGAAACTGGAACTAATACTTGGCGCATTTACTATGCCTCAGCTGCACCTGGAAAACGAACTGATGAAAATTACATTTTGAAGCGTGCGACTTTAACTTGGAAGGCTCCAGTAGCAACCCCAACCCCAACGCCTACGCCAACCCCAACGCCTACGCCTACGCCAACTCCAGTTGTGACGGCAACTCCAACTCCAACGCCAACAGTGGTCGCAACGGCAACTCCAACGCCAACAGTGGTCGCAACGGTAAAGCCAGTAGCTAAGAAGACCACGATTACTTGCGTTAAGGGAAAGCTCACAAAAAAGGTAACCGAGATAAAACCAAAATGTCCTGCGGGTTACAAGAAGAAGTAAGGCTTAGTTAAAACCTAACGAGTCGTAGAGCTTCAAACCTTTTTCGTTATCGGCATCGACATACAAGATCGCGTGCTTAAGTCCTTTGTTTACAAGGTAATTAATGGCCTCTACAGATAGTGCTCGGGCGATGCCTTTTCCAGCGTGATTTGGGTGGGTTCCGACGACATAGAGCTCGCCTACTGGATCTTGATTGATTAGATCTTGATGGATCTTGGTCCAGACAAAACCTTCGATGGTGCCGTTTTCTGTAGCAAGGAAGAAACCTTTTTCATCAAACCAATCCTCTTGAATGCGGTTATCTAGATCCTGCATCGCCCAATTACCTTGATCTGGGTGGTGTGAAAAAACAAAGTTGTTCAGATCCAGCCATTGTTGTTTGTGAATTGCTGGATCAAAGGTTTCGATGGTGTAATCGTGATCTGCTTGAGGCAGTGAATTTGTATCTAGATCACGGTGCAGCTTAAGAATATGGCGCATGGTTAAGCGTCAACAGTAAAGCGATAACCAACATTTCGAACCGTGCCAATAATGGCTTCAAACTCTGGACCAAGCTTGGAACGAAGACGACGGATGTGAACATCTACCGTTCTTGTTCCACCGAAGTAGTCATAACCCCAGATTTCCTGAAGCAGTTGTGCTCTGGTGAATACGCGACCTGGGTGTTGAGCTAAGTACTTGAGTAATTCAAATTCTTTGAAAGTTAAGTCGAGAACATTTCCTTTTAGGCGAGCGGTATAAGTAGCTTCATCGATTGTTACATCGCCACTGCGAATTTCGGCGCTGTGTGGATCTGCGGCAACCATTTCGATTGCGTGCTTTCCAACTGCGATACGAATACGAGCATCAACTTCTGCAGGACCTGCGGTATCGAGAATGACATCATCGACTCCCCAGTCTGCGTTAAATGCGGTTAGGCCACCTTCAGTTGTGATTGCAATGATGGGGCAACCGAGGCCAGTCGAATCAAGAAGTTTGGTGAGTGACTTAACTGCGGGTAGATCGCGGCGTGCATCAATTAGGACTAAATCAACATCGGGAGCATCTACAAGGACGCTTGCTTCAGCAGGCAGAATTTTCACTTGATGCTGCAGCAAACCAAGTGCAGGAAGCACCTCTGCGCTAGCGCCAAGAGTGTTCGTAAGTAGCAGAACCTTCGCCATTGAGACAGACTACTCCCGTGAAATCTTTGCTTCCAATTGTGATCGTGCTGGCCTTGGCCACTGGGTTCGGGTTTTGGCATAACCGCTCGCGGGGCAAGGTTGTGGTCAAGTCCGATAAGGGATTGATTACGGCGGCGATGATCGGGGCTGATTTGGGCTCTAGGGCAACCCTTTTGCAGTTCTCATCGGCCTTTTGCGGACCGTGCCGAGCTACCCGTTTACTGATTGAGGATGTCACCGCCGAAATGGCAGATGTGGCACATGTAGAAGTAGATGCCGAAGCAAACCTGGAATTAGTGCGAAAGCTAGATATCCGCAGCACACCAACGACCTTGTTCTTGGACTCACGGGGCCATGAAGTAGGCCGTGCGATGGGTGCACCTAAGCGTGATCAGGTGCTGCAGGCGATTTCTGCGATCGCTTAATGCGAATTAGTTGCAACTCGCGAAAGTACTTGTAGTTCTTTACTCTTAACTCATGTTGTTAGCAGCTACTAAGCGCCGAGTAATTGATTACGGCCGTGTGTCTGCATCCTTGTGTATTGCTTAATTGTTTCTTCATCTAACAATTAATCAACGCTTTAACTAACAAGGGAAATAAAAATGACACAGCTTTCAAATTCAGTAAAGGTTTCAACACTTATCGATGCACGCGGCCCACGTTTTGGTGCTGCGATCACAACAGTTGTATTTGCAACAGCGCTCGCAACACATAACGCATGGTTCATTGTTGCTCAAGCAGTTGTTTTTGCGATCGGTGCATTTAAGGGTCCACAGTTCACTCCGTATGCATACATTTATAAGTTTGCGGTCAAGCCATTTCTAAAGGGTGAAGTTCCAACCGAAGAGGTTCAGCCACCACAGTTTGCACAGAAGGTTGGACTTTTGTTTGCACTGGTTGCAATTACTGGTGCTCTTTTTGGAATTGATGCTTTGGTCATCGGCGCAGTCGCAATGGCTTTAGCTGCGGCGTTCTTGAACGCGGCATTTAACTTCTGCCTAGGCTGCGAGATCTACCTTCTGCTACTTCGCGCACGCTCAAAGTAAGCCCTAACAGGGCAGACAGGTAGAGTTCTCACATGGCCGGAAAACATGAGCTTCATGAAAAAGGATTGCGCTTAACACCTCAGCGCGAGCTAGTTCTTTCTGCTGTCCGCGCATTGGGACATGCAACACCTGAAGAGGTTGCAGAAAAAGTTCGCCAAACGCATCCCGGAATCAATCTTTCAACTGTTTATCGCAACCTTGAAACCCTAGAAAATGTTGGCTTAGTTCAACACACTCACTTGGGCCATGGTGGTGCGACCTATCACGCAGCTGAAGAGTTAACTCATTTGCACCTTGTCTGTGATACCTGCGGATCTGTGGGCGATGCACCGATCGAAGTTGCAGCTAACTTTGTGAACTCATTGGCTGATGATTACGGCTTTAAGACCGATGTCACGCACTTTGCAAT